>OKVB01001019.1_pt1 | contig 11033 bp, 13 predicted proteins | sample 1606651 | NCBI WGS metagenome assembly OKVB01 (sample SAMEA3882518, study PRJEB24775) | human gut metagenome | biome: human-associated habitat; feature: intestine environment; material: feces | place: Netherlands | collected 2009/2010 | reverse complement strand
TTTCCGCAAGAGTTTGTGATGAAAATTCAGATAAAGAGGCGGGAGAAATACTTGCACTTGAAAAGGGAAAAGGACTTAAAATTTCTTGCGGTGAGGGAACATTGTACATTGTAACGGCACAGTTTCCAAACAGTAAAAAAATGAATGTTGAAGATTATGCAAGAGGACATGAAATTGAATTAGGAGTTGTACTCGGAAAGGAGTAATTATGTTCAGCTATTATTTTGACCCAACGTATATTTTGATCATCGTCGGGGTGATCATTACAATGATTGCATCTTCTAAGATGAATTCAACATTCCGAAGGTATTCAAGAGTTCGTTGCCATTGTGGATTAACAGGTTCGCAGGCGGCGCAACGTATTTTAAATCAGGCAGGAATCTACGATGTTTCTGTAGAACGAGTCAGTGGTAATCTTACGGATCATTATGATCCAAAGAATAAGGTACTACGATTATCCGATGCAACTTATGGATCTGATTCCATTGCAGCGATCGGCGTTGCAGCTCATGAATGTGGGCATGCCGTACAACATCAGCAAGGATATACACCATTAAAGATTCGTGGAGCGATGGTTCCAGCCGTGAATTTAGGATCTAATTTATCTTGGTTGTTTATTATCGGTGGTGTTGTTCTTGGAATGAACCAGACACTGCTGAATATCGGAATTTTGTTATTCTCATTGGCAGTTATCTTTCAGCTGGTAACACTTCCAGTTGAATTTAACGCTTCAGCAAGAGCTTTAAAGATCCTTGGCAATACAGGAATCATGTATGGTGATGAAGTAGCACAGACAAGGAAGGTATTAACTGCAGCAGCACTCACTTATGTGGCAAGTGCAGCAGCGGCAATCCTTAGTTTACTTCGTTTGGTTATTTTATTCGGAGGAAGAGATAACGACTAGAAATATAAATTTGAGAAGAAATCCTGCGTTGCAGGATTTTTTCTTTTCTAAAATAAGAAGGAGAAAATAAGCAATATTATTTCATTGATCCTGACACTTTGCTGTGTTAGATGAGGATGGATGTTATATGGGCTTGGGGCAGTATTGATCTTTCTTTATCCGGACATACCCATGCTGGACAGATCTGGCCGACAGGACAGCTTGGAGAGCTGATTGGTGTGAATGAGTTAAATTATGGATACCGACAAGATGGAGATTATCAGGTAATTGTAAGTTCCGGAATCGGCGGCTGGGGATATCCAATCCGTACAGGCGGACATTCCGAATATGTAGTTATCACTTTAAATACAAAGAAATAAAGAGGAAAAAATATGGCAGGAAAATTTTATGCAGTAAAAAAAGGAAGAAAACCAGGAATCTACATGTCATGGGATGCATGCAAAGCACAGGTGATGGGATTTCCAAATGCAAGATACAAAGGATTTAAAACAAAAGCAGAAGCGGAAGAGTTTTTAAATCCCGATGCAAACGAATTGATGCAGATTGATGAAGACACATTAGTTGCATATGTGGACGGAAGTTATGATCATTCCCAGAAGAGATTTTCCTATGGAATGGTTTTGATGCATGACGGAAAAGAACGCTATTTTGCATATCCATACATAGATGAAGAACTGGCAACGATGCGTAATGTAGCAGGCGAGATCAAAGGTTCCGAAGCAGCCATGCGTTTTGCAAAAGAAAATGGCTACAAAAAACTTGCAATTCACTATGACTATGAAGGAATCCAGAAATGGTGTACAGGTGAGTGGGCAGCAAAAAAAGAAGGAACACAGGCTTATCAGAGAATTTATGAAGAAATGAAACAGCATGTTCAGATTAAGTTTGTAAAAGTCAAAGGACATTCCAATGATAAATATAACGATTATGCAGATATGTTAGCGAAGTCTGCATTAGGAATCGGAGATGGAAGCTTCGAGAAGAAAGAAGATCAGGAGTGGATCAAAGTAAGGTAAAAGAAAAAATATGGAATCCCTTTGGAATTATACCAAGCTGGATAAATCCAAGTTTCTTGTATAGATGCAGGGCTGCTTTATTGTTTGATGGATTTCTGGAAATGTGCTACACTTTTATTTAGAATGAGAAAATTATATTGTAAATATTAAAATTGTATGATATGATTCTGAATATATTTATATAGTATTAAGTATAGTTTGAATGAACAATGATAGGAGAAGTCATATTGAAAAATAAGTTGTTTTCAGGAGAGTCAATAAACATTGAATATAAAGTTGAAATGCCTAAAAAAAGCGAAAAATATATGAAAACAGTAGTGGCTTTTGCAAATGGAAGAGGAGGACGTATTGTTTTTGGTGTTGATGATGAGCCATGTGAATATCTTGAAATTGATGAAAACGATATAAAAGACTTATGTGACAAGATGAAAAAACAGCAGGCAATTAGACGAATCGGCACTAGTCATAAAGGCTATTGGGAATTGTTGATCAATTTATAAAGAAAGGTATTAAAAACATATGAAAATCCAAATGATCTGCGTCGGAAAAATTAAAGAAGCATATTTAAGAGAACTGATCGATCACTACACAAAGATTATCCGCAAGAAATATGATTTTGAAATTATAGAACTTCCTGACGAGAAAACACCAGATAACGCCAGTGAAAAAGAAGAAGCAAAGATCAAGGAAATTGAAGGACAGAGAATTCTTGATAAGATTCCAGAAGGATCTTTTGTAATTCCTCTCTGTATAGAAGGAACTCCTTATTCCACAGAACAATTCCAGAAGAAATGGAATCAGTGGAACAAGGAGTCCATAAATAATATTACATTTATTATTGGCGGTTCCCTTGGATTATCACCTAAAGTTATATCCAAAGGGAAATTAAAATTAAGTTTTAGTAAAATGACATTTCCACATCAATTAATGCGCCTGATCTTAATTGAGCAGTTAAGCTATCTTTAATCTAAAGCATTTTCGAACATTCGGTAAATTTCCGGGTGTTCTTTTTTTACATTGATCGGTTTTAGATCTTTTGTCACCATACCATGTGTTGTCTTCCCAGTAGCAATCAGATCATCACCTCTTGTAACCTTATAAGAAAACTCTAGACGAACAGGAGACAGCTTGGTAAGATTTACATGAATCTGTAACTGATCCTCATAGAAAGCTGCTTTTTTATATTTGCATTCAAGGCTTGTTAATGGAGTGATGATTCCTTCTTTTTCTACATCTGTATAAGAAATGCCAGCGGCTTTAATAAAATCAGTTCTGGCTACTTCAAACCAAACTGCATAGTTACTATGATGAGCAATCCCCATCTGATCTGTTTCTGCATAACGAACTTCAATCGTTGATATATGTCCCATAATTTACGCTCCTTTTCTTTTTGTTTATTGTAAGCATTTTTAAAGAATCTGTCAAAATTTAATGAAGCTGTACTGTGGCGGTGTTCTTTCCTGATCTACCAATAAGTTTATAGTAAAGGATAAAAGCAATGACTGCGGTAATGATTTCAGCAACCCAGAATGCATGCCATACACCATGTACTCCAACTGCTTTACTTAATATAAATGCTGCAGGAATGATCACAACAACATAACGTAAAAATGAGATCATAAAAGACTGAATACCTTTTCCTAATGCTTCAAATGCACCTGCGGAAACAACGGAAACGGAAGAAGCTACAAATCCTGCACAAATAATGCGAAGTGCGATCGTGCCTTCTGTTAATGTTTCAGGATTGTTTGTAAACATACGCATAAGCGTCTGCGGTATCGTAAAACAAATGACAGTTCCAACAGCCATGATTCCAACAACAATCTCAAATGTCATAAGATAGATCTTACGGACACGTGCTGGTTCCTTTGCTCCATAATTATAACTCATAATCGGGCGCATTCCCTGAATCATTCCATTCGCTGTCAGATATAAGAATGTCTGTAATTTGTAATAAACACCAAGAACAACAACATAAGTCTGTGAAAATGATGCTAAAATCGCATTTAAAGCAGACACTAAGAAAGATGGTAATGCCATATTTAAAGTTGCTGGAATTCCGATGGTATATAATCTTTTAATACATGCAGCTTCTGGTTTTAAACAATCTTTTCTGATCTTTACATGAATTGGACGAAATAGATAAACGAATAAATAGATGGTCAATGTACTGCTCTGTCCAATTCCAGTTGCAAGTGCCGCACCTTGAATTCCAAGTTTCGGAAAGAAACCGATTCCAAAGATTAAAAGTGGGTCTAATACAATATTTACAATACAACCGGTCATCAAAGCAATCATTGTGGTCACCATATTTCCAACTGCCTGAAAAATCTTCTCAAAAGAAATACTTACCATAATAATAGTTGAAAACATTAATGCAATGGTTGAATATTGTAATCCCATTCTGATAACAGTCTGATTTTTTGTAAACATTGCCAAAAATGATGGCATGATCATTAATCCAACAATCGTAAAAATGATTCCATGAATAGTATTTAGAAACAATCCTTGTGTTGCTGCTTTATTGGCTTCTTTTGCTTTCCCTGCGCCAAGACACATTGCAATCACTGCATTAATTCCAACGCCAAATCCAACCGCAACTGAGTTGATCAGATTTTGCACTGGATATACAAGAGATAAAGCGTTCATTGCATCTTCACTGATTTTTGCAACGAAGATACTGTCAATGATGTTATACAATGAGTTTACAAACATGGAGATTACCATTGGCAGCGCCATTGATAATAATAATGGTAAAATTGGTTTTTCTTTCATATACGTCTGATCCATAAAATAATTTTCCTCCTTAACAATAAAAAAGAGACAATAGACTTTGCTGTTTAACGATCAGAAACAGTAAAATCTATAGTCTCTTAAAAGACAATATTTAATTTCTATAATATATTTTATTTATTAAAATACGCACCAGGCGGGAGTCGAACCCGCGGCCAACAGCTTCGGAGGCTGCCACTCTATCCACTGAGTTACTGGTACATAAGCTTTATTATATTACAATATATTGAAAAAAATAGCAAGAGTTATTTTTGGTTGGACTGGACTCGCTCCGCTCGATAAGGTATACCCGCAGGGCATTCGTGAATGCATAGTCCTTCGGACTGGACTTGCTTCGCAAGGTAAGGTATAATATACTGTAAATTTGCTGTAGGTGGATTGGAGGGATGTTCGTGAAGCTTAGAAAATCTACAGTTGTTGTTATCATTACAAGTTGGATTTTATTTTTTGTAGCAGCTTTTTTAGCTTATGTAAAATTAGATCAGATAAGGCAAGAACGACTTACCAATGAAAAGATTTTTCAACAAACAACACAGAAGAATACCGCACAAAACGTGATCAAGGAAACCAATGATGCAGTGAAAGCAAAAAAGAAAGATCCTGATGCTGAGAAAAAAGCAGTGGAGGATTTTATGAAAACATATTATAATCTGGTTCAGAAAAATGATCTTACAAATTTGAAATCTATGGTAGAAGATACGAATGAGTTGGAGAAAAATCAAAAAGCCATCCATCAGTATGTGAAAAAATACGATGATCTTACATATCTTGTAAAAAAAGGAGCAGATGATGAATCATTTATTGTTTATGTGACATATAAGATGAAGATTAAGAAGATTGCAACATTGGCACCAGGAATGACATCGTATTATGTAATGAAGAAGGGAGATACTTTTTGTATCTACAATAATCAAAAACATGATACGGATGAGATCACAGATGCAAAAAAAGAAAGCCAAAACAGCAAAGAGATTAAAAAGTTGACAAAGCAGATCAATAAAAAATATGATCAGGCCTTAAAACAAGATAAAAAATTAAAACAATTTTTTGAAGGAAATTAAAATATATGATGAAATTTGAAATCTATATTCTACAGAAGAAATCGCAAGATCCTAAGACGTACCAAGAAGCAATGGGAGAATATCTAAAGCGTCTCGGGGCATATGCGAAAGTTTCTGTAGTGTATAAAAAGAATGTAAAACAAGTAGAGAAAATATTAAAAGAAGCGGGAGAGCATTATCATATCATACCAGGAAAAGACAGTATGACAAGTCCGGAACTTGCACAACTGATCAATGAAAGCTCTGTGCAGGGAATTTCAAAGTTTCATTTTTATATTGGAGATTTAGAATCTGAAGAGACAAAACCATTTCATGTATCTTCCTTTACACAAAGTGGATCACTAACAGGTACGATCATACTAGAACAGATTTATCGTGCTTACCGGATTTTAAATCACCAGCCATATCACAAATAAAAATATTACGAGAAAACACTAGAATGGAGTTAGCAAAGATGGAGTTTAAGACACCAACAATTGAAGATAAAGAAGAAATTGACCGATGTATCCTGGCAGATGATACAAGAAGCTGTGATTACGCAACAGCCAATATTATTTTATGGAGTGCATATTATCAGGTAAAATATGCGATCATCGAAGGACTCTTTGTATCGCATACAGATGAAGAAGGCGGTTCTTTCTGCTACCCGATCGGAAAGGGAGATAAGAAAAAGGTATTACAGTCTCTGATGGACGATTGTAAAGAAAAACAGATTCCATTTGTATTGCATGGGGTAACTCATGAAATGGAAGATGAATTTCGGGAAATGTTTGGAGATATTTATGAAATTGAATATGACAGAGATATCTCAGAATATATTTATGACAGAGAAAAACTAGCAACATTATCTGGCAAGAAACTTCATGGAAAGAGAAATCACATCAATCGTTTTAAGGAAAATTATGAATGGTCATATGAATCGCTTTCTGATGAAAATCAGTTAGAAGTACTAGCAATGTTGATGGAATGGAAGTTACAAAACTGTGATCCAGAAGATATTGAGAAACATGATGAGATCTGTGTATCGAAAAACAGTGTGATCAATTATAAAGAATTAGGGCTCGTAGGAGGCGTTTTGCGTGCAGAAGGTAAGATCGTAGGATTTTCCATTGGAGAACGCGCATCAAATGAAGATACATTTATCGTTCATATTGAAAAAGCTTTTGCAGATATCCAAGGAGCATATCCAATGATCAATCAGCAGTTTGTCATTCACGAGATGGAGAATTTTAAATATGTAAACAGAGAGGATGATGTCGGAGAAGAAGGACTTCGTAAATCGAAATTATCCTATCGTCCAGTATTTATGGTAGATAAAGGTGTTCTTCGCCTAAAATCAGAAGTAAAGAATTGACACTAGGTGTCTAAAAATGTAGAATTGAAGAAAGGACAAACCATTAGGAGGAATATGTAATGAAACATTTGATTGATCCGATGGATTTAAGTGTGGAAGATATTGACAGATTATTAGACCGCGCTGATGACATCGCAAAGAATCCTGAAAAATATCAGGAAGTATGCAAACACAAGAAATTAGCAACTTTGTTCTTTGAACCAAGTACAAGAACAAGATTAAGTTTCGAGGCAGCGATGCTTGAATTAGGAGGAAGTGTTCTTGGATTTTCTTCCGCAGATTCTTCATCTGCATCCAAAGGAGAAAGTGTGGCAGATACAGCAAGAGTTATTGAATGTTACGCAGATATCATTGCGATGCGTCATCCAAAGGAAGGTGCACCATTTGTAGCATCACAGTATGTAAACATTCCAGTCATTAACGCGGGTGATGGGGGACACAATCATCCAACACAGACATTAACAGACCTTTTAACGATCAGAAGAGAAAAAGGACGTCTTAACAATTTCACGATTGGATTTTGCGGAGACTTAAAGTTTGGAAGAACAGTACATTCCCTGATCAAAGCATTATCAAGATATGAAGGAATTAATTATATTTTAATTTCTCCAGAAGAACTTCAGATTCCTGAATATATTAAGAAAGATGTCTTTGAGAAGAAAGGGATCACATTTACAGAAGTTGATAAGATGGAAGATGTGATGCCTCAGTTAGATATTCTTTATATGACAAGAGTACAGAGAGAACGTTTCTTCAACGAAGCCGATTATGTCAGATTAAAAGACAGCTATATTTTAGATATGGATAAATTAAAGATCGCCAAAGAAGATCTTTCGATTTTACATCCATTGCCTCGTGTAAATGAGATTTCTGTAAAAGTCGATAACGATCCAAGAGCCTGCTATTTTAAACAGGTATTGAATGGGAAACATGTAAGAATGGCATTGATCATGGAATTACTGGGGGTAAGTGCAGATGAACATTGATAGCATTAAGAACGGAATCGTATTAGATCATATTCGTGCAGGCCGCGGAATGCAGATTTATAACAGTCTTGGACTAGATCAGTTAGACTGTAGCGTTGCAATTATTAAGAATGTAAAAAGCAACAAGATGGGAAAGAAAGATATCATCAAGATTTCAGACGCATTTGAAGTGAACTTTGATGTTTTAGGATACATCGATCCAGAAGTTACTGTATGTGTTATTGAAAATGGCAGTGTAAAATCCAAGCATAAAGTAGAACTTCCTGAAAAGATCGTAAATATTGCAAGATGTAAGAATCCAAGATGTATCACATCTGTAGAACAAGAGATCGATCATGTGTTTAAATTAACAGATAGAGAACATCAGGTATATCGTTGTGTTTACTGTGAATCTAAACTAAAAAAATAAGCAAAAGAGACAAAGAGGTATCCGTGCATGAAACAAGAAAGCAGAACAAACATAAATCGTGTAAAAAAGGATATCAGCAGTCCGGAAAGCTTCACTCCGCCTGAAGAACTGAAACGACAGCTGATCACAACCATGCAAAGCATTTATGATGAAGAAGATATTGAGGCTGTAGAGCGTGCCTACAAAGTTGCATACAAGGCACATGAGAAGCAGAAACGAAAGTCTGGAGAGCCTTATATCATTCATCCTATTTGTGTTGCGATCATACTTGCAGAATTAGAACTTGACAAAGAAACGATTATGGCAGGGCTGCTTCATGATGTTGTAGAAGATACGGAAACGACCCATGAGGATATTGTCAGAGACTTTGGAGAAGAAGTTGCCCAGTTAGTTGATGGTGTTACGAAGTTAGGACAGTTGAGTTATTCCAAGGATAAGATTGAAGTTCAGGCGGAGAACTTACGAAAGATGTTTCTTGCAATGGCGAAAGATATCCGAGTGATTCTGATCAAATTAGCGGATCGTCTGCATAATATGCGTACGATGCAGTTTATGCGCCCAGAGAAGCAAAAAGAGAAATCAAGAGAAACGATGGATATCTATGCACCAATCGCACATCGTCTTGGTATTTCAAAGATTAAGGTCGAATTAGATGATCTTGCACTATGTTATTTAAAGCCAGATGTATATGAAGATTTAGAGAAATCGTTAAATTCTGCAAAAGAAGAAAGAGAAGCTTTTATCCAGGAGATCGTAGAAGAAGTGAAAGGTCATATTGATCGTGCAGGAATAAAGGCAGAGATTGATGGACGTGTAAAACACATGTTCAGCATTTATAAGAAGATGGTCAACCAGCATAAGACGATCGATCAGATTTATGATCTATTTGCAGTAAGAATTAAAGTTGATACCGTCAAGGACTGCTATGCAGCTCTTGGAATCATTCATGAGATGTATAAACCAATTCCAGGAAGATTCAAAGACTATATTGCAATGCCAAAACCAAATATGTATCAGTCACTGCATACAACACTGATCGGACCAGAAGGACATCCATTTGAGATTCAGATCCGTACATTTGAGATGCATCGTGTTGCTGAATATGGTATCGCAGCCCATTGGAAATATAAAGAAAATCAATACGGACACAATACTGCCGACAGCGAGGAGGAAAAACTTGCATGGCTAAGAAGAATCCTTGAATGGCAGAGAGATATGTCTGATAACAAGGAGTTCTTATCATCAATTAAGAATGACCTTAACCTTTTCTCAGACAGCGTATACTGCTTTACACCTTCGGGTGATGTCAAGAACCTTCCTGCAGGCTCATGCCCGATAGATTTTGCGTACAGCATTCACAGTGCTGTAGGTAATAAGATGGTAGGTGCAAGAGTTAATGGAAAGCTTGTTACTATTGATTATGTTATTAAGAATGGTGACAGAATAGAGATTATAACATCGCAGAATTCCAAGGGACCAAGCCGTGACTGGCTTTCAATTGTAAAGAGCACACAGGCAAAGAATAAGATTAACCAGTGGTTTAAGCAGGAGTTAAAGGAAGATAATATCATTAAGGGCAAGGAAATGGTTGCTAACTACTGTAAGACTAAAGGAATTGTTCTTTCTGATATTACCAAGCCTGAATATGTTGAAAAATGTCTTAACAAATATGGCTTTAAAGACTGGGATTCTATTCTTGCAGCCGTTGGACATGGTGCACTTAAAGAGAGTCAGATAGTAAACAGGCTTAATGAGGAGCATTTAAAGACAAAGAAGGCAGAAGTTACAGACAAAGATGTGCTTGAGGAAATCGTTGCCGCTGAGTCTAAGGAAAAGGCAAAGAAGAAGGAAGGCAAAGGTGGAATTGTCGTTAAGGGAATCCATGATGTTGCTGTCAGATTTTCAAAGTGCTGTAATCCGGTACCTGGTGATGAGATTGTCGGATTCGTTACAAGAGGAAGAGGTATATCAATTCACAGAACAGACTGTGTTAATATAATCAACTTCCCGGCTAATGAACGTGCTCGTCTTATAGAGGCTGAATGGGAGCAGGGACAGACAGCAGGCGATACCTATGAGGTTGAAATCAACATATTTGCCAACAACAGAACCGGACTTATTGTTGATGGATGAGCCTACAAACCACTTAGATTTGGAATCCGTGCGCTGGCTGGAAAACTATTTAAACGGTTACAAGGGAAGTGTCTTAGTTGTCTCTCACGACCGCTTTTTCATCGACCGCATCGCCGAGAAAATTATTGAAATTGACCACGGCAAAGTAATAACTTTTACCGGTGACTATACCAGTTATTCCGAAAAAAAAGAAAAATTACGCGAGGAAATGATTCACCGCTACTATAACCAGCAACAGGAAATCAAACACCAGGAAGCCGTCATCCAGAAATTAAAATCCTTTAACCGTGAAAAATCCATCAAGCGTGCGGAAAGCCGTGAAAAAATGCTGGACCGTGTACAGAGGATCGAAAAGCCTCTTGAGCTCCAGGACCGGA
>OKVB01001012.1_pt1 | contig 11133 bp, 10 predicted proteins | sample 1606651 | NCBI WGS metagenome assembly OKVB01 (sample SAMEA3882518, study PRJEB24775) | human gut metagenome | biome: human-associated habitat; feature: intestine environment; material: feces | place: Netherlands | collected 2009/2010 | reverse complement strand
CAGGTCCACGGCGGTGCGGCCGTCGGCGGCGTGTTCCACCTGGTAGCCCTCGTGCTCCAGCTCGAGCGTCACAAAGCGGGCGATTTTCTCCTCGTCCTCTACGATCAGGATCCGTGCCATGGGTGCCCCCGTCTGCGATTACTTGTCGTCGTTCAGATTTTGCTTGATGTCGTCCGCGGCATCGGCGGCGTGATTCATAAGGTTGTTGATGCTGCCGGGCACGTCGCCGTCGCTGTCGATGCGGTAGCGCATGCCAAAGAACAGGCCAATCAGCATCAGCCAAATCGTAGCGCCCCAGGCAAACAGGGCGATGATGGGGATCAGGATGGGGATGCTGAGGATGATCGCATCGCGGCGCGTGGCGATAAACTTGGTGTCCAGGCTCAGGCGGAAGAGCTTTTTGAGGTACTCCCATACGCTGTCCATCTTCTTGGAGAAGTCGGTCTTTTCGCTCGACTTCTCGTAGGCGGCCTGCGCGGCGACCATCTCGGCCGAGGGTTCGTCGACCGGCGCGGACTCGGTGGCGGCGTGCGCCGACGTGGTCTGGGTCTTGCCCTGCGACTCGAGCCAAATGATGGCGTCCAGAACGTTGCCGTCGGCGGCGTCGAGCGCGGCTTTGGCATCGGTGTAGCTTACGTTGCACTTGGTGCGGATGGTTTCAACTTTTTCGAGGTCGTCCATGACCTGTCCTTTCGTTCGATGGGCGCGACGCCGGGCGATCTGCCCGGGCGCGAGCGTTGCGTTCGACGGCCTGCGTTGCGCGGTGCCGCCCCGCCCTTGGTCGAACTCTATAGTGCAGGTTATAGATTAAGCGATTCTTGAGCCAAGATTAACGTTGGATGAGTTTTTGGGTAGCGGTGGGAAAAGTATTAGACCTCGATAGCGGGGGATGTGGTGCCGGTGCAAAACGGCGTCAAAGGTTGGTCGAGCAGGCGGTTTCTCCATTGATGTCCGCACAGCATGTGACACTTACCCTGCCGCCCCGCTCTGCCGCGGCGGCATGCGTCTGAACAACGACTCTCTAAGGAGTTCGATACCGATGAGTGACAACGCAAAGCATCTCGCAAAGAAGTGCGTAAAGGACGCGGGGCCGTGCCTCGCGCTGTGCGTAGCCGGCGCAGCGGTCGCGCTGCTGGCTGTTCTGGGGCCGTTCGACGTGCTCCGAAGTGCCAGCTTTCTGCATGTTTGCATGGCTCTTGCCGGCGCCACGATGACCGGCGGCGTGCTCGATCTGATCTTTTGGGTGTTTGACCCGTTTGGATGGAAGAGCGAGGGGTAGGTCCCAAAGGATGGAAGGGCTGGAACGGTTGACTTAGTGATCGTGCAGAATGTGGGCTAGCGACTTACAGGGAAGTGGTGATCCGATGACGGTCTATGTGACGGGCGATATTCACGGCGGCGTCGACATGCAAAAGCTTCGCGACTGGGATCTTGGGGATGGTCTGACAAGTGACGACTATCTCATCATCGCGGGCGACTTTGGCTTTCCGTGGGATTTCTCTGCCGAGGAATGTGCCGACATCGCCTGACTGGAGTCGCGCCCCTATACCGTGCTGTTTGTCGACGGCAACCACGAGCGTTTCGATCACTGGTCGGAGCGCCCCATGGAGCTGTGGCACGGCGGCCTGACGCAGCGTCTGTCGGACACCTCGCCCATCCGACGCCTGACGCGCGGTGAGGTTTTTGAGCTCGACGGCTCAACGATCTTTACCATGGGCGGCGCCACGAGCGTGGATAAGGAATACCGCATTCCGTATTCCAGCTGGTGGCCGCAGGAGCTGCCGGACGAGCGCAACTTTGAGGAGGCGCGGGCAAAGCTCGACAGCGTGGGTTGGAAGGTCGACTATGCGATCACCCATACCTGCTCCACGCGCATGCTTTCGCCCACGCTTTACCCGGCACCTGGCTGGAATTATCCCGATGTCGATCGACTCACCACGTTTTTCGACGAGCTGGAGGACCACCTGGACTACAAGCGCTGGTACTACGGGCATTTTCATCGTGACGCCAACCCAGCCGAGTGCCACACCGTGCTCTACGACTGTATTGTCCGCCTAGGCGACGAACTCCAGCCCTGGGATGTCGCGTAGGGGCGGGGTGGCTGGCTACTCGACCGTTACAGTGATGTTTTCCCGATGCGTGCGGATAACATCCCAGCTAAAGTGCTCGACCAGCTGCTCGGCAGAGCGCGGTGTGGCGTCCGGCGCGATGCCTGTTTGCCCGGCGAGCCAGCCCAGTAGTGCCTCGGGCGCGCCAAAGCGGGTGCGGAGCTCGCCCAGGTCCAGGTCGCGGTCGCGCTTGGAAAGGCGGCGGCCATCCGGCGACATGAGCAGCGGAATGTGCGCGTAGTGCGGCGTGGGAAGTTCCAGCAAATGCTGCAGGTAGATTTGGCGCGGCGTGGAGCCCAGCAGATCGCATCCGCGCACGACCTCGGTGACGCCCATGGCAGCGTCGTCGACCACCACGGCTAGCTGGTAGGCAAAAACGCCGTCGCTGCGGCGCACCAAAAAGTCGCCGCATTCGGTGGCGAGTGCTTCGCATTGGGCTCCATACGTGCGGTCCACGAATTCGATCACATCGTTTGCGAGGTCGTCGACGGCGGGCACGCGCAGGCGCGTGGCCGGAGCGCGCAGAGCGCTGCGGCGGGCAACCTCCTCGGCAGAAAGGTCTCGGCAGGCGGCGCGGTAGATGGGCGTGCCGTCGCTCGCGTGCGGCGCGCTCGCGGCGTGGAGTTCGGCACGCGTGCAAAAACAGGGATAGGTGAGGCCGGCGTCTTGCAGCTGGTGCAGGGCGTCCTCGTACAAGTCCAGGCGATCGTGCTGGTAGTAGGGGCCTTCGTCCCATTCCAGTCCCAGCCAGGCCAGGTCGTCAATCAATTGAGTGGCAAGTTCCGGGCGCTTGCAGCGATCGTCCAGGTCCTCGATGCGCAGCACGATGCTGCCGCCTTGGCTGCGGGCCGAAAGCCACGAGCACAGGCAGCTGAACACGTTGCCCAAGTGCATGCGGCCCGAGGGCGACGGGGCAAAGCGGCCCACGACGGGGGTGGGCGCTGCCGTTGCTGGTGCGTCCGCGGCGTGTGTTGCTATGTTGCGTGCGTTGATATCCATGCGGACGAGTATAGCGCGGGGCTTGGCAGGGAAGGCGTTGCTGCGCTCACAAGTTGGCGGCGGTACGCATTGCGCACGGTGGGTTTGCGGCTCAAGGTCTCGATCGCTGCGTACCGACTTAGCCTCACAAACGACAGAAACCCCGGCAGCTCTTCGCAACTGCCGGGGTTTCCGCGGAAAAGGGGGACATGATCCTCGAGCGAACAGCAAAGGGGCAAACCGTTTTCGCTCAACTGCTTTATGCCCCTCGGCTGGCGGCTCAATCAGCGCGTGCCGCGCCCACACAAAGCCGCTACACCTGTGACGGAGCTGTGAAGTGGTATCTATCGTTGGTGCAGGCCACGCCAAGGAGTGTCCCCAACGACTAGTCATTTAAGAACGTCCCCAATGACTAGCTGCTGGCGGCGGGCGTGACTTTCATCCCGTTTGGCGCTCCGGTCGCCTAGATATTCGTCATGTGCGCCCGTAAACGTGGGACAATGACGCTGTTGGTATCACAGACAAAGGATGTGCCTATGAACGCCCCCGTTGCCAAGACCTGTCGGCAGCGCCGCCTATTCGCGCGATTCGCTTCCGTCTGCGCACTCGTCGCGCTTGCGTTGTTGCTGCTGCCTGCCGCCGCACACGCCGACGGCTACTCCATGAGCCAAACCTACATCGGCGCCACGGTTGAGGCCGATGGATCGCTGACCGTTGTCGAGGGACGCCAGTTCGATTTCGACGACGACATCAACGGCGTGTTTTGGGAGATCAATACGGGCACCAACCAGCAGGGCGGCACGGCGGGCGTCGACGTTCTGAGTGTCGAGGAAGAGGACACCGCGTTTAACAGGGTCGATAGCGCGAACAAGGGCGACTCTGGCGTCTATATGGTTGAGCAGTCCGACGGCGGCGTAAAGATCAAGGTTTTTAGCCCCCACGAGAGCGGCGACAGCGTGATCTTCTACGTGAGCTACACCATGACTGGTGCGGTTATGAACTGGGCCGACACCGCCGAGCTCTATTGGAAATTTGTGGGTGACGGCTGGTCTGCGGATTCCGACGATGTCGAGATGGAAGTGTACTTCGCAAATGCTGCTGCCGGGACGGCGGCCGTCAAGGGCGATAACTTTCGCGCATGGGGCCACGGTCCGCTGACGGGCGATGTGTCACTCGATGAGGACGAGCCCATGGTCACCTATACCATTCCCTGCGTGCATCAGGGCGAATTCGCCGAGGCGCGCATCGCCTTCCCCAGCGACTGGGTGCCATGGCTTTCCGCTTCAAGTGAGGAGCGCATGTCAACGATCCTGAGCGAAGAGAAAGAATGGGCCGACGAGGCTAACGCCCGCCGCGCTCACGGTCGCATGATTGCCAATGCACTTGCCGTGCTAAGTGTTGTCGCGGCGGTGGCCTTTACCGGCACAATCGTTGTGTTCAAGCTGTGTCGCCGCAAGCCCAAGCCGCTTTTCCAGGACGAATATTTCCGCGATGTGCCTTCGGCCGACCATCCCGCCGTGCTTTCGGCCCTCATGAGCTGGAACGAGGTGCCCGATCAGGCATATATCGCCACGCTCATGAAGCTCACTGACGACCGTGTGATCAAGCTGGAGCAGGCGACCGTGACCAAGGCTAAGAAGGGCCTGTTGGGGCGTGAAAAAGAAGAGCAGACGTATCGCGTGACGGTGAGTGATGCGGGCTGGAAGTCGGCCAAGGGCATTGACCGCATGGTGCTCAAGGTCTTCTTTGCCGGTGCTAAGCCCGACGAGAACGGCGATCGCTCGCGCACGTTCGACGAGCTGCAGCACTACGTCAAGCAGCACGCTACGCCCGTGGGCGACAAGCTCGAGGACTATCAGAACACCGTTAAGGGCAAGCTAGCCGATAGCGAGTACGTTGCCTCGGACGGCATTGTCGCAATGGTGCTTTGCCTGGTTCTTGGTATTCTGATCGCCTGTGTTCCCGCGGGGTCCATCTTCTTTACCGACGGCGCACAGGCGAACATTATCGCCGCGGTTATCTCGGTGCCGATTGTGCTGGTGGGTATTGGCGTGGGCCTTACGTTCCGCCGCTTTACGCCGGAGGGCGCCGAGGTTGCGGCTCGCTGCAAGGCGCTTAAGCATTGGCTCGAGGATTTCACGCGCCTAAAGGAAGCCGTCCCCGGCGATCTGGTACTGTGGAACAAGCTGCTGGTGATGGGTGTGGCGCTAGGCGTTTCGAAGGAAGTCCTGCGTCAGCTTGCCGAGGCTGTTCCTCCCGAGGTGCGCGAGGCCGACGGTTTCTACGACAATTACCCCTGCTACTGGTGGTACTACCATCATTACGGTATCGATTCGCCGCTCGATTCATTTAACGATGTGTATCACGAGAGCATCCGTGAGCTGGCTTCGAGCTCCGACAGCTCGGGCGGCGGCGGTGGCGGCGGCTTCTCGGGCGGCGGCGGAGGCGGCGTCGGCGGTGGCGGCGGCGGAACGTTCTAACGGTCGTAAGCTATGGGATGGGCTTTTCTCGACAGCCGTCGGGGAAAGCCCATCCCCGTTTATGCGCTACCTACGAAGACTGTCCCCAGCGACTAGTCATTTAAGACTGTCCCCAACGACTAGGTATGGCTGCTGGGCCTAGACGGTTAGGTCCAGTTCGTAGAGGAAGCTTTCGCGCGGCATGGCGTGGCGGCGTTCCTCGCGGTTGGCGCGGTGCGTGGCGGTGCGCTTAAAGCCGTGCAGTTCGTAGAACTTCCACGAGCAGTTGGAGTCGGTGTACAGGTGTGCGCTGGTCGCCCCGCGCGAGGACAGATGCGAGATTGCGGCGTCGAGCAGAACCGTGCCAACGCCCAGGCCGTGGACATCGCGATCCACGGCAAGCAGCGTGACCTCGTTGTCGTGCGGCAGCGGGCTGCTCTCGAGCAGGCGGTTGTTGGTTCGGATGGTTGTGCGCACAAACGAGAGATACTCGGCGCACGACTCGGGTTCTAGCTCACGCATCTGCGACAGCAGTGCACGCTCAGTATCCATCCAATGTTCGTTGATAGTGACGCCGGAGCTCTGTCCTGCGCGTGCAAGCGCAATGCCGCGCGCCTGACCGTCGATTACGGCAACCTGCGAAAACGTCGATGAAGAAAGGCAGTAGGCAAGATCGCACGCGGCCTCAAGGCGGTTGTACTCATCGTTATCCGAGTTGTTGTGCCAAAGCTGCTGCAAGATCAGCGCGATGGCGTCGAAATCTTCGGTATCAAACGGTCGGTAGAGAACCCGCGAGACCATGGTGCCTCTTTCTATTGCGGATGCATATCGAGCACAGTTCTACCACGCCGTTGGCATCTAATTATGGTGCCCCTGTGTTCCATCAACTCACCGTGCCCAGTGGCGCTCCTGCAACCCCCGCTCGAAGCTTTTTCTGCACAGCCGCGCGTTGCGGGGTGCATCGTCGCGCTCGATGCGCTACATTAAATCAGTATTTTCAATGCCGCTGCGCGAGCGCTGCAGATCGACGTATCACCGACTCACAGAGCACGGCGGCGTACCAGACAGGAGGACTGCATGGGATCTGATGTGAAGATCGCACGCGCGTTGATCTCGGTTACCGATAAGACGGGCGTCGTCGATTTCGCACGGACGCTGGTTGACGACTTTGGCGTCGAGATCATCTCTACGGGCGGCACGGCTCGTGCCATCGAGGACGCGGGCGTTCCCGTAACCCCCATCGAGGAGTTCACGGGCTATCCCGAGATGATGGACGGCCGCGTCAAGACGCTGCATCCCAAGGTTCACGGCGCGCTGCTTGCCCGTCGCGATTCCGAGCAGCACATGCAGGAGGCCGCTCAGCACGGCATTAAGCTGATTGACCTGGTCGTCGTCAACCTGTACGAGTTCGAGAAGACCGTCGCCAACCCCGAGGTCACCTTCGCGGATGCCATCGAGCACATCGACATCGGTGGCCCCTCCATGCTGCGCTCTGCCGCTAAGAACGCCGCGAGCGTTACCGTCATTTCCGACCCGGCCGACTACGACGCCGTCCTGGCCGAGATGCGCGAGACCGGTGGCTGCACCACGCTTTCCACCCGTCGTCGCCTGCAGGTGAAGGTCTACCAGACCACCGCCGCCTACGACACGGCTATCTCCCGTTGGCTTGCCGCCCAGGCAAGCGACGTGGCGGACACCTCTGCCAAGCTCGAGATCTCGCTGGAGAAGGTCGACGACCTGCGCTATGGCGAGAATCCTCAGCAGAAGGCTACGGTCTACCGCTTTGCCGAGGGCTGCGAGAACACCGCGAGCTCGCAGTTCCCGCTCGTGGGCTCCGAGCAGATCCAGGGCAAGCCGCTCAGCTACAACAACTATCTGGATGCCGACGCCGCTTGGAACCTGGTCCGCGAGTTCGACGAGCCGGCCTGCGTGATCCTCAAGCACCAGAACCCCTGCGGTTCCGCCGTTGCCGAGGACATCACGGCCGCCTACGACCGCGCCTTCGCCTGCGATCCCAAGAGCGCCTTTGGCGGCATCATCGCCTGCAACCGCGAGGTTCCCTTTGAGCTGGTTGAGCACTTTGCCGATCAGAACAAGCAGTTCGTCGAGGTCATCATCGCCCCGAGCTACACCGCCGAGGCGCTCGAGCGCATGGCTAAGCGCCCCAACCTGCGCGTGCTGGCTACCGGCGGCGTGGACCACGGCGCTCAGGTGGAGCTGCGCTCCGTCGACGGTGGCATGCTGGTGCAGGAGGTCGACCACGTGACCGAGGATCCCGCGACCTTTACGTTCCCCACTGACCGCAAGCCCACCGACGCCGAGATGGCCGAGCTCGAGTTTGCCTGGAAGGTCTGCAAGGGCGTTAAGTCCAACGCAATCCTGGTCTCCAAGGGCAAGGCCGGCATTGGCATGGGCCCCGGTCAGCCCAACCGCGTGGATTCTGCGCTGCTGGCCTGCGAGCGTGCCGAGGACTTCTGCGAGCGCGAGGGCGTGGAGAAGGGCGGCTTTGCCTGCGCAAGCGACGCATTCTTCCCGTTCCGCGACAACGTCGACGTGCTTGCCGCGCACGGCGTGACCTGCATCATCCAGCCCGGCGGCTCCAAGCGCGACGACGAGAGCATCCAGGCCTGCAACGAGCACAATATTGCTATGGTCTTCACCGGTGCCAGGCATTTCCGTCACTAAGTTTCGCCCCGGGACAAAATAATCTCCGCAAAAGACGGTCGCTCCGTTTGGAGGGCCGTCTTTTTGGTATAAGAGGACGGAATGACTAACACGAAAGGTACAACCATGCCCCAGATTGATGATGACGAGCTGTTTGGCAATGCCGAGGATCAGCGTGCGTACGAGGACTTTTGCGCCAATCAGGAGGCGGTCGAGAAGTTCACGCTCGACAAGCCCGCGCTCATCTGCCGTTGGCGTATGTCCAACAAAAAGGTGCCCATGCTCAACCGTCACATCCGCGCGCTGTCCGAGCGTCTGGTGCAGGGCGAGCCACTTACCCATAACATGCTCAGTTGGGCCAAGCAGCACGTTGAGTGGTCACTTGCCGAGGGCGACTACACCGCACGCGACGGCGTGCTCATGCTGGTGATTGACGTTAACGGCAATGCCGCCATGACGGTGGGGGAGTACGAGCCGCTGGCCGACACGTCGGCCAAGGCGCTGCGTGCCCGTTCTGCCGAGGCCCGCTCCGAAGCCGACGAGACCGGCGTGGCGCCCGAGCTGCTCGCCGCCGTCAACAACGGCGAGCTTGCCTTTGTGGCGCCGGCGAACGAGTGCCTGTGCGGCACGGCGACGCTCATTGAGCAGTTGGCCCAGACCAAGGGCATCCCGGTCACGCGCGTAGACATTCCCGCGCAGCTTAAGGGCGCCCTGTTCCTGGTGAGCGACGAACACGGCGTGGTTCCCGCAACCGAGACGGACGCCGCCGAGGCCGACGCCGCCACGGTCGCCTTCTTTGCCGACGGCTACGAAAAGCTCCGTGCCCGCCGCTAAATGATGTTTCTGGGACGGGGATTAAAAACTCATTTAATTCCCGTGCCCGTTGCGAGCGAGGGGCAAGCCCCTGCCGCTCGCGAACAGTTCTGTCACCTTGGTGACGCGCAAGGCGCGCACCTGCGGCTCCGCAGCCATAATGGTGGCAAGACAACCAAGGGGGGAGCGGAATCCATGGCGCTGATCTATATCGTTGAGGACGACGAGCCCATTCGTCGCGAGCTTGCCGATATCCTTGCCCGTGCGGGTTTTGAGGTCGAGGCATGCGAATCATTCGAGCACGTTTCGCGCGATATTCTCGCCGCCGCGCCCGACCTAGTGCTGCTCGACCTCACGCTTCCCGTCAAGGACGGCCAGCATATCTGCCACGAGGTTCGCCGCGAATCCGAGGTTCCCATCATCGTCCTCACGTCGCGCACGACCGAGATCGACGAGGTCATGGCCATGACGCTCGGCGCGGACGACTTTGTTCCCAAGCCCTACAGCGCCCGTGTGCTCGTGGCGCGCATCAACGCCCTGCTGCGTCGCACCGCGGCGGCAGGCGAGCGCAGCACGCTCGTCCACAAGGGGCTGGAGCTCGACCTCGCCCGCTCCATGGTCACCAATACGGCAACCGGCGACAGTACCGAGCTCACCAAAAACGAGCTGCGTATCCTCTCGCTGCTCTTGGGTCGCGCGGGCAAGATCGTCTCGCGTCCGGCCATCATGCAGGACCTGTGGGACTCCGATGCCTTCGTGGACGACAATACGCTTACCGTCAACATCAACCGCCTGCGCACCACGCTCGAAAAAATCGGCATCAAGGGGTATTTGACGACGCACCGCGGGCAAGGCTATTCGGTCTAGGGGCCGGCTATGTCGTTTGCCAAGTTCTTTAAAGACGCGCTGCTTCCCGTCGCCGTGTGGACGTGCGGCGTGCTGCTGAGCTGCTTTGTGCTGACGGTCGCCGGCGCACCCGTTTCTATCGTGGCCGTGGCGGTCGGCGTGTCCTTTATCTTCGGTATGCTCGGCATCGTGATCGAGTACTCTCGCCGTCGCCGTTTTCTGCGTCAGTTGGAGCGCGCGGCAGAGGAGCTCGAGAGTCCCGCATGGGTGCAGGAGATGGTGCAATGTCCGACCTATGCCGAGGGCGAGCTCGAGTACGAGGTCTTGCGCCGGGTGGGCAAAGCTGCCTGCGACGAGGTTGCCGAAGGCCGGCGTCAGACCGATGACTATCGCGACTATATCGAGAGCTGGGTCCACGAGGCCAAGCTGCCCCTGGCGGCGGCTCACCTGATTTTGGAAAACCTGGATGGCAGCGAAGACGACCTGTCGCGCGTGGATGACCTGGGCCGTGAGCTGGCTCGCGTGGAGCGCTATATCGACCAGGCGCTGTACTATGCGCGCTCGGAAGTCGTGGAGCGTGACTACCTGATTCGCCGCTGGGATCTCAAGACCTTGGTGACGGGCGCAATCAAGGCCAATGCGCGTGAGCTCATCGCGGCACACGTGGCGCCGGTGTGCGAGAACCTCGACTTTGAGGTCTTTACCGACGAGAAGTGGCTCGAGTTTATTCTGGGCCAGCTCATTCAGAACAGCATTAAATATGCGCGTGAGGATGGTGCGAAGATCACGTTTTCGGGTGCGTTGCTGGACGAGGGCCTGGCGAGTGAGCGCATCGAGCTTACTGTCGCGGACAACGGCTGTGGCGTGAGCGCGGCCGACCTGCCCCGCGTGTTCGAGAAGGGCTTTACCGGCGACAACGGTCGCACCACCAAGCGTGCAACGGGCATCGGCCTCTACCTGGTGGCGCGCCTGTGCTCCAAGATGGGCATCGACGTCACCGCAGCATCCGAGCCCAGCGAAGGCTTCGTCGTTACGTTTGCCTTCTCAACCAACAAGTTCCAATACTTTGAGTAGGCGGGCCGTCTTGCGGTGCGGACGGCTATGTTCCCGAACGTGAACTTAGCTAAAGTAATTGGTGCTATGTTCCCGAACGTGAACATAGCCATGAGGCTCAAATGAATCTCCTATAACAAAAACGTGCCGCCCCAAATGAACTGCACCCCAAAACCTGGACGGCTTAAATAAGAACTACGCCGCAAGGGACT
>OKVB01001002.1_pt1 | contig 11241 bp, 10 predicted proteins | sample 1606651 | NCBI WGS metagenome assembly OKVB01 (sample SAMEA3882518, study PRJEB24775) | human gut metagenome | biome: human-associated habitat; feature: intestine environment; material: feces | place: Netherlands | collected 2009/2010 | reverse complement strand
ATTTTTCAATCTTGTAATTGTCCACACTTTAGACTTCTGGTATATGATAAAAAATCTACAGTTGGCCAACTACAAATTTAAAATTTTATAATCTTTTGCTGTTAATGTAAATTCCACTCCATCGCTTACATATACTTTATTGTTTTTATCTACAAAAACAGCCTTTGCATTATATTCTTTTAACAATTTCTGGCTTTTCTTTACTCCTAAACTGAAACATGCTGTAGATAGTCCGTCTGCGTTGAGTCCTGAATTGCAGATGATCGTGCAGGATCTGATATCTGTTTTTACACTGTATCCTGTTTTGGAATCTAAGATATGAAAGTAGCGTTTGCCTGTCTTTTTATCTGTAAATGTTTTTTCATAATCTCCAGATGTTGAAATGCTTGTGCCGCTTTTGACTTTGATCCCTCCTAGGACTTCTCCGTCTTTGCCGTTTGGATCTTGGATCCCTACGTTCCAGTCGGAGCCGTCAGATTTTTCTCCATAAACTACAATGCTTCCTCCTAGGGCTACCATGGCTCCTGTGATTTCTTTGTCTTTTTTGATCATCCTGATGGCTTCGTCGGTTCCGATTCCTTTTCCATAGGCTCCAAGGTCTATCTTGGTATTTTTGTCGCATGCAAGGATTTCTCCGTTGTCTTTGACTGTGACATGCTGGCTGTTTTCTGACAGATCTCCGCTGATCGCTTTCTTGATCTTATTTGCATCTGGTACTTTTGGGTTGCTTGATTCAAAATCCCAGAGTTTTGTTAATGCTCCGATCGTTGGATCTACCGTGTTTCTTCCGTCTGCATAGGAGTCCTGGCTGATCTTGATCGCTTGTTGTAACCAGTTTTTAAGATTCCCTGTGACTTTTGTTTTTCCGTTGTTTTGTTCTAATTTCTGATTGATTTTTGAAACCTGGGAACTTTTTAATCTCCATGACAATTGTTGTTTTTCAAGTTTCTTTTCCATGTCGATGATCTTTTGTTCTGTCTGTTCCAGATCATCGCTTGTTCCATAGAGTGTAATGTTCGTTACAGTTCCCATTGCAAAATCTGTATGGCTGTATGATGTCGATTCCTTTTTGCATCCTGTCATCATAGATGGGATCATGCTGATGCACAAGATACTTGCGATCATTTTTTTCAATGTAAGTTTCATATTCTTTACTTACCCCTTCTTTATAAATTTACATACTGCCATCCATACTCTTTGTAAGCTTTGATCTTTAATTTATTCTGACTAACATATTTTTGTAAGACTTTCTTCCTTTGATTTTGTGTAGCGGAATCTTTCATCATCCTTATTGCAACATCAGGATATCCTTTACATAACTTCCAGATCGATCTCTCCAGAGATTCTCCACCTTTTGCGTATCTTGTCTTGGTTACTCGATAGCCGTCTTTTGTTTTCTTCAGATACATGACCCCTGGATAACTTCCACCAGAGTAGTTCTTTAACAGACTTCCATAACGATAATATGTTTCACTCCAAAAGTTCGCATAAACTTCTGCTCCGGATTTTGTTTCAACGATCTTATAAATATTCAGCATTGGGATTGTAACAAGTCCTTCTTCTTTATCTTCGTCAGATCTCTTTTTTGTCTCATCAAAGACTGCCTTGATCCTTAAGTCTTTCCCTGTATATTCGTATTCTGGAAGTTTGGTATTAAGTTTTATTTTGTCGGATGTTTTAAGATCTACCATTTCACTTTGTATGTCTGGCTGGTTTTCTTTTCCTGATAAAGTATATAGTTTTAGGCCGTCTTTGTCTACCACTAACACCGATTGTTTTCTGATTCCTTTGGAATCTTTCCACTGATATACATACTTACTTGATGAGACATCCATTGCACGGATCTTATCTCCGATCTTTCCAGGTATGCTGTCCGATTCTTTTTGTGTATGTTTATGATCTTTGATGATCATCTGATACAATTTATCTTTTTCACTGATCTGTTTGGATGGCGTGATTTTTGCAAATTTCATGTTCTCACACCGTTTGAGCGAATATGCATAAATATTTCCGTTTACTTTTCCTTGTAATTGATTGTAAATGATCATCCATTTCTGATCTTTTGACACCTTTATAGCCGTCTCAAGTCCTGGATTTTCTTCATCTCCTTCACTGTAGAAATGATCACATCCGATTTTGTCAAGATCTACCGCAGCAATGACTTTCTTCTTTGTTCTATCATAGATCACACTTCCGACAGAGTCTGAAAATACGGCAAGGTTATCTGAGCAATACGACAATTCTATTCCTTCATTCTGAAACAACCTATTATTTTTTGCCCTGTAAGAAAGCCAGGCACAGATCTGTGCTGCAGATGCTGACTGATCGCTTTTTTTGATCGTTGCATAGACTTCATTTTTCTGTGCCTGACTACTCTTACCCTTCCCACACCCTGTAAACAACGATGCTGCCATAACAGCACTCATCAATAGTAAAGTACCTTTCCCACACTTTCTCATCTTTGTTCCTCCTTATTCTCTTATTGTCTCCTGTCTTATTGTTTTCAACTTTATTATACAAAGAAAAAGCATCAAAAAAGAAAACAAAATCTTAAGATTCTTCTACATAATTCTTAATGATTTTGTTTTCTTCTTGTATACATTATAATTCTATGATCTTGCCATCACAGATCGTATATTTTACTTTTCCTTTTAATTTCCATCCTGTAAATGGAGAGTTCGTTGCTTTGGATTTATATTCCTTGACTTCCCATTCTTCCTCTGGATCAAACAAGACAACATCCGCCGGTTTCCCTTCCTGCAATCTTCCTTGTTCCATATTATATAGTTTTGCTGGATTGATCGTCATCTTCTCCAGAAGCTGCATCATAGAAAGATATCCTTTCTCCACAAGTTCTGTGACTCCAAGTGCCAGCGATGTCTCGATCCCTGTAATGCCACTTGGTGCCTGATCTAATGGTTTGTCTTTCTCTTCTTTGGAGTGTGGGGCGTGGTCTGTCGCAATGATCTCGATCGTACCTTCCTGTAATCCTTTGATGATCCTCTGACGGTCTTCTTCTGTTCGCAGTGGCGGGTTCATTCTTGCCAGTGTTCCGTATTTTAATACGGCCTCTTCTGTCAACGTGAAATGGTGTGGAGACGCCTCTGCGTAAACATTCGCACCTTTTTCTTTGGCTTCTTTCACGTAATCTACCGCAACACCAGAGCTGATATGCTGAATATCGACTTTCGCTCCTGTTTTGACTGCTAATTCACAGTCTCTCTTTACCATCACGGCTTCTGCCAGGTAAGAAGCTCCACCATAATTTAACTGTTCGGAGACTTTTCCCTGGTTCACTCCTGGCTGTTTAATATATGCAGGATCTTCTTCATGAAGACTGATCGGTACATCTAATTCTTTGGCTTTCTTCATGGCTTCTTCTACGAGCTTCTCATCCATCAGTGGAATTCCATCGTCTGTAAATCCACGAACCCCTGCTTCATAGAGTGCATCCATGTCTGTTAATTCTTTTCCTTCAAATCCTTTGGACACAGCTGCTGCCTGCCATACTTTGATCGGAAGTTGTTCACATCTGTCTTCGATCTCTTTGTAAATATCCACAGAATCCACGACAGGCTTTGTATTTGCCATACATACTACCGTCGTAAATCCACCAGCTGCTGCCGCAGCAGAACCTGTCTGTAAATCTTCCTTATATGTAAATCCCGGATCGCGGAAATGTACATGTACATCGATCAATCCAGGGGCTGCGATCATCCCGGAAGCATCAATGACCTGTTCAATGCCAGAGACATCATCTACCTTACCGATCTGTCTGATCCTCTTCCCGTCTAATAAAATATCTGTTACCTGATCGAATCCGCTTTCTGGATCCATCACTCTTGCATTCTTAATTAAAATCATCTCTGCCTCCACGATCATATGTTTTATTTTACCTGTTCTTTCACTGCTTCAGCGACAGTTTCTAAATTATCTTGTGTCAGTTCTTTTTCTGATTTCACGACAATAACATAGTTATTTCCACTCTTTGATGTGATCGTCCCAAATGCATTGTATGCTGTCTCATCATCAATTTCTTTTGTCATTGGTACAAACGCTACTTCTTCTGTGTCAATCGTATCTCCGATCTCGTAATTATGTCCTTTTTCTTCCAGTGCCATTACCTCATTAGAGATTGTTTCATCTAGATCTTCTTCCATGATCTCCTCAGATTTTCCTTCACACTGCTGAATGCTGACATTCATTCCATTGACTTCAAAACTGTTATCAGAGGCTTTGGTCGTGATCTTCTGTTTGATCGCAAATCCTCCTGCTACAGATAAGCAGATTCCTACAACTGCTAAAAACTTTTTATTAAAAATAATTTTTCTCATAGCATATCCCTCCTTGAATGTTGGCATTTTTGTTAGCTATAGTATACCCTATTTCAGGTATCAATTGCGAGTTATTTTTTTCTTAATTTTTTATTTCCAAAAAAGATACCTTTTACCTGATGTAAAAATGTTTGTTTTGGTGTCTTTTCCTTCTTTATAAGTCTTTTCGCTTCATTTAAGAAATAAATCTGCGAATTCACATTGTCTTCTCGTTTCTTTTTCGTTGTATATTCTCCACTTGAAAGCAATACCTGTGCCTGAATATTATCCTGTTTCATAATCTTGATCATCTTTAAGATTCTTTGTTTTAGCCTTGGATCATAGATTGGCACTGCAACTTCGACTCGTCTTCTTGTATTTCTTGTCATCATGTCTGCTGATGAAATATAAATATCTGTATCGTCCCCAACTCCAAATGCATAAATTCTTGAATGCTCTAAAAATCTTCCGACAATACTCTCCACCCTGATATTTTCTGTCTTTCCTGAAATTCCCGGACGGATACAACAGATTCCACGAATCAGAAGAAATATCGGAACACCTGCTGTTGAAGCTTTTGATAATTCGTCAATGATCTTTCGATCTGTCAGTGAATTCATTTTCATAAAGATTCCACATGGCTGGAAGCTCTCGGCTTTCATCTTTTCTCTCTCAATCCTTTTTATGATCTCATCCTGAAGACTTGATGGTGCGACAAGTAGATGTTTATAAGTTCTATTGAGATTAAAGGTCGCCATGTTATGAAAAAATATCGATGCATCCTGTCCAATCTTATCTGATGCTGTCATAAGACTTAAGTCTGTATACATTTTGGATGTACTTTCATTATAATTTCCTGTTCCTATCTGTGTAATATAGTAAATTCCACGACTGTTTTTCTTCGTGATCAGGCAAACTTTGGAATGTACTTTATAATCTTCCATTCCATACATAACTTTGCATCCTGCTTCTTCTAAGATTTCTGAATAATTGATATTATTTTCTTCATCAAATCTTGCTCTAAGCTCCATCAACACAAGAACTTCTTTTCCATTTTCGGCAGCCTCGCACAAATATTTGACGATCCGTGCCTGTTTTGCTAAGCGGTAGATCGTAATCTTAATTGATAGTGTCTCTTTATCTCTTGCACTTTCCTTTAATAATTCAATAAAAGTATCCATGCTGTCAAATGGAAATGATAGCAGTTTATCTTCCTCCATAATCTGTTTTGTCACGCTCATCCCTGGAATAAAATCTCTGTTTAGTGCTGGTGTAAATGGACGATAACATCCATTTTTTCGTTCTTCTTTGGAGACTTTATCTGTTAACTTATAAACATATTTCAGATCTAGCGGACTCTGACTTTTGAAAATATCCTGTTCTGAGATATTTAACCGCATAGACAGATATTTCTTAATCTGTTTATGATCATTTCCTTCAAATTCCAAACGAACCGGTTTTAATCTTGCTCTCATTTTAATGATCTTTTTCATGTGAGTACGATAATCGTCCGTTGATTCATAAATCTCATCATCCGGATTGATGTCAGCACTTCTTGTGATACATAAAACGGCCTTTTCTTCCACGGAATAATTTTCAAACAGATCATCACAATAATACAAAATGATATCTTCCAAAAGTACATACCTTCTTCCATCTCCAGGAAAGAAGATCATTCTCTCCAAGTCTCTCGGAAGTCCGATGATCCCGAATGATATTTTCTCTTTCTTTTTTAAGAGCAGTCCGATTTGTAAAACCTTATTCGGAATATGTGGAAATGGATGCTGTTTGCCGATCACGATCGGGGAAAGTACTGGTAAGATCATCGCTTCATAATATGATCTTAATTTTTTCTTTTCTTCTTTTGTAAGTTCCTCAATCTTGCTTCTTATAATATTTTTCTGTTCTAATTCTTTTGAAACTTTCGCAAATATCTGATCCCGTAATTCATATAATGGTCTTACATGCTTTGCGATTTCATCTAATTGTTCTTCTGGTGTAAGATCAGATCTGATATCTCTGTGATCATCATGGATCAGACTCATCTCATGAATACTTCCAACTCTGACCATAAAAAATTCATCCAGATTGTTTGTAAATATCTCTAGAAATTTTAATCGCTCAAAAATAGGAACATTCTTTTTATCCGCTTCTCTTAAAACTCTTTCGTTAAACTTCAGCCAGGACAATTCTCTGTCCTGTGTGTAGGAAAAATCATAGTGTTTGTTCATAATCCTGCCCTCCATGATCCTTTTGGCTGTTTTCAGGGTTTTTATTAGATAAATTTAGGTAAAGAAAATCCGGAGAGATATCAGATATTCCCCCGGATCCTCATTCTTATTAATATGCGAATTTTTCTGCAAAATATGCTTTCAGATCTTCGATCTTAATACGTTCCTGTTCCATTGTATCACGATCACGTACTGTTACTGCATTATCTTCTAAAGAGTCAAAGTCAAATGTTACACAGTAAGGTGTTCCGATCTCATCCTGTCTTCTGTAACGTTTACCAATGTTACCACGTTCGTCAAATTCACAGTTATATTCTTTTGCTAATTCTTCATAAACTTTCATAGCACCATCACTTAACTTCTTAGATAATGGTAAGATACCGATCTTAACAGGTGCTAATGCTGGATGGAAATGAAGAACTGTTCTTGTATCCCCACCTTCTAATTATTCTTCATCGTAAGCAGAGCATAAGAATGCAAGTGTTACACGATCTGCTCCAAGAGAAGGTTCGATAACGTATGGAATATAACGTTCTTTATTCACATCATCAAAGTATGTTAAATCTTCACCAGATGTATTCTGATGCTGAGTTAAGTCATAATCTGTACGGTCTGCGATACCCCATAATTCACCCCATCCAAATGGGAACATAAATTCAATATCAGATGTTGCCTTAGAATAATGAGATAATTCTTCTTTCTCGTGGTCACGCACTCTCATCTCATCTTCTTTGATTCCAAGTGTCTGTAACCAGTTGATGCAGTAATTCTTCCAATATTCAAACCATTCTAAGTCTGTCTCTGGTTTGCAGAAGAATTCTAATTCCATCTGTTCAAACTCACGAGTACGGAAAGTAAAGTTTCCTGGTGTAATCTCGTTACGGAAAGATTTACCGATCTGTCCGATTCCAAATGGGATCTTCTTTCTTGATGTTCTCTGAACATTCTTGAAGTTTACAAAGATTCCCTGTGCTGTCTCAGGACGTAAGTAAACTGTATTCTTCGCATCTTCTGTAACACCCTGGAATGTCTTGAACATCAGGTTGAACTGACGGATCTCTGTAAAGTTCTTCTTTCCACAAGTTGGGCATACAACATCATGCTCATTGATGAAGCTTTCCATCTCTTCTTTGGACCATGCATCCACAGATCCTTCGATCTCCATTCCATGTTCCTGCATATAATCTTCGATCAGTTTATCTGCACGGAAACGTTCATGACATTCTTTACAATCCATTAATGGATCTGAGAAGTTACCAAGATGTCCTGATGCTACCCATGTCTGAGGGTTCATTAAGATTGCAGCATCAATTCCGACATTATATGGGCTTTCCTGAATGAACTTCTTCCACCATGCTTTTTTAACGTTATTCTTAAGTTCTACACCAAGGTTTCCGTAGTCCCATGTATTGGCAAGTCCTCCATAGATTTCAGAACCGCTGTATACAAATCCACGTACCTTGGCAAGGTTAACGATTTTCTCCATTGTTAATTTCATAATAGCCTTTACCTCTTCACTTTTTTGTATTATTATATATTGTATCTTGTAATAAGTAATTTTTCAAGATATATTTGAAAAGCTTCACACTCGAAAATATATCAAATATACTGAATGAATATTACTTTTTAAATTTTTTTATATTATAATACTTAGTGTTATTATTATATGAGATATGAAGAAAGGGAATTTATAACCATGTATCAAATTGACTACACCAATGTTGGTAAAAGAATGAAAACTCTGCGCAAGCAGGCAGGGTACACTCAGGAACAGATTGCTGATGCACTTGATGTAACAGTTGCATTTATCAGCAACATTGAGAATGACCGCGTAAAGATGAACCTTCGTGTATTATCTTACTACGCAAAACTATTAAATGTATCTATTGACTATCTTCTTCGTCCAGAATCCGATGAAAATGGTGAGAAAGATAACGTACTGAACAAAGAAATTCTTCGTCTGTTAGAAAAATTCTCTACAGATGATAAAGAAAAATTTGTAAAAGTTCTTCGCATTTTATCAAAATAACAAATAGATACATATCTCAGTAACGAAAAAAACTTCAGGACTTGTTTTTATAAAACAAGTCCTGAAGTTTTTTATTTTTTGTTTTGTATCAAACAGATTACAAAAAAACGAGTGATTTAAATTCATGATCAATATGATATCTCATATATTCTCTTATGATCTTTTTTAATTCCCATAATACATCATCACTTACCTTAAATGTATAAAGTTTTTGAATTGAACTATACATGATGTACTGAAGGGTATACAGGGTTGAAGGGCTTACTTTTACTTTGCCATGCTCACAATCTTTGCATACAACGCCACATTCTTTTGCATCAAACCAGATCAGATTTTCGGTTTTTCCGCATTTTACACATCTGGATGCTTCAATTCCTATTCCATAAAATGCTAGAATCTTAATCTCATAAATGCAGCGGATCAGTTCGATATTGATCGTCTTTTTCTCCAACGCCCGCAAAGTCTGATATAGTAATTTTAGAATTTCCAGTTCATCATTATTTTCTCTTGTAAGATATGATGCAAGCTCACAAAAATAACTGGCATAATAAATGAGATCTAAATCTTTCTTTAATGTATCAAAATAATTATCGACTCCTGCCCACATCAGATTAAAAGAATTCTTTCCTTCATATAAAGAAAACTCTCCAAATGTAAATGGCTGACAGGCAGCAGCATACTGGCTGGTTGCTTTTTTTGCTCCTCTGGCAAATGCAGAAATTCTTCCGCGTTCTTTTGTAAGGAGTACGATCCGTTTATCGTACTCCCCGATATTGCCAGCCTGTAAGACCATACCTGTCACTTTGATCTCCTGTGACATTTTTATACTTCTTTCTTATCGTATCCATAGTTCTTAAGCAGCATGTCACTGTCTCTCCAGTCTTTTTTCACTTTGACCCACAACTGAAGATTTACTTTCATATCAAGAAGGTTTTCCATCTCAATTCTTGCCTGTGTCCCGATCTTCTTAAGCATAGATCCCTGTTTTCCGATGATGATTCCTTTGTGGGAATCTCTCTCACATACGATCGTTGCATCGATATCTACGATATGTCCATGACGTCTGACCTTCATCGCATCGATCACAACAGCGATTCCATGCGGAATCTCCTGGCTTAACAAGCGAAGTGCTTTCTCACGGATCAGCTCTGCACAAATCTGTCTCTCCGGCTGGTCTGTGATCGTGTCTTCATCAAAATACATTGGACCTTCATCTAAATATTTATAAATGCTGTCTATGACATCATCTGTATTCTTGCCTTTCAGAGCTGATACTGGTATGATTTCTGCAAAGTCACATACATCTTTGTAAGTATCGATTGCTTCTAAGATATCTTTTTCTTCCACTGTATCAATCTTGTTGATCACCAAAATGATCGGTGTTTTGATCTTAGATAACTGTTCAATGATATATTTTTCACCACCACCAATAAAAGTACTTGGTTCTACTAACCATAAAACTACATCAACTTCATTTAATGTGCGTTCTGCAACCTGTAACATATAGTTTCCAAGTTTATTTTTTGCTTTGTTGATCCCCGGTGTATCGAGGAAGATGATCTGTCCTCTTTCATCTGTATACACAGTCTGAATACGATTTCTTGTTGTCTGTGGTTTGCTTGATGTGATCGCGATCTTCTGTCCGATCAAGCGGTTCATTAATGTTGATTTTCCAACATTTGGTCGTCCGATAAATGTTACAAATCCAGATTTAAATTCATTTGCCATAAATTGTCCTTTCCCTGTTTTCTCTATAGTACGTGTTTTACTTCATCAAAATATTCTTTATTCTGATCAATCTTCTCTTCATTTCCAATACAGCAACGGTTTCCTGATTCTACGACTGCCTTAACGATCGGTGCTAACGCTCTGATATCTGCCTGTGTGCAAGATAATACCTGATCTCTGTCTTTCTGAAGATCTGCTTCTGTCTTTCCTAGGAAATATGCATGGAAACTTCTTGCTCCCATATCAACCGCTTCCATTGGAATATCCATATTTCCGATCGTTCCGATGATATATTTCTTCATATCTCGATCATCAGCATCGAAATTTGCTACATAATCTGCTGCCTCATCATAAACTTTGTAAGATTCTGCAAGATTTGGATCACGGTATGTCACAAACATAGAATCTCCCTGATCTGAGAAACTGCACATGCATCCATAAGCTCCACCTTTGACACGAAGCTGAATCCACAGATATTCGTAAGAGAAGATCATCTGCAATACTTTTAATGCCCCTGTATATTCAAGGCCTGCATCTTTAAAGTTTCCTGCACATGCTACATACTGAACACCACCTGCTGTTGCAAATCCTTCATTATTCTTTGTGCATATAACTTTAACTTTCTCACCCTGTTTCTGATCTTCATACAGCCCTTCGATAAAGCTTTCTACTTCTGCTTTCATGAATTCAGGAGCTTCTTCTTTTCCTGTGTAACTGATCGTCATATTCTGTTTCTCAAAAATTGCCTTCGCTGCTTTCTTTAATCCATTGACGATGTTGTCATATTCTTCCTCGAAGTTTTCATACCATTTCTTCACAGTATCAAACATTGTGATTCCCTGAATTGCTTCACGGTATGCTGCGTATTCTGAGAAATAAGACATCGCACGGTTTGCAGCACTCTTATGTCCTGTCTCTGTCAGTGTGATCTTAAGATTTG
>OKVB01000999.1_pt1 | contig 11297 bp, 10 predicted proteins | sample 1606651 | NCBI WGS metagenome assembly OKVB01 (sample SAMEA3882518, study PRJEB24775) | human gut metagenome | biome: human-associated habitat; feature: intestine environment; material: feces | place: Netherlands | collected 2009/2010 | reverse complement strand
AGTTGTTTTTTATTTTTTCCCTTTGGGGAATGCCTCGGCTTTCTCTTAGGAGGCGGTCGCTCTATCCAGCTGAGCTACGGAAACATGTATATTCTCAATGAAATCTATTTTACAGATTCTTAACGAAAATGTCAATCAAAAACAGGAAAGAAATACTAAGCCTGTGACGGGTTGACTTTTTATTACTTTTTCTATAAAGTTATTATAATAAAGAAGAGGAAGAAAAACAATATTGTAATACACATAATATGAGTTGATAAAGGAGAAAACATTATGATAGGCAAAGTATTTGTATTTTTGGCAGATGGATTTGAAGAAATTGAAGGACTGACAGTTGTAGATATGCTGCGTCGTGCAGAGATCCCTACAGTTACAGTATCGATCGGGAATTCAAAAATGATCACAGGAGCACACCGCATCGAAGTGGAAGCGGACATTATGTTCCATGAAGTGATCGAAGCAGAAGGAGCGATGTATGTACTTCCTGGCGGAATGCCTGGAACAATTCACTTAAGAGAACATGAAGGTCTTGGTAAGGTGCTTAAAAAGGCATATAAGAATAATAAATACCTGGCAGCAATCTGTGCAGCACCAACAGTGCTTGAACAATATGGAATGTTAGAAGGAAGAAAAGCAACTTCATATCCTGCAATGGAAGAAGAATTAAAATCAGCAGATTACCAGACTGAAAAAGTTGTTGTAGACGGCAAGATCATCACAAGCCGTGGAATGGGAACGGCAATTGATTTTGCAGCGAAACTTGTTGAACTTTTAAAAGGAACAAAAGAAAAAGACGAATTACTGGAAAGTATCGTATATGGGGAATAGAAACTTATGGATAAATCAGAGAAAATCAGCTGGTTTGAGCAGTTTAAGATAGCATGCTTAAAACCAAGCCAGTACAAAAGACTTTTAGATCTTACGAAAGGAAAGGTGATCTTATTTCTTGCGGCGATCACATTGATCACAACAATTCTTGGTTATGGAATGGATGTTGCCGGATTCAGTATCAGTGTCGGCGGGTGGAAGAATTTTATTATGGAAAGAATGCCTGCGTTTGAATTAAGAGACGGGACGCTGAAGGTTGACCGTGAGATGGATTTTGATATTGCAGGAGTACATTTTATTGCAGATACATCAAAGAATAAAGTGGATATCAATGATTTAAGTAATGAATATTCTATGGAGATGGCATTTGCAAAAGATGAGATGGTTGTGAAGAATACAGCAGTCGGCAATATGATGAATAAGATTTCATTTAAAGATTTCAAGGATGTAGTATTTAATAACAAGGCAATGACAGCAATGATACCAATGATCCATATTTTTATTGTGATCATGTTTTTCTCACAGTGGATCGTGAACATTATTTCTTATCTGACGGTTGCCGTGTTTATCACAATGCTTGTGTACTTTAATCAGAAGACAAGACTCGACCGCAAAGATAAAGAAGATGTATCCTTTGGAAAGATCTTCAAACTTTCTATTTATGCCAGAGTGATCTTTGAGCTGATAGAGACGATCGGAGTGACAGCAGGAGTCTCATTCTTCTCAGGAATGCTTTGGATGTTTATCTCATATTTTGGAAGCTATGAGCTTTTGCTTGCAGGATTTATGCGTCCGGAAGATCAGAAGAAACCAGATGAGATGATGTAGAATTATATATATTAATAATACAAAGAGAAAGGCCTCGGACATTTGTCCGAGGCTTCTCTAATGTCATATGTAGTTTGGGTATTGTGTTGGGTCTTACTTTTAAGCTTCAAAACTAGTCATCATTGTGAGTCGTATTCTAGTTTCATTCTAGTCGTCATTGTCAGTCTCATTTTAGTCGTTCATTCGTCTAATTCTAGTCTCGTTCTAGTCAACATAGCAAGTCTGTGTTCAAGTCAATGATTAGTCCGTCACTACTGTGTCCGCAAGATGCCAAAAACTTGTCAAAGATTAGTATACGGTGTTGTATAAAGTCTTAAGAAAGAATTCTGCAAATCTATGGAGAAGACCCAGGGAATTACCATGGATTTACAGTATGATTATTATATCAGGTGGCCTGATATAATAAAAAAAGGCATTCCAATCCTATGATCGGAACGCCTTTGTTCTTGAACAACTTTAATTATACACACCAGAGGAAAATTGTCAATAAATTCATTTGTACATTTTCAAAAACATAAAAAAGCAAAGTAAAAAGAGCAGATAGGGAAATCTGCTCTTTTTGAGGGGAGTATAAATAAATTAATAAGGGGTTATAATCGAAAATAAACATATCCTCGATGTCTTTATCATATATGAATGGTTGAAAAAAATCAAGTGTTTTTTCAAAAAAATAAAAATAAATTTTTCTGAATAGATTTGTATGGGATTGAGCAAAATAAAGCTGTACCACAAAGAAAGGAGAATGAACATGGCAAAAAATTGTTCAAATTCAAGTAACAAAAATCAGTCTTCCAACACAAGCAACAGTGGAGGATCAAACAAATCAAGTAACCAGAACAAAAACAAGAATCAGAACAGCTCAAAAAACAGCAGCCAGAATGCAAATGATGAGTACTAATTAAAAAAGAGGGATATCTGCAGGTGACCACAGATATCCCTTTTTTTTAGCGGAAAAGAAATGACTGAAAAGTTCCAGAGAAAATTTGAATGCATATTCTAACAAAAAGGGAACTTTTATGGAATTTGAAAATATATCATTAAAAGAAGGAATCAGACTTTCAAGAGACAAAGAAAATTATATTTTGATGGATGTCAGAGAAAAAGACCGTTATAAAGAAGGTCATTTAGAATACGCGGTCAGCTGTCCCTATGGGATCTTAAAAGAATGTTATGAACAAATGGAAGGGAAAAAGATCATCGTCTACTGTGATTTTGGAGGACAGAGCATGATGGCAGCAAGGCATCTTAGGAAAGACGGGTTTGAAGTCTACAATATTATTGGCGGAGTTTATTATTATATGGAAGAAAAAGAGCAAAATAAGCTGGAAACAAGGCATATTACAAGAGTTGACAGTTGACGAAAAATAAGGAAAAAGGTAGAATAGGGAAAGAATAAAAGTACAAAGGAGAATGAATGAAGACAGTCGAACTGATTGCACCATGCCATTTCGGGCTGGAAGCAGTATTAAAAAGGGAAATCCTAGATTTAGGATATGAGATCGTTAAAGTAGAAGACGGGAGAGTGACTTTTCGTACAGATTTAGAAGGAATCGCCCGTGCCAATATATTTTTAAGAACAGCAGAGAGAATCTTATTAAAAGTAGGATCTTTTAAAGCATATACATTTGATGATTTATTTGAAGGAACAAAGAAACTTCCATGGGAAGAATACATTCCAGAGAATGGACGTTTCTGGGTAAAGAAAGCATCCACAGCGAAGAGTAAATTATTCAGCGCACCGGATATCCAGTCAATCGTTAAGAAAGCCATGGTTGACCGTATGAAATCAAAATACAAAGTCTCATGGTTTCAGGAAGATGGAGACGATTATCCGGTCCGCGTATTTATCTTAAAAGATCAGGTAACCATAAGTTTAGATACAACAGGAACACCACTTCATAAGCGTGGATACCGCAAGTTAGTCAGTGAAGCACCGATCCGTGAGACGCTGGCAGCAGCACTGCTTATGTTAACACCATGGCACAAAGACAGAATCTTAGTAGATCCATTTTGCGGAAGTGGAACATTTCTGATCGAAGCAGCTATGATGGGAATGAATATGGCACCTGGAATGAATCGTTCATTTGAATCAGAACACTGGAGCAATTTTCTTCCAAAGAAAGCATGGTATGATGCGATCGATGAAGCAAATGATCTGGTGAATTACGATGTAGAGATGGATCTTCAGGGATATGATAAGGATGGAAGGATGTTAAAGATCGCAAGACAGAATGCACAGGATGCAGAAGTCGATCATCTGATCCATTTCCAGCAGAGAGAAGTTAAAGATTTAAGACATCCAAAACCATATGGATTTGTTATTGCGAATCCGCCATATGGAGAACGACTGGAAGATCAGGAGACATTACCACAGTTGTATACAGAGATGAAAGAAGCGTTTGACCGCTTGGATACATGGTCTAAGTATGTCATTACTTCTTATGAGGATACAGAAAAATATCTTGGAAAACCGACAAAGAAACGTAAAGTTTATAATGGAATGATCCGAGGAGAATTTTATCAGTACCTTGGACCAAAGCCGCCAAGAAGGAGAAAATAAATGAGACAGAGATTAATCTTTGCCACAGGCAATGAACATAAGATGAAAGAGATCAGGGAGATTCTCGATGAATCCAAATACGAGATTGTTTCCATGAAAGAAGCAGGAGTGGACATCGATATTGTGGAAGATGGAACGACATTTGAGGAAAATGCACTGATCAAGGCAAAAGCAGTGATGGAAGTCACAGGAGCTTTAACACTTGCCGATGATTCAGGATTAGAGATTGATGCATTAAATGGTGAACCAGGAATTTACTCTTCCAGATACTTGGGAGAAGATACTTCCTATGTGAAGAAAAACAGTGTAATCCTTGAAAGATTAAAAGATGTACCAGAAGAAAAAAGAGGTGCAAGATTCGTTTGTGCGGTCGCAGCTGCATTTCCGGATGGACAAACTAAGGTGATTCGTGGTACTATGGAAGGGATTATAGGATATGAGATCAAAGGGGAGAACGGATTTGGTTATGATCCAATCTTCTATTTACCACAATATGGCAAATACAGTGCCGAACTAAGCAGCGATGATAAGAATGCCATCAGCCACAGAGGAGAGGCACTAAGACGTATTAGAGAAGTTTTGTAAATAAAATGAGGAGAAAGTTTATGAGGATATTGGTGATCAGTGATTCCCATGGACGTAATGATGATATCGAGGGTGTCTTAAAGCAGGTAGGTGACATCGATATGATGATTCACTGCGGAGATGTGGAACGTGGAGATTCATACATACGAGAAATAGCGGGCTGTCCGGTAGTCATGGTCGCAGGTAACAACGATTATTACTTGGATCTTCCGGGTGAAGAAGAGATACGACTTGGAGACTATAAGGTGTTAGTAACTCATGGACATAACTATTATGTAAACTCAGGTGTGGATTATTTAAGAGAACATGCTTTAGAATTTGGATATGATGTTGTGATGTATGGACATACACATGTTCCATATATTGAGATTGGGGACGATGTGACGATCCTGAATCCGGGAAGTATTTCCTACCCACGTCAGCCAGGAAGAAAACCAACATTTCTTATCATGGAGATTGACGAAGAAGGACAGGCACATTATGCCCATGGATATTACAAAGAGCAGTTTGATGAATTAATGTTATAGCTGGAATGATGGAAGTACCGAAGAGGTATTTCCATCTTTTTTCTGCGAAAGAAAGGGATGACGATGAAGAAGAAAGATATCATTGAAGGAAAGATCATAAAGACAGAATTCCCGAACAAGGGAACATTTATCTGTGAAGACCAGAAAGTCACAGTCAAAGGTGTCATAGACGGACAGACGATCAAAGGACAGGTAACAAAGAAGAGAAAAAGCGGATGTGTGGTAAGATTATTAGATGTCTTAGAGAAATCTCCATTGGAAGATGCAAAACCTGTCTGTCCACACTTTGGAATCTGCGGTGGATGTTTTTACCAGACAGTATCTTATGAGAATCAGTTAAAGATCAAAGAAGGCATGGTACGTGACCTGTTAAAAGATTATGTGACAGATGACATATGGGAAGAGATCAAAGGAAGTCCCAAACCATGGGGATACCGAAATAAGATGGAATTCTCTTTCGGAGATGAGGTAAAAGACGGACCATTGGCACTTGGAATGCACAAGAAGAACACGTTCCATGATATTGTGAACATTACAGACTGCAAGATTGTGGATAATGATTACAATCTGATCGTAAAATGTGCATTAAGTGAAGCACAGAAGATGGAACTGCCATTTTATCATAAGATGCGCCACGAAGGATATTTCAGACATTTAGTTGTCAGAAGAGCGGAAAGTTCTGGAGATATTCTGGTAAATATTGTCACAACATCACAGGCAGAAGCTGACCTTAACAACCTGCGTGATGCATTGTTAGAATTACCATTAAATGGAAAGATTATTGGAATTCTTCATACAATCAATGATAGTCTTGCAGATGTCGTACAGGCAGATAAGATTGATGTTTTATATGGTCAGGATTACTTCTATGAAGAGATTCTTGGATTGAAATTCAAGATTTCACCATTCTCTTTCTTCCAGACAAATACATTAGGGGCAGAAGTACTATATAAAACTGCCAGAGACTTTGTCGGGGAGACAAAAGATAAAGTGATCTTTGACTTATACAGCGGAACCGGAACGATCGCACAGATGTTGGCACCAGTCGCAAAGAAAGTAGTCGGAGTCGAGATCGTAGAGGAAGCGGTAGAAGCAGCGAAAGTGAATGCTGAGTTAAATGGACTTGATAACTGCGAATTTATTGCTGGAGATGTATTAAAAGTTGTAGATGAGTTAGAAGACAAGCCAGACTTTATCGTGCTTGACCCTCCACGAGATGGAATCCATCCAAAAGCAATTCAGAAAATTATAAATTTCAATGTAGATCAGATGGTATATATCAGCTGTAAACCAACGAGTCTTGCAAGAGATTTAGAGGTATTTGAAGCCGCAGGATATAAGGTAATGCGCGCATCTGCGATCGACCAGTTCCCGTCTAGTGTTCATATTGAAAGCATCGTGTTATTGCAGAAAGTAAGATAGAGAAAAGGATAACTTTGCGCCACAGTGGCGCAAAGTTATCCTTTTTAGCTGTAAGTGATTATATTATTGAAAAATCTTTTAAAAATGATATACTAATTAATGGAGAATACTTTTAAATAGTAAATAGCAATTAGTAAGGAGGATTCGGGGTTGAAAAAGAAAAAAGATGAAAAAATAACGATTCGCTCTAGTGCAGCAGAATATTTGACATATGTTGCTTCTGTTGGTGATCAGCAGGATAGCATAGAGATGCGATATGAAGATGAGAATATATGGTTGACACAGAAGATGATGGCGACGTTGTATGATGTCGATGTTCGTACGATAAACGATCATATAAAAAAGATTTACTTGGATTCAGAACTTGAAGAAGATTCAACTATCCGAAATTTTCGGATAGTTCAAACTGAAGGATCACGTCAAGTTGCGCGTAATACAAAACATTAATTAGAAGAAAGTACTAAAAAATAATTATGATGTATAATTCGTTATAGAAAAAAGAAGAACTTTGTGCCACGGTGGCGCAAAGTTCTTCTTTTTTCTTGCAAGTATGCTAAAATAAATATCAGCAAGAAAAATGGAGGACAAAATCATGCCACAATTAAGCAACAGAGTAGGAACCTTCACAGATTCTGTCATCCGAAGAATGACACGTATCAGTGACGCATATGGAGCAATCAACTTATCACAGGGATTTCCAGACTTCGACCCGCCAAAAGAGATTATGGATGCATTAGCCAAAGCAGCTTATCAAGGACCACACCAATATTCCGTAACTTACGGAGCACCAAATTTCAGACAGGCATTGGCAAAGAAACAGGGAAAGACGATCAACAGAGAGATAGATCCAGAGAAAGAGATCGTTGTAACCTGCGGTGGAACAGAAGCGATGATGTGTGCCATGATGACGATCTGCAATCCGGGAGATAAAGTTATGGTATTTTCGCCATTTTATGAAAATTATGGAGCAGATGCTATTCTTTCTGGAGCTGATCCAATCTACATTCCGCTGATCCCGCCAGAATATGAATTTGATATCAACTTGATCGAACAAGGATTTCGTGATGGAGCGAAAGCAATCATCATTTGTAATCCATCTAATCCATGCGGAAAAGTATTCCGTGAAGATGAACTTCTGGCAATCGGGAAACTGGCATTAAAATATGATGCATTTGTAGTAACGGATGAAGTATATGAACATATGGTGTATGAACCAAACAAACATATCTGTATGGCATCCCTTCCGGGAATGTATGAACATACGATCACATGTAATTCCTTATCCAAGACATATTCCATCACAGGATGGAGACTTGGCTATCTGATCGGACCAGAATATGTGATCGAGGCAGCAAAGAAAGTTCACGATTTCCTGACCGTGGGAGCAGCGGCACCACTTCAGGAGGCAGCGACAGTTGGATTGAAATTTTCTGAAGAATATTATAAGAAACTATTAGAAGTGTATACAGCAAAACGAGATTATTTCCTGGAGGGTATGGATCGTATTGGTTTAAAACACAATGTACCGCAGGGAACATATTTTGTAATGGTAGATATTTCAGACTATCTAAAACTGCCACAATTTGAAGGATTTAGTGATCTTGAATTCTGTGAATGGATGATCAAAAATATCGGAGTGGCAGCAGTTCCAGGATCAAGTTTCTTTAAAGAAGATGTAAATTATCTGATCAGACTTCATTTTGCAAGAGAAAAAGAAACTTTAGATGAAGCATTAAAACGATTGGAAAAATTGACAGAATTATTAAAATAAATGGAATTATATAAATTCGGGAGGACAACAACATGATCTCATTTACAAGTGACTATATCGCAGGAGCGCATCCAGCGATCATGCAAAGATTATTAGAAACTAACATGGAAAATTTAAGCGGATACGGAACGGATAAATATTGTGCGCAGGCAAAAGAAAAGATCAAACATGTATTTCGCTGTCCAGATGGAGAAGTCTTTTTCTTAGTCGGCGGTACACAGACAAATCAGGTGATCATCAGTACAATGCTTGCGCCTTACGAAGGTGTGATTGCAGCAAAAACAGGACATGTCAGTGTTCATGAAGCCGGAGCGATTGAATACAGCGGACATAAAGTAATCGAGTTAGAAGAAAAGGATGGAAAATTAGCAGCAGAAGATATTAAGAAATGCATCAAAGATTTTTATGCAGACGACAATCATGAACATATGGTATATCCAGGAATGGTCTATATCTCATTTCCTACAGAATACGGAACATTGTATTCAAAGAAGGAACTAACAGAGATATCCAATATCTGCAGAAATTATAAAATTCCATTGTTTATTGACGGAGCGAGATTAGGTTATGGACTTGAAAGCAAAGAAAATGAGCTGACACCAGAAGAGATAGCAGAACTTTGTGATGTATTTTACATTGGAGGAACGAAAGTAGGAGCATTATGCGGAGAAGCTGTTGTATTTCCGCATCATAATACACCTAAACATTTTGTGACACAGATTAAGCAAAGAGGTGCATTACTTGCGAAGGGAAGGGTGCTGGGAATTCAGTTTGATACTTTATTTACAGACAATCTGTATTTTGAGATCAGCAAACATGCAATTGCAATGGCAGAGAAATTAAAAGAAGTTTTCCATAAGAAAGGATATACATTCTTCTTAGAATCACCAACGAATCAGCAATTTATCATTCTTGAGAATGAGAAGATGAAAGAATTGAGCAAGAATGTAGAATTTGGTTTCTGGGAGAAATACGATGATAACCATACGGTTGTAAGATTTGCAACAAGCTGGTCAACGGAGGAAAGTTCCATAGATCAGTTGGAAGAATATCTGTAATATAGTTGCGATAACTTAAAGTTATATCAAACTGACATTTATAAGTATTATACATTTCTCCAATAATACTGCATAATAAAGGCACAACAAACGGAAAACAAAATGCCAGACAGCAGAATATAAAGGGAGAAAATTAAAATGAAATTAACATATGATATCGTAGGATCTTTCTTACGTCCAGAAGCGATCAAAAATGCAAGAAAAGATTTTAAAGAAGGAAAGATCACAAGAGAAGAATTAACAAAAGTCGAAGACAAAGAAATCGCAGCATTAGTTGAGAAAGAAGTTGCACATAAACTTCCATATGTCACAGATGGAGAATTCCGAAGAAGATGGTGGCATTTAGACTGGTTAAAAGAGTTTGACGGATTTGAGACAAAACATCTGACAAAAGAGATCAATGGAACGATCAACGAGATTGAACTTGGAGTCGTTACAGGAAAAGTATTCTATGATAAGAACAAAAAACATCCAGAAGTCGAGGCATGGGATTATTTGCATTCTTTAGCACAGAAATACGAAGGTGTCACAGCAAAAAAATGTATTTCTGGTCCGAACATGATCTTTATCGATCATTTCTTGCAGTTAGGAAATAAAGAGACACCATATTATGGAACAAATGTAGAAGCTTTGATCGATGATGTAGCAAAAGCATATCAGGATGCAATTGCAGACTTTTACGATCATGGATGCCGCTATATTCAGATTGACGATACATCATGGACTTATCTGATCGATGAAACTTTCTTAAAGAAAGTAGACGCCCTTGGATATAAAAAAGAAGAAATCCTTGACTGGTTTAAACGAGTGTCAACAAAAGCATTAGATAACAAACCAGAAGATATGTTTATTGCAACACATTTCTGTAAAGGAAACTTCAAAGGAAATCCATTGTTCCACGGATTCTATGATTCCGTAGCACCAGTGATCGCTGAGATTCCTTATCAGGCATTCTTTGTAGAATATGATGATGCACGTTCAGGATCATTTGAACCATGGAAAGCATTAAAAGATAAAGATGCAATCTTTGTAGCAGGATTAATTTCCACAAAGAATCCAGAATTAGAGGATCACGATGAGATTAAAAAACGTTATGAAGAAGCAAAAGCGATCGTAGGAGATCAGATTGCGTTATCACCACAGTGTGGATTTGCATCTGTAGAAGAAGGAAACTGTATTGATGAAGAGAGACAGTGGAAGAAGATTGACCTGTTAGTTTCTTGTGCGGATTTTCTTGAGTAGGATATGGTTATAAATTAGATATAGAAGAAATGCAGTTTTGCGTGTTGGATGCAAGGCTGCATTTTTTTGCATAAAACTTTATGGTAAATTAAAAACATTGATGAAGGAGTATATGTCATATATAATATAAATATATAATGTAAAACACAAAGGAGAAAGGGATATGGGAAAGAAAAAAAGTTTTATTATCTTACTAATTTTAGCAATATTGGCAACAGGAGGGGTTATATGTATGAATTCAGATATATCTATTCAGAAGAACTACAAGAAACCAGTACGATTTAAAAAGTTAAAGTACAGGAAGTTTAATATAGAGGATGAATATATCAAAGAAATTGTTAATTCAGAATCATCTGCAGAGAAGAAGATACCGTATGAGTACAAGATAAATAAAAAAGGTGTTCTTATTGGAAGTGCCATAGGGGATGATGGTTATCCGTTAAAGAAATATGGGAAAGGTGTAAAGGAAAAAATAG
>OKVB01000997.1_pt1 | contig 11308 bp, 6 predicted proteins | sample 1606651 | NCBI WGS metagenome assembly OKVB01 (sample SAMEA3882518, study PRJEB24775) | human gut metagenome | biome: human-associated habitat; feature: intestine environment; material: feces | place: Netherlands | collected 2009/2010 | reverse complement strand
CCGTCCAGCTCGCCCGAACCACCGAATAGATGCCGCAGCCAAGAACGAACAGCATAACCGGCGAAAGCACCCACAGGGATAGCTGCATCAGCAGATTCCAGATAAAGCATAGAAATCGCAGCAGAAACGCAACCGGCAGCAACAGGATTTTCAGCACCAGCTTCAACAAAAAACATACGACCTTCATGGATTTCACCCCTTCGTTTTTCTTTTCATCTTCATTTTATCGTACCCGCTTGTCAAACACCACGATGTCAACAGGAAGACCTGCAAAAAATATGTAATGACACAGACTGTTTCATCTGTGCCATGTGCAATAGAAATTCCGCACGTTTGCGCCGTCATCGAATACCAGAAAGCCTCTTTAAGATCAGCTTTTGCATCTCCCAGAGTTCATCCAGTCGCTTCTGCAAATCCCGGATATCCTCCGCATAGATGCTTCCAGATTCATTGGCGCGTTTTGCGTACTGGTTCAGGTTGTTGCTGCATCGGCGAAGAAGTGTGGATACCTGCGCCACATCCGACAAATCAAGATTTACGCAGTACCCGTCCATCGCCATTTTTCTCATATAGGCACCGGTATTCCGAATCCCCAATTCTTTCTGCTTTTCACGAATCCTCGCCAGCTCTTCCGGGTTTACCCGGACATTGATCCAGTGTTCCCGAACACTCATAGTGCCACCTCCTCATCATTTCGATGTGTCATCGGCGGAATGCGCCCTGCACGGTCACGCAGCTCTGCCAGGACAGACGGCTTTTCCGTTGTTCTCTCACGGTCTGGATCATCATTTTCACGGTCATCCATATTCAGCAGTGCGTCCAGTTCTGCCAGTCTTGCACTCTTTTCCGCCAGTTCTGCCTCCTGGGGGAACGGCTTTCCAAGCTCGGCCTGCGCAGCTTCCTGCTGGCTCCTAAGATTGTCCAGCTGCTGTTCCGCCTTCTCCAGCCTTGCAGGAATCCCGGCAAGAGCATTATCCAAACGCTGGATATTGCCCGCAGCACTGGTGCCGATGGGCACCCGGTGGGTCATCTCGCCTTTCAGCAGCACCTGATACTCTTTCTGGAAGCTGTCATATGACAACTCCATCTTGAAACCACGATAGCTGCCAAGCGGCACCGGCTCCAAACTCTGATTGGCTTTACAGACCGCAAGAATTGCTTCACCGGCCTCGGCTTTTTCAGTAAATTGTGTGCCATTCACCTCCATACCGCAGAACCCCTCTTCCGGCAGCGGATGTGCCGCCACCGTCCGAATATCCGACTGAAAGCCCTTGATGAACCCTTGCGTTTTCTCAATCTCCGCAGGGAAATATTTCATCAATTTATCTTCCAATCGGTACTGCTGGCTCTGATGATCCGCCTTCAATACTTTCAGCCTTGCAACATCTACATCCAAGTCCATTTTCTCCTTGATTTGCGGGTCTCCGGCACAAAGTGCCTTGATCTCTGCATAGGAAAGAGCCTGCTCATCTACATCATCACAGGAACGTACCGGAGATTTGCTGGTCATGATCTGGCTGATAAATTTCTGCTTATTCTCCAGTGTCTGATAGAGGTAGGCATCAAAGGTTCCTTCCGTCACATACTGATAAACCTGCACTTCTTTGTTTCGGTTTCCCTGACGGATGATACGACCATTTCGCTGGGTCATGTCCGCAGGCCGCCAGCCCACATCCAGATGATGCACGGCCACCAGCCTGTCCTGCACGTTCGTGCCTGCACCCATCTTCTGTGTCGAACCTAACAATACCCGTACCTGTCCGGTACGCACTTTGGCAAACAAATCTTTCTTTTTTGCCTCAGTATCGGCATCATGAATAAATGCGATTTCTTCTTCCGGCACACCGGACTGAATTAGTTTGGCGCGGATATCCTCATAGACATTGAAGGTTCCATCGTTCTTCGGCGTGCTGAGGTCGCAGAACAGCAACTGGGTCAGCTTATCCGACTGTCCTTCCTCATAAATCCGAAGCACATTCCGCACACAGGCGTTGAGCTTGCTATTTGGGTCATCCGGCAGGAGCGGATTCATCAATCGCTGATCCAGTCCCAGCTTTCTGCCATCCGATGTGATTTTCAGCATGTTATCGACCGACGGGTCTACCACACCGGAATGCACAGCCGCCGCCCGTTCCGAAAGCTCCGCCACCATCGCCTGCTGATGCTCCGAAGGCTGCACCACCACGGTTTCAAATTTTGCCTCCGGCACCGGCAGATGCAGCTGATCGGAAGTCTTGATATCTGCCACTTCCTTGAACATATTCATCAGCTCCGGCAGGTTGAAGAATTTTGCAAATCTTGTTCTTGCCCGGTATCCGGTTCCTTCCGGTGCCAGCTCAATGGCCGTGGTGGTCTCACCAAAGGTAGAAGCCCAGCTGTCGAAATGGGTCAGCCCTTTCTGCTGCAACGTGCCGTACTGGAGATACCGCATCATGGTGTAAAGCTCCGTCATGCTGTTGCTAACCGGGGTGCCGGTCGCAAAAATGATGCCGCGCCCGCCTGTCAACTCGTCCATATATTGGCACTTCATAAACATATCCGAAGATTTCTGCGCTTCCGATGTGGATAAGCCTGCGACATTGCGCATTTTTGTGTAGAGGAACAGGTTCTTGAATGCGTGCGCCTCGTCTACGAACAGCCGGTCTACGCCCAGCTGCTCAAAGGTAATCACATCGTCCTTTCGCTCAGTTGCCCGGAGTTTCTCCAATCTCGCCTCCAATCCTTTCCGGGTCTTTTCCATCTGTTTGATGGAGAAACGTTCGCCATTCTGGGATTTCATCTCAGCAATGGCGTTTTCGATTTCATCAATCTGGGCAGTCAAAATCCGCTCCTGCCGTTCTGCGGACACCGGAATTTTCTCAAACTGGGAATGCCCGATGATGACTGCATCGTAATCACCAGTAGCAATTCGTGCGCAGAACTTCTTTCTGCGGGCAGTTTCAAAGTCCTTTTTGCTTGCCACCAGCAATTTTGCACTCGGATACAGACGCAGAAACTCGTTTGCCCACTGAAGGGTCAAATGATTCGGAACGACAAACATGGATTTCTGGCACAGTCCCAGCCGTTTTGCCTCCATAGCAGAAGCGGCCATCTCGAAAGTCTTACCGGCACCCACTTCGTGGGCCAGCAGCGTATTGCCGCCGTACAGCACATGAGCAATGGCATTCTGCTGGTGTTCCCGCAGCCGGATTTCCGGATTCATGCCGCCAAAGCGGATATGAGAACCATCATACTCACGGGGACGAGTGCTGTTGAACAGCTCGTTATACTTTTCCACAAGTTCCGCGCGGCGATAAGGGTCTTTCCACACCCAGTTCTGGAACGCATCCTTAATGGCCTGCTGTTTCTGCTGGGCGAGGGTGGTCTCCTTTTTATTCAGAACCCGCTTCTGCTTGCCGTCTGCATCCTCCACGGTATCGTAAATACGAATATCCCGCAGATTCAGCGTATCCTCCAGAATTCGGTAGGCATTGGCACGGCTGGTGCCGTAGGTCATATAGGCATGAACATCATTCCGGCTCGGTGTACTCTTGCCGGTAATTTGCCATTCTGCCGTCATGGGAGAGAATTTCACTTCAATATTTCTGCGCAGATAGAACGGCGGTTCAAAGGTTTCTTCCATAAACTGCTGGATATAATCCCGATTGACCCATGTGGCACCAAGGCGCACATCAATCTCCGACGCATCCAGGTCTTTCGGCTGTGCTTTCTTCAAATATTCCGTGTTTACCGCAAAGGCAGGGTCAGAAGCCGCAGCCAGTTCTGCCACGCGGAGTTTTTCCCGGACATTGCCGGACAGATATTCATCAGCCGCCACCCAGCCGGTTTCCTCGCCGCCTTGCGTCATCGGGTCTTTGAAAATGACACCATGCAGTTCCTGCTGGATTTTTTCAAATTCTCCCGGTGTACCTAAAAGCTCCGACATATAGGGCAAATCCACTTTGCCGCGCTCTCCGATGGAGATTGCCAGAGCCTCTGCCGGAGTATCTACGCTGGTAACAGCCCGTTCCGGTCGAATCGTCCGTTTGGTGAACATATCCGCCTTGGATTCCAGCCTGCCGTTTTCATCTACATTTTCCAGAGAGCAGAGCAGATAATAAGACGAATCTTCTGAAAAAGCCTGCGCATTTGCACGGGAGTTGATAAGCCCATACTGATCGGCGAATCGGTCATAGGCTACATTCAGTTCCCGCTGTTTCTGGGCAATCGCGTCCTCCGGATAATCGTTCAGCTGATAGTCGATCAGTTCCTGCACAATGGTACGAAGCTCCACCATGCCCTTGATCCTGCCGGTGGCTGTCGCAGAAAGGTCAGCCTTTCGCATGATGCTGTTCTCACGGAAGTAGACATCCCCATCCACCACTGCATAGGAGAAGTTCTTTACATTGGGGTCTGCCGGAATGGTTTCGCCCTGCAAGGACAGTTCTTCCTCCGGTGCCAGCTCCTGCGCTTCATAGTGACCGCCGATATGCTGCACAGCCTCATGCAGCTGGTCTCCCAGATCCTCATCCGGAATCGGAATGACCGTACATTCTTCCTTGCCGTACTGGGTACTTTCCGTTGTAATCTCACCCAGCACTATTTCCGGGTGGTCAACAAAATAGCTGTTGAGGGTAATACCCTCCGATGTCAGCCCCAGATGCACCCAATCCGGTTCGATATCAATGGGATGGTCTCTCTTTTGCAGAAAAATGATATCCGACACTACATCTGTACCGGCATTGGCACGGAATGCGTTGTTAGGAAGTCGAATGGCTCCCAGCAGTTCTGCCCGTTGCGCCAGATACTTTCGCGCGTCCGGATTCTTGGAATCCATCGTGTAGCGGCTGGTAACAAAGGCCACGATGCCACCGGGACGAACCTGATCCAATGCCTTGGCAAAGAAATAGTTGTGGATAGAAAATCCGAGTTTATCATAGGGCTTATCGCTGACACGGTAGTTGCCAAAGGGCACATTGCCCACGGCCAGATCATAGAAGTCGCGCCGGTCGGTGGTTTCAAAGCCTGCCACCTTGATTTCTGCCTGCGGATACAATTTCTGCGCAATGCGCCCGGTGATGGAATCCAGTTCCACACCATACAGTCTGCTTCCCAGCATGGAATCCGGCAGCATACCGAAGAAGTTGCCGACACCCATCGACGGTTCCAGAATATTGCCTTTCTCAAATCCCATACCGTCCAATGCCTCATAGATTGCACGGATCACGGTAGGGCTGGTGTAATGCGCATTCAGAGTCGAAGCCCTGGCTGCGGCATATTCTTCTTCCGTAAGAGCTGCTTTCAGCTCCTTATATTCGCCTGTCCAGGCAGTTTTCTCTGCGTCAAAGGCATCTGCCAGCCCACCCCAGCCGACATAATTGGCCAGCGTTTCCTGTTCCTCCGGTGTCGCATCCCTATGCTGATTTTCTAAGGCTTTCAGCGTGTAGATGGCATCCATGTTGGCACGGAATTTCTGCTTAGGACTGCCTTCGCCGAGGTGAAAGCTGTTGATGCGGTAGTTCTCCGCATGTTTTGCTTCATGCCCTGCCCGGAACGCTTCTTCTTTTCCAGAATTCAGATCAACCACCAGATTGTGCAGGTGAACATTTTCCTCATGCCCCAAAATTCTTGCCAGATTTTCCTTGCTTTCCGAGCGGAAGATCGGATACACGGAATCCGGGTCCCGAAGTTCCACATCGAAAAGCCCGACTTTTTCAATCGTAAATGCCTTTCCGTCCAGATACAGCGTATCGCCAACGCGATAATCCGGCTGCACCGGAGCTGCGGGTTCTGGCTGCACAGTTGCAGGCTCTTTTTCAGCCTCCATGTTCCTGCCGCGAATCTCCTGCAACGCCTCTGATGCACTCACATAATCGGCAAATGTCTGCACTTTTCCGTCCGAATATCCGTAATACTCTTCTTTGACATAATCCCAGATGGCAAACGCATCTTTAGAATCCGGAAAGTTCTCGCCGGTCATTGTGACCACAAACCGTTCATCCGGTGCATAGCCAGACTCTCTGGAAAGTTCGCTGGCGTGTTCCTGCATTTCCAGTACCAGAGGATCTGTCTCTGCGTGAGCCGATTCCTGTACTTCTTCGGATTCCACATCTGGGAATGGAATGTCCTGCTGCAAATTCTGCTTGCTCTGTTCAACATAGAGCCAGTCTTTTGCTTCCCGTTCCTGAACTTTTTCAATCAACTGCTGGCGGTAGGTCTCTGCCTCCCATTCGCTGGTAAACTCTTCGCTGACGCCATCCGGCTCCACATGAATGCCGTCCTGAATATCATCCCAGACCGCATAGCCAGCGTCTGTCTCCATCACGGTAAACCGCTGGGGTGCTGCCAGTTCACTCCGGGCATATACATCCGCAGCCGTATTCAGCATGTTGTCCACATGCTCATTTCCGGTATCGTAGCGTTCCGGTGGCGTTGGCGGAAACACATGGGCGGCAGTCGGCATAGGAAGCGGCGCGCCGTATTCCTGCTCCAGCTTCCGATACTCTTCCATTTCCAACGCAGTCAGGTACTGATCATTTTCCACAAGCCGGTCTAACCGCTTATCCACCGCCGACCATGTGAGTCGCACTTCCCGGTCATGGTCATAATTGCGAAGCAGAATACCTCTTCCGTTATAATCGGCAAAACCGCGACTGCCATCCATAAAGGTATAGCTGTGGCCACCGAGACCGTATTCCGCTTTCAAGAATGCAGCTCGTTCTTTCGCGTCCCCTTGCTGCTGATACAGCGCATAAATACGGATTTTTCCGCCCTCAAAATTAGAACCTGCTCGCAACATCCGGTCGATTTCATCCTCAGAAATGACAAAAGCGGAGGGCTTTTCGCTCTCCGCTTCTCTGGCTGCATTTTCTGCCGCCGCATCAATTTTCTGAATCTGCTCTGCCTCGGACTGAAACAGGCTCATAAAGTTTAGCTGTTGATAAGTTCCGTCAGAATGACTTCCTCTGCCTGCGCTTTCAGCATGTTCATGTGCTGCACCCAGGCCATCTGGTTCAATTTCTTGTCCGGTGCCGGATTCGCTTTCAGAAGCTCCGCCATCATCTGCTCCATCCGTGCGGTCGCGGTCTCCTGAATCTCCCACAGGTGCGGGTACAGCTTCTCGGTCAGGATCAGGTGATTGTACAGCAGCGTGTTGTTCTCCTGCAGGAACGCTCTGCGCATCCTCCCGTACTTGCCCAGAGGCTTCTGTTCCTGCACCGACAACTGGATATCCGGAATCAGGTAATCGCCGTTCTTCGTGTAATTCAGCTCCATCATAGTTTTGGCTCCTTTCTGCCTGCTTATCTCTTTCATAGGTTCGGATCGTGCGTTCAATTTCCCGGAAGATCTGGCTGGACATTTCGCTGACCGCAGTTCCCAGCACATTGGCGGCAGCCTGCGTATTAAAATCAAAAATGTCCAGAAAATCCTCGTGCTCAAAATAGTCATCTGCATTGCCCACCGTCCGGGTAAAGACGGAATATGCGATGCTGACAGCGGCAGCTCTCTTAAAGGAAGCTCCGATGTTGAGTTCATCATATCCTTCCAGATAGGAATCTGCAACGATGTCACTGATCTGCCTGCGATTTTCCTCCCAGTACTCCCTTGCAAGGCGTTCTGCCGCTTCCATGATATGATTTTCCAGAGACCCAGCACCGGCAGGAACATCAAATGCTACATCCAGTGCGCGAATGATTGGCTGCTCATGCTCCGCATTCATTTTCCAGAGCTGTACCGGTCGGGAATTCTTCCGTTCTCCGGTATCTGCCACATCAAATACATACCGCAGTTTCGGCTGCTCGCCGCGCATGTCCAAAAGAGCAATGCCCTTGGAGCCACGCTTCACATAGCGGTTCATCCGATCATTCCAGAGATCGTACTCTGCACAGGCCGTCGCTTCTGGCCTCTGCTTATAGATCATCAGCTGCTCCGCAAAGGGATACTTATAAAGCCGCGCGGATGTGGTCAGAAACGCTGTCCACTGTTCTTTGCTGCCAGTGATCTGTGCCGCAGCTTCCTGCGCCATCTGCATATAATAAGCCGTTTTCGTCATCATCTGTCTTTTTCCTCCTCTCCTTTATTCGTCCGGATACAAATCCAGTGCCTCATATTCTGCATCCGTCATCTCTGCCAGTTTTGCAAGCAGCGAGGCCGTCCACCTGCGCAGGTTTCTGTCTCTGCCCGTCAGACTTTTTTGCATCTTTTGAAGCTCTTCGATCAGCCCTGTCCGTGTGCCAGGGCTGTAAAGCATCATGAGCATCCATTCGTCATCCGTAAAACGCATTTATAACTCCTTTTCTTCGCAGCACCTGCGAGGCGGCGCAGGCGGCACAGCCTCCTGCTTTTCCTTCAGCTGATCCAGAACCGATGCTTTCTCCGCCGGTTCTTCCTTCTTTCCGTTATTGATTACGCCGTCAATCATGCCGTAATCGTCCTCCATCGCCATTTCTGCGGCTTTCAGGTATTTCTCCGGTTTCAAAAATCCGGGCAGTTCCTGGAAGCCGATGGAATCCACATAGTGACAGCTTACAACACCATTCTGCCGTAAAGCCACGATGTCAGACACAGAAAGACTATGACCAGTAAAATCATCAGGGCGGGAAACATTGAATTTCGCATACAGTTCCTCCAACATCGTATTCTGATCCTTGTAGGGAAGAAGCGGAGCCGTATAAACCACCTCATAATGGTCAATATCCGGTTCCAGCCCCATCCGTTCCAGTTCGCGCATAGACGAAAAGCGTTCATATACCGTATCCTCGCTGCGGCGAAGCTGCAAAATCGCATACTGGTCGGTAGTACTGTCGAGAAATGCCATCATTCTTTCGTCCGGTGCCTGATTTCCATGCACTTCATCCCATTTTTCAATTCTTGCCATCGTTCATTTCTCCCTTCTCCATAAACGGCAGGCCGTTTTCCTTTGCTTCCTTCCGCTGCTGTTCCCGCCGCTTTTCACTATAAGGCGGTCGGATACCAACGCAGCGTTTCGGAATCGTATAAGTGACCGACCCATGCTCCCGGTGCTCCAAAATAAACTGCTCCGGATACTGTTTTCGCAGTTCCCGAAGCTTCTTAATCAGGCGGCTGTCATGGGTATAAATGCTGGCGTTATCCAGTTCATTATCAAAATTGATGACGGTTTCCTGCTCTGCCTTCGTAAGCTTGTATTTCATCGCTCTGCCTCCTTCGCCTTGGCAGCTTTCACCGGCGTATCCGTTCTGGAAGACAAATCCGAGAGTTTACCCAGCACAGATTCCCGTCTGCTGATTTCCGCTTCCTCTGCACGATCACAAAGTTCATCATAGTCAATCCGCGTCATGGTGCGGCCACCGAACCCATAATCCGAAAGAATCTGGTCTCTGGCTGCATTCATGCTGATTTCCGGGTTGTCGATCTGTCCACCGTCAATTTCCGTAAAGTCCTTATGATATAAGGTATAGTCGTAACCGTCCTCACAGGTCTGAATGGCAAGAAAGCCCTTGCTTCCCAAATCCCATGCACTGCGTTCTTCCGTAATCAGCGGCTCCGGGCGGCATGTACCACCGCCGCGTTCCAGCATTTCTGCCAGCTGACAGATGTGCAAAACATCATACCCCAGGCGCAAATGATATTCGTCCATATATTCGCAGCGAGCTGAGAACTTCCGGTTCGGATACTCGATCTCCACTGCACTGCCATCCGGAATTTTGAAACGATCCTCGTAGCTGCTGGTGATAAACCGGATATTTTTAGCATTCTCCAGTTCAGGATCAGCCTTTTTCATCTGCCAAAGAACCTTTCTGCCGCCGCGCATCTGCTCCAGCATCTCCGGGGCTACCGGCGCAACGGTAAGACCGTCCAGCTGGGGAATCTCCTTGAGTGCTGCCACCCTCGCGCTTTCTTCCAGCGTAGAAAACGGCTGTTTATCCAACACATCCCAGCCAATGTGTCCCTCGGCAATCTGCACCTTGCTGTCCATATCAAAACAATGGAATTCCACGCCCTCCTGCTTTTCCTGCAAGGAAAGCAGAGCGACATTATCCACCAGATAAGCTGCATTCATCATTTTCATGCTCATTTTTTACCTCCAAACTCCAGCTTAAATGCTGCTGCACCGTCCTCGCCGGTCTCTACATGAACGGTTGTGTCATAGTAACGATTGGACTTCCTGGAATAGCAATGGGTAAGCCGTGCTTTTCCACGATTTACCAGTTGCTTTGCCAGTTCCTCTGTCATCTGCTTTCCCAGTGTCTGAAAAAACCTGTTTTCCTTCCAGAGCGCAAATTTACAGCTCTTATCCCTGCAAAACCATCCTTTTGCCGTTTCGCAGACATCACTGCCGCAGGCGGGACAGGAACCAATGACTTTGCATTCCGGCTGCATCAGCACATCGGCTCCTTTTACAGCCTCGTAGGTTTTAACAAGTCCGCTGACCATGCTGCTGATTTCGCCCATAAAGGCATCGCTGTCATACTCGCCGTGTTCTATTTTCAGCAGTTTTTCCTCCCAGTCTGCCGTCATGGATGGAGACTGAATCTGTTCCGGCACCACCGTCACCAGCGCATTTCCCTTGTCCGTAGAGCAAAGGTATTTCGTTTTCTTATCACCCCTACGCTCGATAAAGCCTTTCTGCACCAGTTTTTCGATGATGGCAGCGCGTGTAGCTGGTGTGCCGATGCCTTTTCGCTCTACACCAGCCGGAAATTCATCCGAGCTGGCACTCTCCATCGCTGAAAGCAGAAGATCTTCGGTAAATCTCTTAGGCGGGCTGGTCTTGCCCTCTTTCAGATCGACACCGGCAAGTTCCAGTGTCATGCCTTCCGAAAGTATCGGAAGTTCACCTGCCTCTGCATTCTTCTCAGCATCTTCAACTGCCTTTCCTGCATATTGCCTCCAGCCCATATCCGTGACTGTTTTGCCTTTCGTGCGGAACTTCTGACCGGCGCACTCGGCTTCTACTATGGTCTCTGCATAGCGGCAGGGAGTGCCTACCGCGCAAATCAGCCGCACCGTCAGCATGGTAAGAATCGCCTGTTCTCCACTGGGAAGAGAGGAAATGTCATAACCCGCCGCTGTTTTTGTAGGGATAATAGCATGGTGATCGGTAACTTTCTTGGTATTGATGACCTGTGCTGTATTCACCGGTGCCGGTGCATCCGGCTGAATCTGAAAGCTCTGCTGAATCACGGAAACAAGTTCCGGCACAAGCGGTGCCATATCATCCGTCAGATACCGGCTGTCGGTACGGGGATAGGTCACGAGTTTCTTCTCGTACAGAGCCTGCGTGTAATCCAAGGTCTGCTGGGCAGTGAATCCCAGCTGCCGGTTTGCTTCTCTCTGAAGCGATGTC
>OKVB01000995.1_pt1 | contig 11315 bp, 7 predicted proteins | sample 1606651 | NCBI WGS metagenome assembly OKVB01 (sample SAMEA3882518, study PRJEB24775) | human gut metagenome | biome: human-associated habitat; feature: intestine environment; material: feces | place: Netherlands | collected 2009/2010 | reverse complement strand
GCATGACCGTATTGGTGACCGGCGGCATGGGCTACATCGGCAGCCACACGTGCGTGGAGCTGCTCGAGCAGGGCATGGATGTCGTCGTGGTGGACAATCTCGTCAACAGCAGCGCAGAGGCGGGCAGACGGGTCGAACAGATCACGGGCCGGCCGCTGAAATTTTATCAGATGGACGTGCGCGACCGCGCCGGACTCGACCGCATTTTCACCGAGCAGAAGATCGACTGCGTCATTCATTTCGCGGGCCTCAAGGCCGTGGGCGAGTCGGTGCAGATGCCGCTGGAATACTACGACAACAACCTCGGCTCGACGATCACGCTCTGCGAGGCGATGCGTGACCACGGCGTCCGGCAGATCATTTTCTCCTCGTCGGCAACGGTGTACTCCGGCGACAACGAGATGCCGCTCTACGAGACGTCCCGCACCGGCAACTGCACGAATCCCTATGGCTGGACGAAGTACGTCTGCGAGCAGATCCTGCGCGACTATGTCGTGGCCGACCCGAGCTGGTCGGTCGTGCTGCTGCGCTACTTCAACCCCATCGGCGCGCACCCGAGTGGCCTCATCGGCGAGGATCCGCGCGGCGTGCCGAACAACCTCATGCCCTACATCTCGCAGACGGCCATCGGCCGGCTGGAGTGCCTGAACGTGTTCGGCGACGACTATGACACGCCCGACGGCACCGGCGTGCGCGACTATATCCACGTCATGGATCTTGCGCGCGGCCACGTCTCGGCCATCGCCTACATGGCGGCGCACACGGGCGAGAGCATTTTTAACCTCGGCACCGGCCGGGGCTACAGCGTGCTCGAAATGGTGCACGCCTTTGAAGCGGCCAACCACGTGCACGTGCCCTACCGCATCGCGCCGCGCCGCGCGGGCGACCTGCCGACGGTGTACGCCTGCCCGGACAAGAGCGCGCGCATCCTCGGCTGGCGCGCGGACTACTCGCTCGAGGATATGTGCCGCGACAGCTGGCGCTGGCAGACCCAGAACCCAAACGGCTACGAAACTGCCTGACGGCAACGCTTTGCGGCTCGCTCCGGCGATCCGCAAAAGCCTTGCGCCGCCTGCGGGCGGCGCATTTTTGCGGCCTGAAGGGGCCGCGCTGTTCACATAATGTGCAACAAAAATCAAATTGGTTATTGACAGCCTGCACTAGATGTTGTACGATATATCCGCTTTTAATACAAGATGAAGCGGTTTTTTCCACAAGATATTGTGTTTTTCATTCAGAGGGGGAGGAAGAGAGAAATGAAGATCATCAAGCGCAACGGCGCCGAGGCGACGTTCGATATCTCCAAGATCATCATGGCCATCACGAAGGCCAACGCCGCCGTCGAAGAGTGCGACCGCATGACGCCGCGGCAGATCCAGCGCATCGCCGAGAGCGTGGAGCTCGCGTGCCAGGAGCTGGGCCGCAGCGCCGCCGTGGAGGAAATTCAGGACATGGTCGAAAAGCAGATCATGGCGCACGGCGCGTTCGAGGTCGCCAAGGCCTACATCACCTACCGCTACACCCGCAGTCTGGTGCGCCGCGCCAACACGACCGACGACCGCATCCTGAGCCTGATCGAGTGCAACAACGAGGAGGCCAAGCAGGAAAACTCCAACAAGAATCCGATCGTCAACAGCACGCAGCGCGACTACATGGCCGGCGAGGTCAGCCGTGACATCACGAGCCGCCTCCTGCTGCCGAAGGACATTGTCGAGGCGCACGAGGAGGGTATCATCCACTTCCACGACGCGGACTATTACGCGCAGCACATGCACAACTGCGACCTCGTGAACCTGGAAGATATGCTCGAAAACGGCACGGTCATCACCGGTACGCTCATCGAGCGGCCGCACAGCTTCTCGACCGCGTGCAACATTGCGACCCAGATCATCGCGCAGGTCGCCTCCAACCAGTACGGCGGGCAGTCGATCTCGCTGACGCATCTGGCCCCGTTCGTGCAGGTCAGCCGCGAGCGCATCCGCCGCGAGGTCGCGGCCGAGATGCAGGCCATCGACGCGCATCCGGGCGAGGAGAAGCTGGCAGAGCTGGTCGAAAACCGCGTCCGCGAGGAGATCCGCCGCGGCGTGCAGACGATCCAGTATCAGGTCGTCACGCTGCTGACCACGAACGGCCAGGCCCCGTTCGTGACGGTGTTCATGTATCTCGGAGAGGCGAAAAACGAGCAGGAGCGCCATGACCTTGCCATGATCATCGAGGAGACGCTGCGCCAGCGCTATCAGGGCGTGAAAAACGAGAAGGGCGTGTGGGTCACGCCGGCGTTCCCGAAGCTCATTTACGTGCTCGAAGAGGACAACATCCACGAGGATTCCCCCTATTGGTACCTCACGGAGCTGGCCGCCCGCTGCACCGCCAAGCGCATGGTGCCGGACTACATCTCCGAGAAGAAGATGCTCGAGCTCAAGGTGGACAAAAACGGCGATGGCCACTGCTACACCTGCATGGGCTGCCGCAGCTTCCTGACGCCGTATGTCGACGAAAACGGCAAGCCGAAGTACTACGGCCGCTTCAATCAGGGCGTCGTGACCATCAACCTGCCGGACGTGGCGCTGTCCTCCGGCGGCAACATGGAGAAATTCTGGCAGATCTTTGACGAGCGGCTGGAGCTGTGCCACCGCGCGCTCATGTGCCGCCACGAGCGGCTCAAGGGCACGCTCTCGGACGCCGCGCCCATCCTGTGGCAGTACGGCGCGCTGGCCCGCCTGAAGAAGGGCGAGCCGATCGACAAGCTCCTCTACGGCGGCTACTCGACCATCTCCCTCGGCTACGCGGGACTGTATGAGTGCGTCAAGTACATGACCGGCAAGTCTCACACCGACCCCTCGGCCACGCCGTTCGCGCTCGAGATCATGCAGCACATGAACGACGCCTGCGCCAAGTGGAAGCAGATGCACAACATCGACTTCAGCCTCTACGGCACGCCGCTGGAGTCCACGACGTACAAGTTCGCCAAGTGCCTGCAAAAGCGCTTCGGCATCATCCCCGGCGTCACGGACAAGGGCTACATCACCAACAGCTACCACATCCATGTGACCGAGCATATCGACGCATTCAGCAAGCTGGCTTTCGAGTCGAAGTTCCAGGCGCTCTCGCCCGGCGGCGCGATCAGCTACGTCGAGGTGCCGAATATGCAAAACAACATCCCGGCTGTGCTCGAGGTCATGAAGTTCATCTATGACAACATCATGTACGCCGAGCTCAACACCAAGAGCGACTACTGCCAGGTCTGCGGCTACGACGGCGAGATCGAGATCGTCGAGCACGACGGCAAGCTCATCTGGCGCTGCCCGAACTGCGGCAACACGGATCAGGACAAGATGAACGTCGCCCGCCGCACCTGCGGCTACATCGGCACGCAGTTCTGGAACCAGGGCCGCACGCAGGAGATCAAGGAGCGCGTGCTGCACCTGTAAGGCGGCGCGCGGAGAAAAAAATATCCGGCGGGCGTGTCTGAAGCGGCGCGCCCGCTGTTTGTGAGGAATTGCTATGAATTACGGTCAGATCAAGACCTGCGACATTGCCAACGGCGTCGGCGTGCGCGTGACGCTGTTCGTTTCCGGCTGCACGAACCACTGCTACAACTGCTTTCAGCCGCAGACGTGGGATTTTCACTACGGCAAGCCGTTTGACGCGGCGGCCGAGCAGGTGATTTTTGCCGAGCTGGAAAAGCCCTTTATCCGCGGCCTGACGCTGCTCGGCGGCGACCCGTTCGAGCCGGAGAATCAGCGCGCGCTCGTGCCGTTTCTGCGCCGGGTGCGCGAGCGCTATCCGGATAAGGACATCTGGGCGTTTTCGGGCTTCGAGCTCGACAAGGAGCTCACCGTCGACGGCGCGCACCCGCGCTGCGAGGTCACGGACGAGATGCTCTCGCTCGTCGACATCCTCGTCGACGGGCGCTATGTGGACGCGCAGCGCAACCTCAGCCTGCGCTTTCGCGGCTCGGAAAACCAGCGCATCATCGACATGAACCGCACCCGCGCGGCGGGGCACATCGTACTCTGGGAGGGCATGAACGGATGGAAGTGAAGATCCAGAAGCTGCGGCCCGGCGCTGTGACGCCGCGGCGCGGCAGCGCGGACGCGGCGGGCTATGATCTCTATGCCTGCCCGGCGGACGGGCAGTGTGTCACGATCGCGCCGCACGTGACGGCCATGATCGGCACGGGCCTCGCCCTCGCCATCCCGGCGGGGTATTTCGGCGGCGTGTTCGCGCGCAGCGGGCTGGCCTCTAAGCAGGGGCTGCGCCCGGCCAACTGCGTCGGCGTGATCGACGCCGATTACCGCGGCGAGTGCACCGTCGCGCTGCACAATGACACGGACGAAGTGCGCACCGTCGCCCCCGGCGACCGCATCGCCCAGCTCGTGATCCTGCCGTTTCTCGCGGCGGAATTTTCGGACGCCGACACGCTCGACGAAACCGACCGCGGCGCGGGCGGCTTCGGCAGCACCGGCCGGTAAAGCAACAAAAAACGCAGCCCCCTTCGAGCGTCTCGAAGGGGGCTGCGTTTTGCTTTATTCAGCGGCAAACTTGCTTTATTCAGCGGCAAACTTGCTTTATTCAGCGGCAGTCTGCGAATACGGGCGAGAATTCGTCGAGCTTCTCGCACGTGTAGCGCCGGGTGTTGTCCTCGCACACGGGCAGCATCTGCTGCGTGAATGCGGCGCAGCGCGTCCATTCGTCGGTGACGGCCTGACTGTGCGCGGTGTTCAGGTCGTAGTGCTGCGCGAGATAGTCGGCGAGGTAGGGCGTGAATTTCTCCGCGCCGAAAATGTTCAGATGCTCGGCGTTGGCGAAATCATTGAGCGGGTCGAGGCCGATGGCGTCCATCTGCGTGTCGAAGTTCGCAAAATCATACCCGTACTCGTGCACGACCGCCTCCAGCTCGGCAAACACGGCGTCATAGTTTTCAATGACGGTGCGGTGCGGGAAGCGGGCAAAGAGCACGTTTTTGATTCCCCGTGCCTTGGCTGTCTCGCAGAAGATGCGCAGGCTCTGCTCGTTGAAATCGTCGAGCGATTGCTGGCGCACGGGGATCTCATCCGTCTCCGTGAGGAACATGGAGATGGACAGAAACGGCTTGGTGTACGAATAGCCCGCGTCGCGCGCCTGCTGCTGCAGTGACAGCGAATTGCGGATGAGGTCCGGCTTTCTCCAGTTGTCGTGGTACTTGAGCAGCGGCACATAGTATGACAGCCGGTCGCCCTGCACGCACTCGTCAATGGCCTGCACCTTGTTGCGCGAGAGCGGCAGCGTGTCGAGCCATTCGCGCGTTGCGGCCTTGCCGAGCTCCTTGCGCTCGTCCTCCGTGTAGAGAAAGCCGTTGACCTCGACCACGTAGACAGACGGATTTTGCCGCTTGGCGCTCTCGCGCAGCATGGATGCATAGAGCGTGCCCTGCGCGGCCGACACGGCCAGCGGGTAACTTGTAAACCCGGCGTGCTGCCATGCCAGCGGTGCGCAGTAGTCCGTGAACGTCTCGCTCGCGCCGAGGATCATGACGTCGAGCGAGTTTTTCGGCTCCAGATAGAAGCTGCGGATGTACTGCTGCTCGGTGATGCTGTTGATGGTCAGCAGCCGCGTGAGCGCGCCGTAGACCAGCGCCACGATGAGCAGAAACGCGATTACGCGCAGGACGGTATTTCTTTTTGCGTGTTGTTTTGGATTCATTGATGTTCTCCACATGCTGTGTTAGCGCCACGCGGCAAATTGCGGCGAAAACTCGTTGAGATTCTGCTCCGTGTTCGCAGCGGCCAGCTCCTTGCACAGCGGCAGCGTCTGCGTCACGAAGGCGGCGCAGCGGTCCCACATGGCGGTGAGCTCGGCGCTGTACGTGCCCGTCAGGTCATAATGCGCGGTGAGATACTGCCCGAGCCATGCGGTGAAGATCTCCATGCCGGCGGTGTTGAGGTGGTCGGAGTCGATAAAATCCGCGCAGCGGTCAAGACCGATGGTGTCAAACGCGTCGTGCAGGTCGAGCAGGTCGTAGCCGTATTCGCCCACGACGGCGGCCACGTCGTCAAAGACGCCGGGGTCGGTCGTCTGCGTGCGGTGCGGCATGCGCAGAAAGAGCACGTTTGCGCCGAGTGAGCGCGCCTGCGCGCAGAAATCGCGCAGGTACTGCGCGTTCGCGCCGCTGAGCGTCAGCGGCCGGACATCGGGCTCAAAATCCGCGGACAGGGACTTGCACACCGTCTCCACGCCCTTGGTCAGCGAGCAGCCGGTCTCATCCATGATGTGCAGACGCCGCTGCACCGGCACCCATTTCCCCACCTGATACCAGTTGGTGTGGTACTTGGCGATGTTGAAGTAAAACGAGGCCTGCAGCTCTCGCGGCACACAGGTGCGGATGGTCTCGAGCCGGTTGCGCGACCAGGGAATGTTGTCGATCCACTTGCGGAGGTTGGCCTCCAGTGTTTCCGGGTTCTCGTCGTTGATGAAGCCGTCGATGTCCACGACGATCAGCTTCGGGTGCTGGCGATCCACGGCCTCCGTGAGCAGGGAGCCGTAGAGCCGTGCCGGGATGTTCGAGACCGTCAGCGGATAGCTCGTGTAGCCGTACTGCTGCCACGCGAGCGGGGCGCTGTAGCCGGTGTAGAGCTGGCTCGCGCCGATGAGCACCACGTCGAGGCTGTCCTCCGGCTCGAGGAAGAAGCCGTGCACGTGGCGCTTGTCCCAGTCGTTATTCGCGACGAGCATCGGGGAGATGAGCCCGATGCCCAGCACGGCGATGAGCACGAAAACGATCGCGCGTACCGCTGTGCGGGATTTGGAGATCGGTCGTTTTGTCATAGCTTAAAACTGCATATACACGAATTCGGATGCCTGCACGCCGGGGCCGTAAACGCCCATGAGCACGACGGCGAAGATGCCGGCAAGCAGCACGGCCCAGCGCAGGGCGAGACACTTCTCGTCGAGGATCTCGCGGATGGTGCGCTGCGAGCGCTCCTGAATGACGGAGGCGGTGAAAATCACGACCGTGCCGAACAGCAGCACGCACCAATCATACCGCGTCAGAGGCAGCGCCTCGAGCACGGCGCCCGGCCGCAGCTGCGACAGGTGCAGGTCGGTCACGGATTTTAACATCATGCCCATCGCGGCGCGAAAACCGTCGGCGATGTCAAAGTAATAGCCGATGAGCACGACCACGAACGTGCGCAGCATGGAAAACACCTGATACCACGCGCTCTTGCGCTCAATGTGCAGCGCGGCGACGACCTTGTCCGACACCGGCTGCAGCAGCGTTGACACGAGGATGACCATGCCGTTCCAGAAACCGAAGGCGACGTATTTCCAGCTTGCCCCGTGCCAGATGCCGATGATGAGAAACGTGATCAGCGAGGCCACGGCCGTCGGCAGGACCTTGCCGATGTGGCTGCCGAGGTGCTGCCTGGCGTGGCGTCCCCAGTTGAGAAACGCCTTCGAGATCGACAGCGGGTAGAACAGGTAGTTGCGCAGCCAGTCGCCGAGCGAGATGTGCCAGCGGTGCCAGTACTCGGTGAGTGTGCGCGAGAAGTACGGGCGGCGGAAGTTTTCGCCCATGGTGATGCCGAACATCTGCGCCACGCCGCGCGAAATGTCGATGCCGCCGGAGAAGTCGGCATAGAGCTGCAGCGCGTACACGAGTGCGGCCAGTAGCACATACGTGCCGGCGTAGTCGGTGTACGCCCCGGCGACGGTGTGGATCATGTCCACGGCGCGGTCGGCGATGACAAGCTTTTTAAAAAAACCCCAGAGGATCAGCTGTGCGCCGAAGCGGATGTTGTCAAAGTTATACTTGTGCTCGTCATAGAGCTGGTGCGCCAGCTGGTCGTACACGCCGATCGGGCCCTGAATGATCTGCGGGAAGAAGGACACGAACAGCGCGAGCTTGCCGACGTTGCGCTCGGCGGGCACTTTTTCGCGGTAGACGTCGAGCACGTAGCCCATGGACTGGAACGTGTAAAACGAGATGCCCAGCGGCAGCAGCAGCCCGATGTGGCCGAGTGAGACTGTCAGCCCCACGGACGCGAAGAGCGTCTCCATGGACTCGGCAAAGAAGTTATAGTATTTGAGCACGGCGAGGATGCCGAAGTTCAGCAGCAGGATGGCGATCATGAGCGCCTTGCGGCGGGACTTGCAGCGCTTTTTGTACGCCTTGCGCTCCTCGCGCTCCCAGTCCTGCTTGTGCGCGGCGACGGTCTGCTCCATGCGCGCGGTCATGGCATCCATGCCGCGGGCGCCGAAGTAGGTCGTGAGCGTTGTGATGACGATAAAGCCCATGTAGCGCAGGCACACGAACGCGTAAAACGCGTAGCTGCCGATGAGCAGCACCACCCACTGGAACCGCTTCGGCACGAGGTAGTACAGCACCAGCAGCGCGAGCACCAGCAGGTAAAACGGCAGCGATGTCAGCGTCATGCTTCGTCCTCCGGCGTCCGGCAGGTGTTGAGCGCGTCGGTCGCAAACCGGTCACGCACGAGCGTGAAGTTCCCGCCGCGGCAGAGCGCGACGCGCGGCATGTCGCGCGACAGAAACACGGCCACGCCCTCCGTCACGGAGTACGCGCCGCAGCGGCCGAGGGCGATCACGTCGCCCACGCGCAGGGGCGGCAGCTGCGCCTCGCGCACCAGCACGTCCGCTGTTGTGCACAGGCTGCCGCAGAGCATCCACGGCTCGGGCGCGTCCGCGCTCTCGCGCAGGAGCGTCAGCGGCGGGGACTGCATGCCCATGAGCTGACCGTCATACTTCACCTGATGCATACCGCCGTCGCACACGGCATAGTTCACGCCGAGGTTGCACTTGGCATCCGCCACGCCGGTGAGAAACGTGCCGCACGGCGCTGCGAAAAAGCGCCCCATCTCGATCGTCAGCGGGTACTTTTCGCCGAAGGCGCGGATGTGCTCCGCCGCCGCGTCGAGCAGCGCGCTGTCGCGCGCCTCGGCATCGTCGCGCAGGCACTCGGCGTTCAGCCCCGGACCGTATTCCACGTGCTGCGCCGTGAAGCCGTACTTGTCGTGCAGCATCGTGAGGTATTCGTCCAGATGCGCAAGCTCCTTGGCGATCACGGCGTCCTTGCGCTTTTGCGTGCCGGAAAAGTAGTGGATGCCGACGATCGTCACGTTCGGAAATTCCGCGCGCCGGGCGACGAGATCGGCCAGCGCGTCGGGATCCATGCCGAACTGGCTGCCGGCGGTCAGACGCGGCAGCACGCGCACGTGCTTGCCCTGCGCGGCCGCGGCCGCGCAGATAAGGTCAAAGTGCAGCGTGCTCTCGGCCGTGAGCAGGTCTGCGCCCAGCGCGACGGCGCGCGCAACATCGTCCGCGCCCTTGTTCACGCCGGAGTACAGGATGCGCTCCGGCGGGATGCCGAGCCTTTCGCAGATCGTCAGTTCGCCGGGGGAGCACACCTCCACCCAGCGGAACACGTCCGGCAGGCCGCGCAGCACGAAGGGGTTGGCCTTCATGGAGTAGCACAGATTTACGTCCGAGCCAAACGCGGCGCGCACTCTTTGAGCGCGCGCCGTGAAGGCCTCCAGATCAAACAGATACAGCGGCGTGCCGTATTTCGCGGCTGCCGTCCGGAGTGCAGTCTTGTCCATCAGTCCTCGTCCTGCAGGCGCTGCACCATGGCTAGCAGACTTTTCGCGGAGTTGAAGTTCTCCGGCACGAGGTCCTTGGCGCCGATCTCGATGTCGAATGCGTCGTTGAGCGCCGCGACGAGCGACACGATGTCGAACGACTCGAGAATGTGGTCGTCGATGAGGGCGGTCTCGGTCTCAAAATCCACGTCCGGGCGCAGATCGGTCAGAATGTCCATCAGTTCCTGTTCCATGATAAATATACCTCCTGAAGTGAGTAAAGTAAGCAAAATCAGTGCTTGGCCGCAGCGGTGATGCGCTCGGCCAGCGCGCGCATGTTCGTCTTGCCGTTGTCGAGCCGGGGCATGGCCGCGAGCTGCTCGATCTTGCGCGGCACCATGAAGCCCGGCAGGTCGGCGCGCAGGGCGACGGCGATGTCGCGCTTGGTCACGCCCTCGCCGGTGTAAAACAGCCAGATCTGCTCGTGCGTTTGGTCGTAGAGCGCGCAGGCGTCCTCCACGCCGGCCACCTTCGCCGCGGCGAGGTCGATCTCCCCGAGCTCCACGCGGTGGCCGAGGTGCTTGACCTGCCGGTCCTTGCGGCCGTGGAACATGAGGTTGCCGTCGGGCGCGAAGTGCCCGAGGTCGCCGGTCTTATAGATGCGCTCATCGTATGCGTGGTTGAGCGGGTTTTGCAGGAAGCTCTCGGCCGTTTTCTCGCGGCTGTTGTAGTAGCCCAGTGCGAGGATGGGGCCCTTGACGCAGATCTCGCCGATCTCGCCGTCGGGCACGGCCTCGTTTTGCTCCGAGAGCAGAAACACCTCGTAGTGCGGGTACGGCTTGCCGATCGGCAGCACGTCGGTGTCCTCGACCAGACCGGGCACGACGTAATACGTGCACGAGTCGGTTGCCTCCGTCGGGCCGTACTGGTTGACGAACCGGGCCTCCGGCAGCGCGAGCTGCCACTGGCGCAGGCAGCTGCACGGCATCACCGAGCCGGAGAAGCACACCTTGCGCAGGTGCTGCGGCACGCTGCACTCGAACGCGCCAAGCGCGGCCGGCACCGTCAGCGCCGAGACGCTCCAGCCCACGGCCGTGACGCCCTTGTCGTTCATGTATTCGAACAGACGCTCCGGCGACATGAAAAGTTCCTTCGGGATGATGGCCGTCGTCGCGCCGAAGCGCAGCGGCAGATAAATGTCGCGCACGGCGGCGATGTAGTCCAGCGGCGACTGGTTGCCCAGCACGTCGGCACGCGCGATGCCCATCACGCCGGCGTAGTCCTCGATGTAGCACATGAGCGAGTGCTGCGCCGTGATGACGCCCTTGGGCGTACCGGTCGAGCCGGAGGTGAAGATGATGTACAGCGGGTCGAGCTCTCGGGCGCTCGCGCGGCAGTCCGCGAGCAGCGCCGCGTCCTCGTTGCCCGCGAGCAGCTCCTCCGCGATCAGGATCGTGCCGGAAAAGTCCAGCGTCTTCGCCTTGTCGTAAAACGCGCGCTGCACGATCATCAGATCGGTGTCCAGCGTGTTTAAAATAGAGTTGAGCCGGTGCACGGGCATCGTCCCGTCCATCGGGGCGTAGCAGCACCCGGCATACACCGCGCCGAGAAACACGGCCGGCGTGTGCGCGTTGCGCCCGCTCATGACGGCGATGGGCCGCTTTTGCCCGGCGCGGAACTTCGCCGCCGCCGTGCCGATGATGCGCGCCTCGCGCCGCACGTCGGCAAAGGTCACCGCGC
>OKVB01000992.1_pt1 | contig 11329 bp, 8 predicted proteins | sample 1606651 | NCBI WGS metagenome assembly OKVB01 (sample SAMEA3882518, study PRJEB24775) | human gut metagenome | biome: human-associated habitat; feature: intestine environment; material: feces | place: Netherlands | collected 2009/2010 | reverse complement strand
AGTGAGGATGCCCAGTTCGATGGCATTGAGGGCATTTCTGGCGTCGCCGCCTGCCATGTCTGCAAGGAAGTCGAGGGCGTCTTCATCTATCCGGGCTTTATAGTTTCCCATTCCTTTTGTTTTGTCGTTGACTGCGCGAAGGATGAGTTCTTTGACTTCGGAGATCTCCAGGGATTTCAGTTCGAAGATGATGGAACGGGAGATTAAAGCAGCGTTGACTTCGAAGTATGGATTCTCTGTTGTGGCACCGATGAGGATGATGGTTCCGTCTTCTACGAATGGGAGGAGATAGTCCTGCTGGCCTTTGTTGAAGCGGTGGATCTCGTCTATGAAGAGGATTGTTTTTTTGCCGTACATACCCAGGTTTTGCTGGGCTTCTTTTACAACTGCTTCCATATCTTTTTTGCCTGCTACAGTGGCGTTGATCTGGGTGAATTCTGCACTGGTAGTGTTGGCGATTACTTTTGCCAGGGTGGTCTTGCCGGTTCCGGGAGGGCCGTAGAAGATGACGGAGGTCAGTTTGTCAGCTTTGATAGCCCTGTATAATAAGGTGTTTTTTCCGATGATGTGTTGCTGCCCTACAACTTCATCTAGAGTTGTGGGGCGTAGTCTGGATGCCAGAGGGGATTCCTGGTCCAGGGTTTTTGATTTGGCGTATTCAAATAAATCCATAGTTTTTTCTCCATAGAATATGATGATAAAACAGTCACATTTCATTTCGTGTTTATAGTAACATAAAGCATTTCTGACAAATTATAGCAAGTCTCTTAATCAATATACATTATTTACGAGGAGTGCTATAGAACGTATATTTGTTTTAGTATAACGTATCCCTGTTTTTTTGTAAAGATTAGGAAATAAAAAGGAAGAGCATTATAAGAGCTCTTCCATTATTTTACCGTATATTTCTTGGTAATGTGTGGACCATTTTTTACAGATCGACTGTGCTGCCTCAAGGTTAGGAGCTGCGATGTTCAGGTCGATGAGGGAGTTGCCCTTTTCGATGAGCTGGCATCTTACAGAATAGGTTCCCTGTTTGGTGATGTAATAATCGGCAGGAGTGACGATTCGCTCCTGGGCTTTGAAGCCGGTGGATTTCAGGTATTCCCTGACTTCCTGTTTGATCTCAGGAGAGAGATCTTTCTGGAAAAAGGAGAGAGTCTTTATGCCATCTTCGGTAATCCGGTAATGGGAGACATTGGAACGGGTGTCCATGGTGATCAGTTCTGCTTCTACCAGTTCTGAGATTGCCTGCTGGAGATGAAAATAGTTTGTATATTCCCGGTCCAGGATAAATTCCGAAATCTGCGAATTTGTCAGGGTATTTTCGGTATTCTGAAGCATGTATAATACGATTAATTTGTAAACTGTGAATGGTGTTGCCATTTTATCCCTCCTTTGCATAGAGTAGCAGAGAATCTTTTAGTGTGAAAACAGTCTTCCCTGGTAGCTTTGTTCTTCTTTCATCCTGTGATGCAGCATATTTAATACCTCACGTTTACGGCTTGCCCACAGTGGTGCGATCAGCAGATCTTTGGGGCCGTCGCCTGTGATGCGGTGTATAACCATATCCGGTCTGAGATGTTCCAGACAGTTTATAAGAAGAGAGATGTATTCATCCCGTTCGTAAGTCTGAAACAGTCCTTTCTCGTAATCTGCTGCCAGATCAGTGCCGCGAAGCACATGAAGTAACTGCAGTTTGATTCCCTGAATATCCATATGGTTGAGGTATTCCATAGTTTCCAGAATATCTGCTGTGTTTTCACCGGGCAATCCGAGGATTGTATGCACGATTACTTCGATATTTTCTTTTCGCAGGCGTTTTACGGCATCATCAAAAACGCAGAGAGGATATCCCCTTCGGATATACCTGGCAGTGGACTCATGGATCGTCTGAAGTCCAAGTTCAATCCAGACAGGTTTCTGTTTATTTAACCGGGACAAAAGTGTCACGATTTCAGGACTGAGGCAGTCTGGTCTGGTGCCGATGGAAAGAGCAACTATCTTTGGATGAGAGATTGCTTCTGTAAAAATTTTCTCCAGATATTCCACAGGTGCGTAGGTATTTGTGTACGCCTGGAAATAGGCAATATATTTATGAATCGGACGTTTCTGTGAAAGGATACTGATCTGGCTTTCTATCTGGTCAGTGATGGAAAGTGCGGCATCTGCAGCGAAATCTCCGCTTCCTCCTGCGCTGCAGAAGATGCAGCCGCGGGTTCCAATCTTACCGTCCCTGTTGGGACAGGACATGCCGCCATTTAGCGTGACCTTATAAACCTTTTCTCCAAACCGCTCTCTCAGCATATAGTCCAGAGAGTGGTATGGTTTCTCTCCCCATTTGGTCATACTGTGTGATCATTTTCTGCTGATGAAGTTTCAGCAGAGTTTCCGTTCTGAAGGTCTGTATCCTGGGTATCTGCATCAGCCGGAATATAATTATCAAAAATCTTTACCAGAAAATGTCCGTTGATAAATGCCTCCAGTGCAAATCCAAACAGGCACAGGAGCATGATGGCCATGGACTGTATGCGGAAACTTTTGATAAAAAACACGCCTGCAGGTAACAGAGTGATGACTGCCATCAGGACTGTATACGGAAGATGACGGATAGCCATCAGGAATGCATTGCGGAAGGTGTTTTTGATGGAGTTGTAGAATTTGGCAAGCACCGGATAAATATACAGAAATACCATCATATAAAGGATACCAAATGCAAAGAAAACGATATACAATACCTGAGACATTGTTCCGTCGATATTACCTACAATACGCAGATCCATGTAAAGGATAGTTGCAACTGCAAGCATGATAAGATTGATGACAGTTGCCTGTTTGAAGTTTTGCTTAAAGGATTTGAAGAAGCTTCTGATAATATAAGATTCTTCGTTACGTGCCATTTTCAGTGTGACATAGTGGAGTGCAGTCAGTGACGCACCAATAGTCACGATCGGCAGACAACAGATCAGAAAGACCACATTAAGCATAATAAGATCAGCCACGCGTCCCATGACGGTGAAGAATTTGTTGTCCATGTTAAATAGTCTGTCCATTCGTTTAATTACTCCTTTTGTATATAATGATGTACAGCATACTCTGCGGATAATCCTGCTACAGAGAAATCTGTACAAGCTTTGTATAACAGTATAACGAATCAGGCAGGAAAAAGCAAATCTTTTATGTGAGCAGGAGCTGGTCTGCAGTGACAAAAACATAGCCTTTTTCAGTAAAAAGATCGGCGATTTTCAGGGCTGCATCCACAGATGTCTGATAGCCGTCATGCATCAGGATGATAGAACCGTCATGAACCTGTTTCTGGGCGATAGACAGGATAGAATCGATGTCTTTGCTTTTCCAGTCCAGGGTGTCTACATCCCAGAATACGGGAAGCATGGTGACAGAAAGTTCCATATCCTTGATCCATGCGCCGAAAGGCGGTCGCACATAAGAAGGGTAAATTCCTGAAGCTTCATAGATTCTGTTATTTGTTTTTTCAATTTCCAGTCTGGCTTTCTCCGCCGGTATCTTGTCAAGCTGTACATGATCCCAGGTGTGATTTCCGATAAGATGTCCGTCTTTTCGCATTTGCAGGAGTATGTCTTCGTTTCCTTCAATGTTCTCGCCTATCAGAAAGAAAGATGCCCGGATGTTTCTCTTTTTTAATCCATCCAGAAGCATGGGGGTATACCGGGCATTAGGACCGTCATCGAAGGTCAGTGCGATTCTGGGAGGTTCTTCGACGGGAAGCCCGGCGGTGGTGTCAGTTGAAAAATTCTCAGAAGTTGTAGCTTTTGCAGATGCCTGTTTTACAAGGGAAAGCATACCGGGACCTGCCAGTGAAGTAAGGAACTGTGTGCGTTTGTCAGCAGAAGAAAAGAGCAGGAAAAAAATCATGCATAATATTTCAAAAAATATTAAAGTCCGCTTCATGCAAAGATACTCCTCATAAAAATATCTCTCTGATTCAGGAACACAGAGTATGAATATCTGTGTCAGAACGAAAGAAACAGCAGGTGGCAGATGTAATCATTACAGTATATGAAAAAAAGAAAGCAATTCATACCGATTTATTGTATAATAGATTCTGCAAAATATAGAAGAAAGAATTTACGGAGATTGAGATGAAAAAGAAACGGACAAAACTGCTGGTCTTCTTTGCACTGGCAGGAATTTTAGTGCTTTTTTATATGATAGGAGAGTCTTATTGTGAGGGACTGTCCGGGGGGAGTAGTCTGGAAGAGAAGAATGAGGTGATGTGTAAATATAAATACGATATGATCGTAGACAGTCCGAATTCTTCTTTCTGGCAAGCGGTTTATGATTGTGCACAGGAATGGGCGCAGAAGAATGATGCAATTCTTGAACTGAGAGGCAGTGGAAGAGAGAGCGATTACAGTAAGCTTGATTATATGAATATGAGTATTGCTTCAAATTCAGATGGGATTATCCTGCAGTACAGTGGGGAGCAGGGACTGGAAGAGAAGATAAATGAGGCTGTTCAGAAAGGAATTCCGGTTGTTACTGTAATGGGAGATGCAGTTCACAGCAAGCGTCAGAGTTTCGTGGGTGTCAGTGATTATCAGCTTGGAAGTGTCTATGGCGAAAAGGTAGCGGAATATGTGACTGAGGATACGGAAAGTATTCTTATTCTGTTGAAGAAAAATATTGATGATATGAACCAGAGCCAGATATATACACAGATCAGCAATGCAGCCCAGGCAAAGGCAGGCTCTTTGCAAAATATCCAGATAACAGGAAAAAATCTTCGCTTAACCGGAACCTTTGAGACAGAAGAAGCGGTAACAGATATTTTTCAGCAGAGAGATAAAGTACCCGATATTCTTGTGTGTATGGATGAAGAGACTACAGAATGTGCACGTCAGGCAGTGCTGGACTTTAATCTTGCAGGAAAGGTTACAATCATAGGATATTACAGTTCCGAAGATATTCTTACAGCAGTGGAAAAGGGAGTAATCTCTGTTACCTGTGATGTGGATACAGAGCAGCTTGGCAGATACAGTATAGAAGCTCTGACAGCATATCAGAAGGATGGAAGGACCAATTCCTATTATAATGTAGATATTAATTTCCTGGACAAGGATGTAGTACGGGAAATGAGAAGGAAGGGGGTGTCCGGATGAAGCAGCTGCGCTGGAAAGATTTTTCACTGGTCAGTAAAATCGTTATAGAGGTGGGTATGATCGCTGTCCTTCTTTTTGCCATGAATATGCTTTTTTATGTGCGGATCAATAATTCCATGCAAAAGATGGATAATGTTTATGCCAGTAATGCAGAGCTTACCGAACTTTCACAGGTATTTGAGAAAGTACAGGATAATATGTATAAGTATCTTAAGGTTAAGAATTCTCAGACACTTCTTGATTATTATCAGAATGAGGCAAAATACAGAAATGAACTTGAGAAACTTAATGAAGATAATATCAATGATCCCGTAAAGCTTCTGGAACGGAATATCCGGAAAATGTCGGAAACATATCTGGACTGTACTGCGGAAACGGTAGCTGCCAAACGAGGAAGGAACGTTGAGCAGTATAAGCGTAAATATGATGATGCAACAAAGCTTTACAGATATATCCAGTCATCTATTGACGAACTGAATAACCTGATGTTTCAGGAGAACTCCAGTACTTATGCAGTACTTCGTGCAGTGATGAGATATCTGGAGATAAGCAATTCAGTTATTATGATCATAATTGTAGCCGGTGGAATGCTTCTGCTCATCCAGGCCACCAGAAATATGTTTGTTCCCCTTTCCAATATGGCAGAGACAGCACAACTGGTAGGTCAGGGAAATTTCCATGTAAAGATGCACGATACAGATGCACAGGATGAACTGGGAACAGTAACCAGAGCGTTTAATACAATGGTAGAGAATCTTGATCTGTATATGGCAAGGACGAAAGCAAGTATGGAGAAAGAGCAGCAGATGATGGAGAGGGAGCTTCTTATGGAAAATCATCTGAAAGAAGCACAGCTGAAATATCTTCAGTCACAGATCAATCCGCACTTTCTGTTTAATTCCCTGAATGCAGGAGCACAGCTTGCAATGATGGAGGATGCAGAGCAGACCGGGATTTTTGTAGAGAAAATGGCGGATTTTTTTCGCTATAATGTAAAAAAAGGACAGGAAGACGCCACATTGGGAGAAGAACTGGAGGCTGTTGATAACTATATTTATATTCTGAATGTCCGGTTCGCCGGAGATATCCATTTCAGCAAGGAGGTGGATGAATCACTGGAGAATGTGCGTATGCCAAGTATGATCTTGCAGCCGGTTGTGGAAAATGCAGTCAATCATGGAATACGTGACATTGAATGGGAAGGAAAAATACATCTCACAGTTACAGGAGATGCAGATTATATACGTATCAGCGTGAAAGATAATGGAAAGGGAATGACGCAGGAACAGATAGAGGGTGTTCTGTCAGGAAACAGAGAGCACAGAAATGAAGAAGGGGATTCTACAGGAATCGGTATGAATAATGTGATCAGTCGTCTGGAACTTTATTATGAGGAATCAGGGCTTATGGAGATTAACAGTGAAGGTGAAGGAAAAGGCACAGAAGCAGTAATCTATATACCTGTGCATGAAAACTAAGAGAAGTATTATGGGAGTGAGAGAAGATGTATAGAATTTTGCTGGCAGATGATGAAGGTATTATGCTGGAATCATTAAAGAAAATTATTGAAACTGAATATGGAAATGAATGTGAAATCCACTGTGCAAAGTCCGGCAGAGTTGTGGTGGAGATGGCACAGGCATATCCGCCGGATATCTGTTTTATGGATATCCAGATGCCGGGAATAAGCGGAATCCAGGCAATCAGGGAAATTCAGAAATTTAACAGCTCAGCAGTTTTTGTGATCATAACTGCATATGATAAGTTTAATTATGCAAAAGAAGCAGTGAACCTGGGAGTTCAGGAGTTTCTCACAAAGCCTGTAAATAAGAAAGTAATTCTGGAAACCTGCGCGAAGATGATGACAAAGGTAGATCAGATACGGCAGAAGAGAAGCGATGATCTCCTGATCAGAGAGAAACTGGAGACAGTGGTACCTATGATTGAGAGTGGATATATCAATAATATTCTTCTGCAGGATGATTTTGTTACTTATCAGGATAATTATACACAGCTTCTTGATATCCGTCAGAAATACGGTTATATGATGGTCATAGAATTTGGAGATTCTATGGAAAATGGGATGCTCAGTAATGCAGTAGGTGCAAGTGTAAAGGCAAACAAATTTTATTCTACTTTTCGTGAAATCGCACAGGGATTCTTTGAATGCCTTGTAGGTCCTATTATGGGAAACAGGATCGTACTGCTTGTTCCTTATGAAAATGCGAAAGAAGATTACGAAGACAGAGTTGCAATTGTCACAAGAGCCAGAAATATGGTACATAAATTTGAAAACCGGATCGACAGTATGTTCCGCTGTGGAATCGGAAGAGTCAAAGAACTTGGAAGCGTGAAGGAATCTTTTAAGGAAGCGGTGGTCGCACTGAGAGAGAGCATCAGTCATGTAGTGCATATCGAGGATGTACCGGCGGCACAGAAATATGACGGGGAATATCCAAGAGACCTGGAAATCAGATATCAGAAGAGAATCCTTGAGAAGGATGCTGCGGGAGCGATGAACTGCGCAGAGGGATTTTTTGAATGGATGCACAGTCAGCAGGCCGTCACAAGAGAAGACATTGAGATTAAAATCCTGGAGATGGTGATGAATGCGGAACGCAGGGCATTCTTTGCAGGAACTTTGAAATATAATGTTAACAGCAGGAGAAGCTATATCCGGGAGCTTCAGTCCTGTACGGATATAGAAAATCTGAAGAAGTGGTTTCTGGATAAGACGAGAGAAATCTGTACGAAACTGGAGAATTCCAAGGAAAAAGAAGCTGGCAGTATTATTGACAGAGCAAAGGAATATATCAATGAAAATTTCCGCAGGGATATTTCTCTGGATGATGTTTCAAGAGAGGTAGATATCAGTCCGTATTATTTCAGTAAACTTTTTAAACAGGAAACAGGTAAGAACTTTATTGAATATCTTACAGAAATACGTCTGAAAAATGCCAGAGAACTTCTGCAGGATTCCAGACTTTCCATTAAGGAAATATGTGCACAGTCAGGATACAGTGATCCCAATTACTTCAGCAGGATTTTCAAGAAGTATGAAGGAGTTACGCCTAGTGAGTTCAGAGAGAGGTTAGGCTGATGAAATTATATAAGACAAAAAAGAATTGCGGAAAGCTGCTGCTTGGAATACTGGCATTTTGTACAGGGATGATACTGCTGACAGGATGTGGTTCCTCTTCAGAACAAAAACAGAATAAGAATGAAGAAACAGCAGAAGAGAATAAGGAAGAGGATAAGGTTCAGATCGGACTTACAGTGGATTCTTTTGTTATAGAAAGATGGATCCGCGACAGAGATGTATTTGTGGCGACTGCCAGAGAACTGGGAGCAGAGGTAAATGTGCAGGATGCAGGTGCAGATGTCAAAGAGCAGATCAGTCAGATTGAATACTTTATAAATAAGCAGGTGGATGTGATCGTTGTGATTGCAAGAGACTGTGGAGCACTTTCAGATGCCATACAGAAGGCACAGAGTGCGGGAATTCCGGTTATTTCCTATGACAGAATGGTCAATAATGCCAATACAGATTTGTACATTTCCTTTGATAACCGTAAGGTGGGTGAGATCATGGCACAGGCACTTGTCAATGCACTTCCTCAGGGAGGAGATGTCTTTATGATACAGGGATCCTCTTCAGATAATAATGTCCAGATGGTGAAACAGGGGTTTGATGATATGCTTGCAGACACAGATCTGCATGTGGTTTATGAAGCTAACTGTGATGGCTGGACAGCAGAACTGGCTGCCGGATATGTGGAGGAAGCCCTGGAAAAATATCCTCATGTTAAGGGAATTATGTGCGGAAATGATGACATTGCCAGTCAGGTCGTACAGGTACTGGCAGAGAATCAGCTTGCCGGAAATGTGGTTGTCGTAGGTCAGGATGGAGATCTTGCAGCCTGTCAGAGAATAGTAGAAGGAACACAGTATATGACTGCTTTTAAACCAATTGAAGATCTGGCAAGAAAAGCAGCGAAATATGCAGTGGAAATGGGTAGTGGAAAGGGAGTTGCAGAACTGGAAGATGTGACAGAAACAGTAAATGACGGAACTTATGAGATTCCTTCCTGCATCCTTGAACCAACTGCAGTGACAAAAGAGAATATAGATAAGGTGATTATTGAAGGAGGTTTCCACCGCAGAGATGAAGTTTATCTGAATGCGGATTACAGTTAAATAAAATATTCAGAGATTATCCGGCTGCTTTTGCAGAGGTAAGAGTAAATCAGTATATAGCATTATCTTGCAACAAAAATGTCCTGTCCTGTGCAGGGCATTTTTTGTTTTTCTTAAAATGTCTTGTTTCTTGCCAACCATGTCCAGATTGCCCTGTGCTATAGTAACGTTATCAAGAAAACGTGAGAAACGTAAAAAGAAATGGAGGATTTTTACAATGAGAAAGAAAGTCGTATCTGCAATTCTTTGTGCATCAATGGTAGCTGGAATGGTAGTTATCCCGGGAGTAGCTGTTAAAGCGGATGACAAGAAACTGATCGGTGTTACAATGCCTACAAAAGATCTTCAGAGATGGAATCAGGATGGCGAGAACATGAAGAAAGAGCTGGAAGCAGCCGGCTATGAAGTAGACCTTCAGTATGCATCCAACGATGTAAGCACACAGGTTTCACAGCTTGAGAATCAGGTTGCAAACGGATGTGATCTTCTGGTTGTGGCATCTATCGACGGAAGCAGTCTTGGTGAGCCGCTGAAACAGGCTAAAGAAGCAGGAATCCCGGTTATTTCCTATGACCGTCTGCTTATGAACTCAGATGCAGTTACTTATTATGCAACATTTGATAATTACAAGGTAGGTCAGAAACAGGGCGAATATTTAGTAGATGCACTTGATCTCGACAATCAGGACGGACCGTTTAATATTGAGCTGTTCACAGGTGATCCTGGTGACAATAACTGTAACTTCTTCTTCGGCGGAGCAATGGATGTACTTCAGAAATATATTGACGAAGGTAAGCTGGTAGTTAAATCCGGACAGACAGAATTTGAGCAGGTTGCAACTGCTAACTGGGACAGTGCAAAGGCTCAGGACAGAATGGATACAATTATTGCAGGTAACTACTCAGATGGCTCCAACCTTGACGCAGTTCTCTGCTCCAATGACTCTACAGCACTTGGTGTTACACAGGCAATCGAATCTGACTATGCAGGCAAAAACGACGTTCTGATCACAGGACAGGACGGTGACGAAGCTAACCTTGCAAACATCGTAGATGGAAAACAGTCCATGACAGTTTACAAAGCAGTTGCCAATGAAGCAGTCGTAACACTTGACCTTGCAAAAGCAATGCTGGCTGGTGACACAGTTGATGAGTCCCTGATTGAAAAATCTGGTTGGGATTTCGAGTGTGCATATGATACAGAGTCCTATGAGACATCTGAGGGAAATAAATGCCCATCCTTCCTTCTGGTTCCTACAGTTGTAACAAAAGATAACCTTCAGGAAGCACTGGTTGACCCAGGATACTACACAATGGACGATGACGGATATCTTCATCCGGCAAACTAATAAAGGCTGAACGAAAACGTCATACAAATCAAAAATAAAGTTTTAAATGTGGGCGGGGTGAAAAGCCCCGCCTGCTTTATGGGAAAGGGGGCGCCATTTTGGCTGATAATATTTTAGTAATGGAACACATTACGAAGGAATTCCCCGGTGTCAAAGCTTTGGATAACGTTAACCTTGAAGTTCAGCGTGGCGAGATTCATGCGCTGATCGGTGAGAACGGTGCGGGAAAGTCCACTTTGTTGAAAATCCTTTCGCGGGTGACTTCTCCTACTGCCGGTTGTATCCGTGCACGGGGGCGTATTGCCTCTTTGCTGGAAGTGGGTACAGGCTTTCATCCCGAAATGACAGGACGGGAGAATATTTATATGAATGGTTCCATCATGGGGATGACCAAGGCGGAGATTACCCGCAAGTTGGATGAGATTGTGGCTTTCGCCGGTGTGGAGAAATATATCGATACTCCAGTGAAACGTTATTCTTCGGGTATGACCGTGCGGTTGGGATTTGCTATCGCCGCCCATCTGGAGCCGGAAATTCTGGTGGTGGACGAGGTGTTGGCAGTGGGCGATGCGGAATTCCAAAAGAAGGCTATTGGCAAGATGCAGGATGTGTCGAAAGGAGAGGGAAGGACAGTCTTGTTTGT
>OKVB01000991.1_pt1 | contig 11344 bp, 9 predicted proteins | sample 1606651 | NCBI WGS metagenome assembly OKVB01 (sample SAMEA3882518, study PRJEB24775) | human gut metagenome | biome: human-associated habitat; feature: intestine environment; material: feces | place: Netherlands | collected 2009/2010 | reverse complement strand
CGCAAGGCGGATGGCGAAGCCTATGCCGCCACGGAATCGGTCGCCGAATATCTGGCCGGGGACCTGGGCCTCAAAGACGCGACGCCGACCGGCTACATGCGTGCCACGGCCAACGAAAGCGAGCCAACGCCGACCGACATCAAACAGTTCACCGACATGCTGGAGGCCGGCAAGGTCGGCCTGCTGGTGGTCAACATTCAGGAGGAGACCGAGCTGACCGGCAAGATCGTCACCGCCGCCAAATCGTCCAATATTCCGATCGTGGAGCTGACCGAGCAGATGCCGGAGCAGTACGATTCCCTGACGGACTGGATGGCCGCGCTCGTCGACGCGTTCTCTCAAGCCATCTAATGCGGATCTGCGCCAAACCGATACGAAAGTCGATATAAAAAATGGGCGATTCCACTGAAGGAACCGCCCATTTCCGTATGAAAAGGACTGTTACAGCACCGCGGTGATGATGAAGTCCAGAATGAACAGCACGGCCACGACCCAGATCACCGGATGCACGTCCTTGGCCTGCTTCTTGCAGGTCTTGACGATGCAGTAGGTGATGAAGCCGCCGGCGATGCCGTAGGAGATGGAGTAGCTGAACGCCATGAACACGGACGCGAAGAACGCCGGAATGGCTTCGGAGATGTCGCCCCACTCGATTTCCTTCAAGGAGGAAGCCATCATGCAGCCGACCACGACCAGCACGCCTGCGGTCGCGGCGGACGGCACGGCGGAGATGACCGGGGAGAGGAAGGCGGACAGCGCGAAGCAGATCGCCACGACCACGGAGGTCAGGCCGGTGCGGCCGCCGGCGGCGATACCCGCGGAGGACTCCACGTAGGTGGTGGTGTTCGAGGTGCCGCAGATGGCGCCGATGGAGGTGGCGATGGAGTCGGCGAACAGGGCCTTGTCCATCTTGGAGGAGAAGCCGGAACCGTTCTCAAGAGCCTTCTCGTCCTCGGCGGAGAAGATGCCGGTACGACGGCCGGTGCCGATGAAGGTGCCGATGGTGTCGAAGGTGTCGGACATGGAGAACGCGAAGATGGTCAGCAGGATGATCGGCAGCTTCGACACGTCGGAGAACAGCGCCGGGAAGCCATCCTTGGTGAAGATCACGCCGAAGGTCTGCGGCAGCTGGGCGAAGGTGTCGGCGATGGACACGGAGTTGGCCATGGTGGTCTGGCCCATCGGAATGCCGACGACCGCGGTGACGGCGATGGCGATCAGCATGCCGCCGCGTACCTTGAGCACGGTGAGCACGATGGCCAGCACCAGGCCGATGATGAACAGCCAGATGGTCGGATTGTTCATGACGGCAAGGCCCGGGGTGGCCTGCACGGTGTCGCCGCTCTTGGCCGCGGACTTGGTGGTGAAGGTGAAGAAACCGACGTTGAGGAAGCCGACGTAGGCCACGAACAGGCCGATGCCGCCGCCGATGGCGTGTTGCAGGGACTCCGGGATGGCCAGGATGATCATCTTGCGGATCTTGGTGACGGTGATGAGGATGTTGATCAGGCCGCACAGGAACACCATGCACATGGTCTGCTGCCAGCTGAAGCCGAGGCCGAAGCACACGGTGTAGGTGAAGAACGCGTTGAGGCCCATGCCGGCGGCCTGCGCGTACGGAACGTTGGCGAACAGGCCCATCACGAGCGTGCCGATGATGGCCGCGATGATGGTGGCGAGGAACACGCCGCCCCACGGCATACCGGTCGAAGACAGGATCTGCGGGTTGACGATGATGATGTAGGACATGGCGAAGAACGTGGTCAGGCCGGCCATGATCTCCGTGGAGACGGTGGTGCCGTTCTCCTTGAGATGGAAGAATTTCTCCATTTTCTCTTTTCTCATCTTTCTTGGGTTGGTAGGCGCGTGCCATATGGTGGCGTGCGCCGGCGAGAATCGCGACTCGCCTGGGACATGCGTCCCTGAACAAAGCAAACGTAGCACCTATGTAAGTCATGGAAATTTCGTGCGATTGGTAAGGGGTTGCTTTTGCGGCGGCGCGACACGCCGGTCTGGATTAGTCCAAACGGGTCAGTAAATTACCCATTTGTAAACCACAGACCGTTGGTTGGAGCGTGCAAGCGCTCACGAAGTTTGGTTCGCCAAGCCAGCGCAGGTTGAAGAACATACGCCCACCAAGGGCTTCCCGCTTAGCGGTCGAATGTTGCTCTGCCTGCGTGCAGGGCTTTTTTTATTGCCCTGCGAGGTGTTCCGAATCTCACAGTCAACGGTTGACTAAGGAAGGAACGCCATGAAGAGGCCCGAAAAGGAAGCGGTGGTCGCTCAGCTTACGGACAAGTTCCGTAACGCCGACGCTATCTACCTGACCGAGTACCGCGGGCTTACCGTTCCGCAGATCTCTGAACTGCGCGAAAAGCTAGGCCGCGATACTTCCTACACTGTGGCAAAGAACACGCTCGTTCGCATTGCAGCCAAGGAAGCTGGCATCGAAGGTCTTGATGAACTTCTCGCCGGCCCGACCGCTGTGACCTTCGTGAAGGGTGACTTCATCGAAGCTGCGAAGACCCTGCGTGACTTCGCCAAGACCAACAAGGCACTGATCATCAAGGGCGGCTTCGCTGATGGCACCGTCTACGATGCTGAAGGCGCCAAGAAGCTGGCAGACCTCAAGTCTCGCCCGCAGCTGCTCGCCGAGTTCGCCGGCGACATCAAGGCTACGATGTCCAAGGCCGCGTACCTGTTCAACGCTCTGCCGACCAAGGCAGTGCGTACGATCGATGCGCTGCGCGAGAAGCAGGAAAAGGCTGCCTGATTTCGCTGCGGCTCGCCGCATGAATGAAGCAACCACAAAAAAGAAAAACAATTGTTTTAGGTGACGGCCACCTCTTCAATTCAGTCCGTCGCCAAGAATGAAAGGAAGCCATTATGGCTAAGTACACCAACGATGAGCTGCTCGAAGCTTTCGGTGAGATGACCCTGGTTGAGCTCTCCGAGTTCGTCAAGGCCTTCGAAGAGAAGTTCGACGTCGAGGCTGCTGCCCCGGTCGCCGCTGTTGCCGCCGCTCCGGCTGCTGGCGCTGCTGCTGAGGAAGAGAAGGACGAGTTCGACGTCATCCTCTCCGCCGTTGGCGACAAGAAGATCCAGGTCATCAAGGCCGTCCGCGCTATCACCAACCTGGGCCTGGCTGAGGCCAAGGCTCTCGTCGACGGCGCTCCGAAGGCTGTCCTGGAGAAGGCCAAGAAGGAAGACGCCGAGAAGGCCAAGTCCCAGCTCGAAGAAGCCGGCGCCACCGTCGAGCTCAAGTGATTCGCGCGGCTTCAAGCCGCAATCACCAAGCTGTAATGGAAACCCCGTTTGCCGTAAGGCAGCGGGGTTTTCCGCATATGGAGCATGACTCAGGCATGTTCTAAAATGGGGGAATTAGGCGAAAGTTGTCAATTTATCGGTTCGGAATCCTTACTTTCGCGATGAATCATGACACAATGGCAGATAGTGTAGTGCGAAAGGAAGGCCGACAACGGTGAGCGAGGATCGACGAATGACGCGGCAGTGGACCGTCAAAGTTGACGGAAACAACGTGAAAACGCTTCATGACGGCGAAAGCGTGGAAATCGGGCGCAAGCCGTTGCGCCCGCTGTCGGATGACGGGTTCGCTCGTCTCGACATCATGGATCCGGGCAAGTCCATGTCGAAAAGGCATGCGGTCCTCTCCGTCGACAAGCAGGGCAATTGCTCCGTACGAGATCTGCATTCCACCAACGGCTCGTTCGTGGTGACGAACAACGGCCAACTGATGCGCCTGCCCGCAGGCGAGGACATCAAGCTGCCCATCGACTCGATGACCCTGCAGTTCGGCGACGTGCGTCTTACGCTCGAATCCGCATTCGAACACGATGACGAGGATGACGACGCCACCTCCGGTGTCTCGGATGATACAAGCCAGCCGGTTTCGAACCTGTTCGAATACGCGGTCTCCGACGAGGCTCCGCAGGAACCGGATGCAGCCGACATGTCCGTGGACGACATCCTCAATCTGCGTGCCGGCGAGCCGACGACGTTCTTCCACGCGCGCAATGTCACCGACCGTGCCGATGCTCTGCACCAGGCGGAACGTCAGACCTTCACGCCGGAGCATGCCGACAAGCCGGAACTCGAAGATGCATTCCCCTCGGTCTCTTTGGTTCAGGAAACCGTCGTGGCCGCGGACAAGCCCCGCGACCTGTTCGCCGACGCCGCAGCGCAGGCCGAGGCTGAAGCTGAGATCGAGGCCGATGTGGCCGATTCCGCTGATGCGGCTGCGACCGATGCCGAGGTGGCTGCCGTCTCAACCGAGACAGCCGCTCGGCCCTTGGAAGCATCCCATGACGGTAACAAGAACAACCTGATTCCGGTGGACAAGCTGTTCAGCGCGCGCCCCAACACGCCAATCGCCGTCGCTCTGCCCGACAGGAACGACACTGGCGATAACACAGGCAACGTTGACAAGGCTGACAATGCGGCTGACGCGTCCGCCCAGGAACAGACGCAGTCCGCCGAACAATCGCAGATGGCGGAACAGTCCACATCGGAAACTGCCGAACAGCAGCCCGCCGAACAGCAGTCGAAGCCGATGCACGCTACGCAGCCGCAGACGGAACAGCCGGGAACGGTGACCGCGGAAGACGACGACGAGCGGTTCCGCCCGCAAAACAGCCAATCGCAGCCCGCGCCGGACGAAACCGCCGCATTCAAGCCGATCTTCGAACCGGGATCGGTATTCGACCGTGTGTCCAAAGGCGGCCTCGCCAAGCAGGAGCAGACCATCGAGGTCGACGGCCTGACCTCCGATGACGCCAAACGCACGGATGATTTCACAGTGCAGTTCCAGATGGCGCGTCATCCGGAACTGTTGCCGTTCCTCGCCATGAACCCATCCCTATACGATGACCTGTACGCGTGGCTGGGCGCATTGGGCAACCAAGACATCGATGCGGCTTTGGCACACAATCCGGGATATGAGGAATACCGCAAGGCAGTAGGGAAGTGAGTCGGTATATGAGCGAAAACGAAGAGACGGCCACCGCGTTGGACCGTATCCGCGGATGGCGTGAGGAGTATCGCCTTGGTCTGGCACCATCCCCGCTTGAGGATGTGACGCAACTGAGCGCCCAGCTTGACTTGACGCATGCGCACCCATCGGGCATCGCGCAGCTGTTCGCCAAAGGACACGTCACCTTGGACTCGTTGTTCCGAGACAACGGCATGCTGCGCGCCGCGGGCAGGCGTGTGGAACGCGTGCTCGACGACCGTGACGCGAAAAGCCGTGTCAGCGGCGTCGGCGAACTCTCCTTGGTGGTCGGCGTGGCCATTTGGAAAGGCAACCAGATGCCGGTGCTCATGTATCCGGTCGAAGTGCGCAAGGAAGGCCGCAACATCGAGAACGGCACCGTCATCGCGTTCACCGGACGAGTGCGTCTGAACGCGGCTTTCGCCGCCGTGATGCGTGAAAACAACGTGACATTGGACGAGACCAAGCTCTTCGATGGTTCGAATTACGAAAGCGGCACCCCCGAAACGTCCGCGGTGTTCGCGGCCATCACAGCGCGCGCGTCCAGCGTTTTCCCCGATTTCGAAATCGAACGTCACATCATCCTCGGCTGCTTCATGGACCCGTCCTCGCAGATGCTGGTGGAAAGTCGCCAGATCATCAACCAGCTGTCCCAAGGCCCGACAGGCAACACCGTCCTGGACGCGCTCGCCGGGAACAAGGAAGCCGCGGACGCGCTGAAAGACGCGCAGATTCCCGAATACAGTCCGTTCGACGCCGATCCCCATGGCGAATACGAGATTGGCGACGTTGACAACACCGTCCGATACGCGGCGCAGCTGGCCGCATCCGGGCATTCGATTTTCGTGGACAGCGCGATCAGCGGCAACACGGCCGAACAGGCCGCGGCAATCGCCTCCCGTTGCGTGATGGGCGGACACAGCGTGTTGTACGTGCCGTGCGTCACCGACCAAAAGCGCCGTTTCATGCAGACGATCGCGGCCAACGAGATGAGCGGCCAATTGCTGGACATCGCCGATGACGGCGCCAATGCGGCAATCGACCGTCAGCTGATAGCCGCAGTCGGTTTCCAATCCGGCGTCGCGACTTCGCGTTTCGACCAGATCTCCGACGAACTGGTGGGCGTACGCTCCCGCCTGGCCCGCTATCTGGGCGACCTGCACGGCGTCAGCCAGGAATGGGGTGTGTCCGCATACCAGACCATCCAGAATCTCGCACAAATCGCCGTCCTGCCCACGCATCCGACCACGCATGTGCGTCTGGCCAAGCAGTCCGCCCATTCCATCGCGGACAAGATGGAGGAATGGGCTCAGAAGCTGTATCGCGCGGGAGAACTCGGCGAATACACCATCGGCGCGCAGGACACCGCCTGGTACAAAGCCTCCCTGTATTCCGAAGAGGAAGCGGTCAGCGCATACCAGCGTGTGGTCGAGCTGCTGCGCAAGGTGCTGCCCGCCACCCGCAAACAGGTGTCCAGCACCGTGCAGACCTGCGGCTTCCCGATTCCCACCACCGCGCAGGAGTGGGGACGCCAGGTCATGGTGCTCAAGAACCTGCGCCGCGTGCTCGACGTCTTCCAGCCGGAAATCTTCGAACGCGACATCGATTCCATGATCGAGGCCACCAAGCCCAAGGCCCAGCGCAAGGCCGAAGGCAGCTCCATGGGATTCTGGGAACGTCGCCGCCATATCAAGGAGGCCAAGTCGATGCTGCGCGTCGGCGCGCAGGTGGAGAACCTGCATGAGGCGCTGCTCGTGGTGGCCAAGCAGGCCGAACAGTGGCACATGTTCGTTCCTCACGGCGGATGGCCGGTGCTGCCCGCCAAACTCGACGACATCATCAACACGCAGGACCAGCTGACGAACGATATGACCGCGTTGAACGTGGCGCTCGCCACCACACCGCAGGGCGGCAATCTGGACACCGTCGACCTCAACCAGGTGGAAGAGCGTCTGAAGGCCCTGTATGACGACAAGCAGGCGTTGGATACGCTGCCGGAACGCGCCCGTCTGGAACGTGAGTTCCATTCGGCCGGTCTGGATGAGCTTGTGGCGGACCTGAGCAACCGCGGCGTGCCGAACGACGCCGTGGCCGGAGAACTGCAGCTGGCGTGGTGGACCACGGCTTTCGAAGACATCGTGAAGTCCTCCGCCATCATTTCCAACCAGGATGGCTCCGCCATGCAAAGCGCCGCCGACCGATTCACCCAGGTGGATGTCGAACACGTGCGTTCCATCGGACCGATGGTCGCCCAAGAGTCCGTACGCCGTCTGTGCGACATGCTTTTCTCCCGCACGCAGGAAGCCAATCTGCTGCATACCACGCTTGCCGGTTCCCGAAACGTGCCGTTGAACAGGCTGCGCAGGGAGCATCCGCAGATTTTGGCCGCGGCAAAGCCGATTCTGGTGGCAACGCCAGCCACGCTCGCTGCCATCACCGACCCGGCGCCGCTTGCCGATACCGTCATCATCGATACGGCCGCGCATATTCCGTCCATCGAGCTGCTCAGCATCATCGCCCGCGCGAAGCAGGTCGTGGTGATCGCGCACCGCAAGACCGTCACATCCGATGGCCTGCAGCGACTGATCGCACTGCTGCCAAGCGTGAAGATAACCGACAGGCCGGTTCGCCGTGCGCCGAAGCTCAACGCCTTCCTCGAATCGGAAGGATACGGCTCCGTGCCGTGCGATGTGGCGCGTGAAGGATACCAAGGCGAAGTCGCGTACCATTTCGTGCCGGACGCCAACGGTGTGCCGGTCATCAATTCCGGTCTGGTCGAATCAAGCCAGCAGGAGATCGACGAAGTGGTGAGCATCATCCGCAAGCGCGCGGCCGGTTTCACCATCGTTCCCGCATCGTATGTGCTTACCGTGGTGGCGCTCACGCACACGTTCCGCATCCGTCTGGGTGCCGAGCTCAAGTCGCTTGCCAACAAAGACAAGGCCATGGGCATGTTCCTGCGCCACGTGCGCATCGTGGACATCGTCGATGTGGCCGGCGCCCACGCCACCGACGCGATTCTTGCGATGTGCTACGCCAAGACCTCGCACGGCAGGCTGCTGCAGCAGTTCGGCGCGCTGGAATCCGACGGCGGTCGAGGCATGCTGCTGGACGCTTTGGCGGTACCGGACCGTCATCTCGACATCGTCTCGTCCTTCGCATCCGACGATATGGACGACGAGCGACTGCATCAGGATGGTCCGAAGGCGCTCAAAACCGTGCTGCGTTGGGCCGAACAGCTTGATGACAGCATGGTCCGCCCGGCGATCAAGGAGTCTGGAGAGAACGTGCTCTTCAACGATCTCGCCGAGAGGATCCGCGAACGCGGCTTGGACGTGGCCGTCGATTACGGTTTCGATGACGGACTCAAACTGCCGTTGGTGGTTGGTCTGAAAGGCGAGCCGTTCGCTTTGGCCGTGCTCACCGATGACGCGCAGTTCATGGGACTGCAATCCACCAGGGAACGCCATCGCGTGCTGCTGCAGGACATCGAATCGCTTGGCTGGTCGGTGATGACGGTATGGAGCGTCGGCGCGTTCGTGAACCCCGATAAGGAAGTCGACCGCATCGTGGCACGACTGGGAAGCCTGTACCGGGAGGAACGGTGAGCGCCGAGCATATCGAAAACGTCATGGAGCATGACGATTCGCAGACCCAGTCCGAGACGCACTCCACACCCAGTTATTCCGCCACGCGGCGGACCGCACGCAAGCATAAGCGCGTGGTCCGCCAAGGTACGGAACTGTTCGATGCCGATGGCGTCAAACTCGAACCTTCGGACGTGCTCACCAAGCGCCAACGCGAGGCGGATGACGACAAGCGCATCCTAAACGAGCTTCCGCCACATTGGGCGGTCTTCTCCGAACGTGGCCGCTGATACGTCCAGCCGGGGCCAGCTATCGATTAGGATTATCAGCCATTAATTGATGGTGGCGATGACTGCACTGTATTCCTGAACCCGCAACACGACGGCCGCCTCATTGGGCGGCATGGCGAACACCGCGATGGTATTGCCTTGCGCATCCTTAGCCGGTTTGCCGGTCAGCAGCGCTTCGGCGCAGATCGTGCGTAACTGCGCATCCACACCACCGTCCGGCATATCATTAGCCATGCCGGACGGCGTTTCCGTACCGTTCGGCATATCCGCGACATTCGGTGTGCCGGACTGCATCTCAGCATCTGTCATGGTGGCGCTGGAAAGTGTCACCTTGTCTCCGGGAATCAAACCGCCGGCCACACTTGCCAAACGCACTTCGATACTCGTATGGCCCTGCGGCACAACGGGGGACGCACGGGCCATGCCCGACATAAGCACATCGTGCGCGCCGATGCCCACCTGTGCGATCAGGCCGACGGCGTCGTCAAGCGTATGGAAGGCGTTGCTCAGCGAGCCATCGCTCGGCGCCTCACGTAACTCCACGTCTTCGCGTGTGATGGCCGTGCCTTTGGCGACATTCCGCACCGCGACCACAATAGGCTGCGTGGCGATGGCTGCGCGTACGCATTGCAGCGTGGCGAATACCGTCAGGCCAGCGCACAATGCGGCGAGGAACCGATGCAGGCGTGCGTTGCTTCGTCTGGCTTCCAACGATGCGGCAGTCGAACCATGACGGTCTCGTTGCAGACGCGTCGTGCGCGCGGTCCGTCCTTCCGAAGCCGTCGATGTGCGCAAACTCGAATGTGGCCGGCGGTCCATCAAGGAATGAAAAAAGGTCATCATGCATGCATGATGACCTGATTGTTATGACCGCGGCAAGCGGAATCCGGGGTTGTGGTCGGAGAATGGGAGTTATCCACAATCTCCGGCGTGTCGCGTTGGATTCCGCGCCTGTGGGTCACTTGGATTTGTCGGTGCGGTAGAAGCCGGACCCCTTGAACTCGATCGGCACCGCGGAATAAACCTTGCGGACCTGCTCCTCGCCGCATTCCGGGCATACGGTGATCGGATCGTCGGTGAACGACTGCTGCTCGGTGAAGTCGTAGTTGCAGTTCTTGCAACGGTAATGGTAAGTAGGCACGATATCCTCGCTTTACGCACAATCCCAAATTTCTTAACGGGACATATCCTAGTACGTTCCCTGAGACGGCCCCGCAACCGTCCTATCCTCGGACATCGGCATAACCATCCGGCGTGAGCACGCCGTCGACGGGAATATCATGCGGCTCATGCGGCACGGTCTCGTCGGTCGGCTCCCAGGGCCAGCAAACGGCGACCACGCGCGCGGTGCTGCTACGATGCTCCAAAGCGCGGTCGTACCAACCGCCGCCGCGCCCCAATCGGAAACCATGTTCGTCCACAGCGAACGCTGGCACAATGATCAGCTCGGCCGAAGTGAGAACTTCCGGTCCTTCCGCTGCGTTTTCCGGCTCCTGCGGGCGATGTGTGTTGATGGAACCATCAGCATTGCGCTGGTCGCGCAGATCGTCAAGACCGTTCAGCTCACTCCAGCCGACTTCCATGCCGGCACCCAGACGCGGCACCAAAACACGGCAATCCGCGTCGAACATCGCTTCGAGCAACGGCATCATCGATATTTCACTGCCCATCGAGGCGAAGGCCGCGACGGTTGATCGCGGTCGAATCAACGACGCTTCCAATGCGTGTTCGGCAAGCAGTCGTCCCGCTTCGCGCCGCTGGTCGGCGGACGTCCGCTTTCGTCGTTCGATCGCAGCCGCGCGCCAATGCCGTTTCAGCTCGCGTTGTTGCTCATACATGTCCATATCGTTCGTTGTACCACGGTTCGATTGCGTGGAAAACGGAACATGGGGTATGGGTGGGGCACAATGGAAGGGTGACGATTTTGCAATCCTTGAGCGACATGATGCGTCGTCCGGGGAATAATTCCTTTGAAATGCCGGAATTCATCCAATCGCACAGCATGCGCGTCCCGGTGAGTCTGCGCCCGTTGACGGGTGCCGACTATGACGAGTGGAACGAGGTTCGCTGGCGCAACGATGCCTGGCTCAAGCCGTGGGAATCCGGCGATCCGCTGCACGGCGCGCCCATCACCTACAAGGAATGGATGAAACAACTGCGGCGCAACGAACGGGCCGGTACCGGTGCCGTGTTCGCCATCGAACAGCATGGCCGTATCGTCGGGCAGATCTCGTTGGGCGCGATCTGCTACGGCGCGATGCGTTCCGGCGTGGTCGGCTATTGGGTGGACGAGCGTTGCGCCGGGCGTGGCTACGCGCCGATGGCGGTGGCGCTGTTGGCGGATTGGGCCATGTTCGACCCGACCGGACCTCGACTGCATCGCATGGAAATCGACATTTTGCCGGAAAACAAGCGGTCCCGTGCCGTCGCACGCAAGGTCGGAGCAACGTTGGAGGGGG
>OKVB01000982.1_pt1 | contig 11428 bp, 14 predicted proteins | sample 1606651 | NCBI WGS metagenome assembly OKVB01 (sample SAMEA3882518, study PRJEB24775) | human gut metagenome | biome: human-associated habitat; feature: intestine environment; material: feces | place: Netherlands | collected 2009/2010 | reverse complement strand
CACCGAGGCATTGATTTCTTCCTCCGTACCGGCGGTGACCACCATACCGGCACCCTGCTGCACGGCCACATCCTCGCCGCCCGCAAACTTCGGGCTGGGCAGCACCGTCATGTCGATGTCGTAGCTCTCGGTGTCGTTCACCATGACCTGCGCGGGGAAGAAGGTGGCGCTGGAGTTGGAACCCACATAGGCCAGCACATTGCCCACCTTGATATCATCGCTGCGGAAGCGGCCGGTAGCGGCAAACCACCCCTTGACGAAGGGCACATAGTAGTTGTCCCACAGCTTGCGGGCTACGTCCTTGTCAAAGTTCAAGGTCATCTTTCCGTCCTGCACCTCGAACAGGGTGTCGCCCAGCTGCCGGGCCCCCACCAGCATGTAGTTGGCCATGGCGTCGCGGCCGAACAGAGCATTGCCGTCGTCCGGCTCCGGCGTCTGGGCGTCGGTCCAGTCATAATAGGCACCGGCAGTGGCCACCAGCCCTTCCACGGTGGAAAGGTCGTCGTAGGCGGCACCGGTGGCCTGGGCAAACTTTGCCCAGTCGGTCTCGTTCAGGAACATCAGCTCGGTGCTCTTGGCGGTCGGGAAGATCTTGATGCTGCCGTCCCCGTCGAAGTCGCCCTCTTCCAGATAGGCTTCGATATACTTTTCGCGCTCCTTCTCATCGAGATAGGGCGCGAGATCCACGACCAGCCCCATCCGGTCGATGGCATACGCCGTGTCTGCATAAGCGGAGAAAATATTCGGCATCGCCTCCGCGCCGACCTTGCCCTCCGCCGCATTCATCACATTGGTCTCGAGATCGTTCACGCTTCCCTGACCGGATGCGATGACCTCGATATTGCGTTCCCTGCCGACCGTGTCGTTGAACTCCTCGACGAGCCGGTTGAACGTCTCCAGCTGGTCGCCGTTATAGTACGTCCAGACGGTCAGCTCGACCGGAGACGCAAAGGATGCCGTTCCCTGCGTACCGCAGGCCGAGATGCCGAGCAGCAGCGCGCCCACCAGCTCGATCGCCGTGCCCGTCAGGTCCGGCAGCGCCGAAAGCAGCCCCGTCACCAGCGCGCCGATAAAGGATAGCGCCGCCGGGATTGCCTGCGGTGCGTATGATACCAGCTGCGCGGACAGCGACGCGATCAGGCTCCCGGCGACGCGCGAAAAGCCATCTATGCCCTCGTCCTCAAACGCCGTCGTCAGCTGGTCGACGGCGTCGATCGCCGTCGGAAGCAGCGTCGACAGCATCGCGTCGGATACCGGCTGCATCAGCTCGCCCAGCATTGCGTTTACGTTGTCCTGCAGTGTCGACGTCAGACCGGCGACCGTCTTACTGGCCGCCTCCATGCCGCCGGCAAATTTGCCGCCCGCGTCCGTCGCGTGATTTACCGCCTGCGTCAGCTCCTCGGCGGAGATGCTGCCGGCGGCCATGCGCTTTTGCACATCCTCCATGCTTTCGCCCGTCTGATCGCAGATGTCGATCAGCGGGTTCCAGCCGGCGTCGATCATCATCTGGACGGTCTCGCCGGTCAGCTTGCCCTGCGCCGTGGCTTTGCCGTAGGCGCGGGCGAGCGACTGCATCTTGTCGGCATTGCCGAGCGAGATGTCGCCAAGGCGCTGCAGCGTGCCGGACACGTCGTCCGACGCCACGCCAAAGGCAAGCAGTGTCTGCGCGCCGCCGGCGAGGTCCGACATGGCCAGCGGCGTGGCCCCTCCATCGCCTGGTTGTACTCCAGGCCGGCAGATACCATCTTTTTTGCGCCGTCCACGACGGTGCTTACAGCTGCCTTGATCGCGCTCGAGGCGAGATCCGCCATCACGCCCTTTAAGACGGTCCAGCCGCCGGAGGCTTTTTGGGCCTTTTCGCCGGCCTCCTCGGCTGCGTCACCGACATCAGCGACGGCGTCGTCCGTCCCGGAGGCAGCTGCCTCCAGCCGCGTGAGCTGCTGGCGTGTCGACTCAATCTCTCTCTCAAAGTCGCGGTACTGCTCCGGGCTGATCTTGCCATCGGCCAGCTGTTTGGACATCGACTCCTGCGCCGCGATCAGCATCTTAAGCTTGTCCTTCGCGCCGGCGATCGACTCTGCCAAAATGTCCTGCTTTTGCGCAAGCAGGACGGTGTTGGTGGGATCAAGCTTAAGCAGCGACTCGACGCCGCGTAGCTCGCCGCTCAGACTGCTCGCCGACTTGCGCGCCTTAAGGATCGCGTCGCCAAGCTTTGTGGTGTCGCCGCCGATCTCGACGGTGATGCCCTTAAGTGTCGTACCTTTGCCGCTCAAGTGTCCACCTCCTCATGCCGCCCGAAGGTGCTGCGCAGCCCGTCCACATCCGGCTCGGTTTGCTCCAGTCTCCAGGCGTTATCCAGATACTCGCGGCCGTCTGCTGACTGCAGCTTGCGCGCGATAAAGGCGTCGCGCAGCAGCAGCATATAGTCGTCCAGCAGCAGATCGCAGACGTCCGGCAGAGTCATGTTGGCATACTGTGCCACCAGATGCTCGCCGACCGTCTCGATCGTGTAGTGGCATCCCGTACCATCTCCGTCATCGGGATAGTACGGGATGGTCAGTTTTTTGCCTTGGTCGCCCCCGCGACAAAGTCCGAGTATGCGGCAAAAAAGCCGACGAGATCGTCAAAGGCAAAAAGCCCGGCGACATCCTTGGGCATAAACGTCGCGCCCGTGCGGTTGCAGTTAAGGATGTCGCAGACGATGTCGATCATCTCGTCCACGCCTGCGCTGTCCTGCATAGCCGTCATCCGCTTAAAAACGCTCAGCGGCGGAACGGTCAGCAGCAGCTCGCGGCCGTCCGGCAGCTCCAGCGTAAAGATTGCCTTGTGCTGGCCAAGTGTAAAACGATTTGTCATGCCGTGTACACCTCGTCGTAGTAGATCAGCGTGCCGTCGGTGTCCATCGGGTCGCAGCTAAACTCTGCGTCGACGACGGTCTCCTTGTCCTTGGCAAACACGATCTCAAAACCGGACTGGTTTTTGCCGACAATGCGGACGTACAGCTTGCGCTTGCCGTCCTTGTCCTCGTGGCAAAAGCACAGGACGTATTTTTTCCCGTCGTCGTTGGCGATGCCGCCGATCTTAACGGACCGCTTGGCGGGTTTGCCGCTGGCGGCATCCGTCTCGGTGACGCGCGCCGTCGCGCTGAGCTTGGCCAGCGTATTGCCGTCCCAGGTCATAATGCCGGACTTGAGCGTCGCCTCCTCGGCAGTGATCAGCGTCTTGGAGACCAGGCCGAGGTCATCCTTGGCCGTGTAGTATGTCGGCTTGTACGACACCGTCGCGCCGCCGGAGATATATCCGATGATGTTATCAGCCGTGCAGATGGTATCGGTGTCCGGGACCGTCGTGCCGGTGTACTCCTGCACGTACAGCTTGCCGGACCCAAGCGTGATGTCTTTGCGTTTTGTAAGTGCCATAATTATGCAAATCCTTTCTCGGTGTACGCAAAATCGTACACCGTCTCAAAAAAGTGCTCCGTGTCGATCCACATGCGCTCCTCCCGCACGTACTCAAGGCCGAGCGCGTCGAGCCGCTGCTCGATCAGGGCCTCGAGATCCTCGGCGGGCTTTTGCGCGTAGAGCTCAATCGTGATGTTGTGCTCGGTGATGCCGTTGTACAGGTCGGCGCCGCGGCGGGTCGCCCGGTCATGATACACGGCATACGGCAGCGACGGCGGCATAGCCCAGCACGTCTCGATGTGCTGGATGCCATCAAGCACCGTGGAGATGATGTCAGCCACCGCTCAGCGCCTCCTTTACGGCGTCGAGGTACTCCTCGACGACCTGTTTTTTGGCAAAATCCAAAAAGTGCGTCCCCTCGACGCGCCCGCCGTTGGCCTTGGCATGGCCAAAGTTAAGCAGGTGCGTAAGGTAGGCGCGCTCCCCGCGTACATACCACGTTTTGGCGTAGTTTGTCGGGGTGTCGGAGGTCGTCTTTGAGGTGATGTGCTTGACATACTCGCCGGTGTCGCGGGGGGCCGTCGCCTTGGTCAGCTTGACCAGCTTGCGCATGGCGTTGTCCACCAGTGTGCGGATCTTGCTCTGCACATCGGCGTTGTACTCCTCCAGCGCACCGGTGATTGCCCTGTCCAGAGTAGAGATGGTTACAGTCTCGTCGCGCATGCCGTCACCTCACCACGATCTCAAGGCCGCCGTCGCGCGTCTCGTAGGTGCGCTCGACAATGTAGCGCTTGCCCTCGTGCTCGACAAAGCGCTGGCCGTCATAGTCCCGCCAGTCGGCCAGCCGGAACTGCACCGACGGGTGCAGCCCGACGGCGGCCGCCTGGTAGTGCTCGGCGCGCGTGATGCTTTCGCGCCGGCAAAACACCTCGTGCTCGCCGACGTCGTTGCCGCGCTCGTCGATAGCAATCAAAGTGATTACATCATCGTACACACGTCTCCCTCCTTTGCCGGTGTGTCCAAACTGGACACGCCGGCATGTTGTGCATTAGCCCTGCATCTGCTGATGGCAGAGCCGATTGTTGATTTTTGCCCGCAGGTAGCGCGGCATGGCCATGGTCGGCTGCTGCCGGCGCTCGTGCAGGTGCGCGGCGTACATCTCCAGCAGCAGCTGGTCGCCCTGGTCGCTCATGTCGAGGATAATGCCCTCCGTCTGCAGCATCTTGGCCGCGGCTGCGATCAACGCCGCAAAGTACTCGTCGCGCTTGGTGTGCGTCACGCCGAGATCAGCCTTGAGCAGCGCAAGCACCGTCTCGGCCGAGTTGACGTCCGCCATTAGTCGCCGCCGGCAGCGGGCGGCGTGGCCTGCGCAGTGTTGGCCGCGTCAGACGCAAAGGTCAGGCTGGTGGTCGCTGCGGTGTTATCGTAGCGGACGATCACAAAGGCCTCGCCGCGCACCGGCTTGCCGTCGTAGCGGGCGGTCGCCTTAAATGCCGTCTGGTCCTCGATAAATTTTACCTCCGCAGACTGCTCGAGGGTCGTGCCCTCGCGCTCGGCCAGCAGGTACAGGTCCATGTAGCCGCCGATGATCTGGTTGTCCGGGACAAAGTCCAGCTCCACGATCTGGCCGCCGACGACCGGCATCTCGGAGGTAATGCCGGCGGTCAGGGCCGCCGCGCTGTTAAAGGCCAGCGCCTTGGCCTGCAGGTCAATGTGCGTCTTGTGGTTGCACACCCAGACGGGCTTGCCGGCCGAATACTTGGTGTCGGCGACGCCCAGCGTGCCGATGAGGTCGGCATAAAACTCCGCACCGTTTTTGGCCGCGATGTTGAGCTTGACCACGTGGGTGGTACTGAGGTTGGTAAACGTGCCCTGATTGGTGCCCCACCACGTCGGAGACGCCGCAGCCGCCAGGCGGGTGGCGATGCCGACCGGCATCTTGGTGCCGGTGCCAAACAGGATGGCCTTGTCCAGCGCGTAGCCGATTGCCTGGCCAAGCTGGTCGAGGATCTCGGTCGCGAGGCCGATGTTGTCGTCGTCCTCGAGGTAGCAGTTGGACACAAAGACATAGCCGCCGACCTTGTAGCCGTCGGTCTCGATCTGGTTGATGGTGACGGTCAGCTCGTTGAGCGCGCCCACCATCTCCGTCCACACGGCCTCCGGCACGGTGCCGACGATGTTCTGGCGTGCTTTGCCACGCACCTGGCGCAGACGGACAAAGCCGATGAGCTTGCTGTAGCGGTTGATGTTGTCGCGGACGATGTCCAGCATCACCTCAGGGATGCCGAGCGCGGCGCCGGTCACGGCGCGCTGCTGGCCGAGCATCTCACGGGTGCGGGTCAAAAATGCGGTGACGTCCTCGCGGGCAAAAAATGCGTCGCGCTGGGCGTAAGTCATGCCGTAAAAGCGGCTGCGGGCATCGCCGCCCGCGGTGTTGGTAGGCATAGTGTTGTGTGCTCCTCTCTCAATGTGATGTGTGGGGTTGGTGTTGTTTGCGCTGCGGGCCTCGGCGGCATTGGCCTCGGCGGCCTCGATCTGCTCGGTCAGGCTCGCGGCATCCGCCTCGGCGGCCTCGATGTCTGCTGTTACCTTGTCACGGTCCGCCTCAAACTCGCCGATTGCCGTCTCGCAGGCGGCGCGCTCGTCGTCGGTCTGGGCCGCCTCGATGTCCGCGGCCAGCTCGCTCTCGCGGGTCTCCAGCGCAGTAGCCTGCTCGCGCAGCTGTGCAAGTGTCGCGTTGACGGCGGACAGCTTATTGCGCAGCAGCAGTACTTTAAGTGCCATGGTTGTCTCCTCCTGTCAGTCTGTTGATCATCTTGGTTTTCCACGCCTCGGCCTGCCGGCGCTGGATCTCGGCGAGATCCGCATGGCGGGCTTTGACGGCGGTCTCCTCGTAGGCCGGGTAGGTCACGACAGAGACCTCATACAGCGGGTTGACCTTGTTGATCTCCCAGCGGCACTGTCCGCCGCCGAGGTCGACAAAGGTCTCCTCCTCAATGTCAAATCCAAACGAGCACTGGTCGACGTCACCGCGCTGGACGCGCGCATAGAGGCTCATGGCGTCGGCATCGTCTCGATTGATTTTGATTGTGCCATACAGGCCGCGCGCATCCTCGCGCAGCGTCAGTGTGCCGGCCTTGGTGCGGCCGAGCACAAGCCGTGTGTCGTGGTCGATCAGTGCGCGGATGTCGCCGGACAGACATCCGGCAAACGCCCCCGGCTTGACAATCTCGGTTGCCCCGTCCCACAGGACATAGGGGCTGTCAAACACGGCAAAATAACCCTCGATGACGAGATCATCGCCATCATCGCGGGTGCGAAACTGCTGCGGCGTGCTCCGCAGCTGCCGGCCCTGCCGGCTGTTGCTATCAGGCATCTTTGTCCTCCTTCTGCTGACCCTGGATCAGCTTTTTTTGGTCGCCGATCATGCCGGCGGGGATGTAGTTTTCCAGCATGACGAGCTGGTCAAGATCCTTTTTGGGCGTCATGCCCAGCCAGTCACGCACCTCGTTGCCAGTCATCAGGCCGCGCACATACAGGTCGCACGCGACCGACGACAGGTCGGCCATGCTGTAGGCATACAGGCTGCGCGGGTTGAGCCTAAAGTATCGGGACGGTGAGAGCAGCAGCTTTTTGGTCAGCTCCTGCTGGATGGCTGTGGCGATCTCCATCACCGTCGAGCGCACGTAGTTGTTGTAGGCGTCCTGGTCATAGTCCCCGACGCCCAGCAAAAACGCCGGGACGTGCATCACGCTGGCCACCGTGCGCTTGTCCAGCGTCACGGCGTCGTTGATTGCCAGGTCCTGCAGCGACAGGGGCTTGATCTGCTGCACGTCCATCAGGTCCGCCTGCACCACCCACGGCTCTCCGGCCTCGTCGGTGCTCAGATAATCGTCCAAAAACTTACGGCGGCCCTCTTTCCCGGCAAACTCCTCGGCGATGCCGTCCACGCGGACAATAATGGAGGGCTTCCATTTTTCGGACATAAAGCCTTTCTTGGTCGCGGCGGCCTGCTTGAGGCCCGCGGTCACGTCGCGCAGCTGCACCCGGTAGCCGGTGCCGCGCCACGGATAGGTCAAGTCCGGGTGCAGCACAAAGTGCAGCACCTCGTCCGGCGCAAAACTGCGCCCGCGCCACTGCACGACGTAGCTGTCGCCGACCGGCTGCGCGGTTGCATCCGGCATCGGCATCAGGTCGTCCAGGTAGCCATTGGTCGTCACCGGCAGCACAAAGGCGTTGCCGTCGCCGGTCGTCAGCATCGTGCGCACGATCCACTCGACCCACGTCTTGCGCGTGGTCAGCCCATAGGGATTGATGTCCACCTTGGTCGCCAGCGCATCACGCACGCGCACGTCGCCCGCCTTGGTGTTTTCCATTAGATGGATTGTCATGCTGGAGACGCTGCCGGCGATCGCGTCGACCGCCGCGGCGACCTCCGGGCAGTCGATCAGCCGGGTGTAGCCGGGCACCTGCATCGCAGACCCGTCGCTGCCGACGATCCACCCGATCAGGCCGCCGACACCTCGCTTTTTGGCCGCCTTGCGGCCCGCGAAAAGTCTCATATCTCACGCTCCTCATGCAAACCAGCCAAGGTCCTTGGCTGCTTTCTCGCTGTTTTCCAGCATCCGAATCGCGGCAAACACCGACGCATCAAAGACGTCGATGCGCAGTGTAGGCTCGATTTTCTCGTACTGGATCATATCGTCCGTCTTTTCGATCGCACGGACGTTTTGGACGCAGTACTCGTAGGGCTCGGCATGCAGGTAGTACAGCAGGCCGTTTTTTGCTGCGGCCTCGATGTGCCGGAAGCCCTCCGATTTTTTGTAAAAATACTGCGGCTGGTCGATGATCTTAAAACCGGCCTTGCGCATGCCGGCAAAGTACTCGCGGCAAAATTTGCGGTCATGGCCGACCTCTGCGATCTTAAAGCCCATCTGCCGCATCCGCACAAACCACGCCACGATCTCGGCGTGGTTGACGGACTTGTCGTTGCTCATGCTCAGCCAGCCATCCTCCTGCCAGCCAAACAGCGGGATGTTGTCCTCCTCGGCCTTGACGGCCGCGGCCGTGACCGGAAACCAGCAGTGCGGGATGATGATGTTGACGCCCTGGTACACGCCATACAGACAGGCCGCCGTCAGGTCGTGCATCTTGGACAGGTCCGCGCCGCCATACCACTTGATCGGCAGCTTTGCCAGCTCCTCGATCGTCCAGTGATATTTCGCGTCCGACGCCCGAAACTCGGCGATGTTAAAGTAGGCTTTCATTGCCGAGGTGTAGACGTTCAAGGACTTCGCCAAAAAGTCCTTGCGCTGCTGCGGGTCGTTTTGGGCCTGCAGCGCATCGTTCATGATGTCGTTCGGCCGGATGGACTCCCCATAGGCGGGGTTTGCCATGCGCTGCACGTCGGCGTTGGTGTAGTCCACGTTGCCGGACTCATCAACCGGCGCGGCCGCGATGTACACAAAAAGCGCATCCGCGTCCGCGGACTTGATCGTGCCGTTAAGGATCTGCCTGCAGTACTTAAGCCTGTGGCCGCAAAAGCTGTTTTCGCGGTCGCCGGCCGTGGAGATGCCGATGACGAGCTTGTTGGTGTACGCCTTGGTCGCCTCCTTGAGCACGTTGTACTGCTTGGGCGACTTGTAGGCGTGCAGCTCGTCGGCGATGATGATGTTGGCATTAAAACTATCCTGCTGGTCCGGGTTGGACGCCAGCGCGTTGATGTAGATGGACCCCTCGCCGACCGATCCGGAGATACTGCGCTCTGCGTTGTTATCCAGGATGCGCAGGCCGTTGGGGTCGTCGTCCTGGGACAGGCCGAGCCGCCGGACGTTGTACGCCAAAAAGCCAAAAGACTCGAGTGACTGCTTGAGTGCCGCCGAGACGATGTACACCTTGGACCCGGACGGCGACTCGATCAGCGACAGCGCCCACGCGAGCGCGGCCGCAAACGTCGTCTTGATGTTTTTCCGGGGTACAAAGATAAACGCCTCCTTAAACCGGCGCTCGTCTGTGCCGGCAAGGTAAAAGCCAAGGAGGTTGTACACGCAAAACTTGTGATACGGCAGGAGCAAAAACGGCTGTCCGCGGAGTGGAGTTGCGTCCAGCCGCTGCCCCTGCTGGTGGCATAGCATGGTCTCAATCAGCTCGATTGCGTACTCGGCCTCGACCGGCCGAAAGTCCCAGCGCGGGTCGTCGAGATCCGCAAGAAAGCGCTCGCACGCCTGCCGGATGTCCGGGCAGGCGAGAATCGTGCCGTCCAGGCAGCCGGTGACGTAGTCCCAGACCGCCTGTGCATTGTGATGGTCGCCGAGTTTTGCCCGGATGCTGCCCATGTCGCGCTGCGTCATTTGCCCGCCCTCTCTCGTGCCTGCGCCAGCGCCCGCTCCAACGCGGACGGGCCGGAGGGCGGCGCCTTTGCGTTGCCCAGCACCCGGCGCTGGCCGGTCGGCGTCAGCCCAAGCTGCGCGGAGATGTCCACGACCTGGGCGCGCATGCTCTCGACGACGGCATAGTACGGGTCTTTGACGACGTTGGTCGCGCCGGACTTGTTGGTATACTCGGCAACAAAGTGGCCGCCGTTCCCGCGCCAGTCTTTCTCGGCGCGGGCGAGCTCGGTCTGTACACGGGCGAGCGTCTTGATGATCGGCTCAAAGGCCAGGTTGTAGGTGCCGGCGAGCCGCATGTTGTCGCGGATCGCATCCTCGCGCTTGCTCATGTCTCACGCTCCTTTTGTGTCCGATTTGGACACGGTTCCGGCCACGTTTTTGGCCGGGATTGATTCGTTTTTGCACAAAAATCGCAGGGCCGCAAAAATGCCGCCTCCAAGGTTCCCGCGCGTGCGCCCGGTTGACTTGTTCCCGCGCGATCCCCCCGCGCCGGTCCCCGGATGATAAGCGCTGGAGGTCACGAGAGGGGGGGCTTGCGTCGCTCGGCGCGCTGTCGCCACTGCTCGCCCAGCGGCGTGAGCTGCTCGCCGTTTCGGTCGTGCATCGCATCGTGGCAGCGTGAGCAAAGGCTGACAAGATTCCAGGCCGCCCAGGTATAGCCTGGGTAGCGCCCGGCCGGGAAACAGTGGTGCACTGTCGTCGCCGCGCGGTGCTTGCCGTATCGCAGGCACTGCTGGCACAGGTAGTCATCGCGGCGCAGGATGCGGGCGCGCAGCGGCGGCCAGCGCTTGTCTGCGTAGATGCCGGTCGCCATAACGGGCTATCACCTCCGAGACGCCCGGCGATCTGCGCAAAATAAAAAGCGCCCGAGCGACTGACACACATTGCTGCGTAATCAGGTCGCTCAGGCGTTATCGCTCAGGCGTATGCGGTTGTAGTCGACGATCGTCGTCCGTCTGCACCGGTGGCAGTACAGCGGGAAGTTGAGCACCACCGTGTCCGGCAGGATGACGACGCGCGTCACTGCTTGGCACACTGGGCACACAGCCCGGTTGCCTTGCACTATCATTTTACTGCTTTTGCAATCCTTTTGCAAGTAAATCCCTCCAATTTGTTTGGGCTGCGTCTAAAGATATACACAACCCCAAGACAGATAATATAGGCACCTACTCGCGGCGCGCGCTGCGCTCCGGCAGGAGGTACACTATATAATCATAGCTGCCATACTCATTTTGTTTGTGGTCGGTGTCGAGGACAAACGCGCCCGGCGGCGCCGTGACCGTCACCGTCTCGTCCACCATCTCGGACTCCTCGACCGGCTTGCGCAGGTTGCGGCTCGCGTTCCATCCGCGGTCCCCGACCGCCGTGGCCGGCGCGTCCGGGTTGCGCTCGTGGAGCAGGTACTGCGCCAGCTCCAGAAAGTCGTCGTGCACATACATCTCGGTCTCGCCGATTGGCATGATCTCAACGTTGCTGCCGTCGGAAAGACCGGTTTCGACTTCCACTTCATCCGTCAGTGTGCCATCTTCGCTCTGTCCGGTATAGACAAAGGTGGAATCTCCCCGCTCCTGCAGTGCCGCAGACGGGATCAGAAGAATATCTTCGGCATCTTCTACCTTGATCGTCGCGGATGCATTC
>OKVB01000977.1_pt1 | contig 11453 bp, 9 predicted proteins | sample 1606651 | NCBI WGS metagenome assembly OKVB01 (sample SAMEA3882518, study PRJEB24775) | human gut metagenome | biome: human-associated habitat; feature: intestine environment; material: feces | place: Netherlands | collected 2009/2010 | reverse complement strand
ACGGCAGATACACCGGCAGAACCAATCAGAGGGTTAATCTTGCCCTTGGTAATCCAGCATAATAACTTACCAAATAAAACTCCGGCAGCAGTACCAACCATAAATGCAACAAGACCTAATACAACGATCTTTAAGGTGCTTGCATTTAAGAAAGCTTCTGCACTGGTAGTTGCACCAACAGAGGTACCCAGTAAGATAACGACAATGTACATAAGTGCGTTACTTGCAGTCTCCTGCAGCTGACGAACAACGCCAGACTCACGGAAGAGGTTTCCAAGCATCAGCATACCAACAAGTGGTGCTGTGGTAGGAAGCAGTACGCAGACAACAACGGTAACAACGATTGGAAAGAGGATCTTCTCCAGCTTGCTGACCGGACGAAGGTTCTGCATCTTGATCGCACGTTCCTTCTTTGTTGTAAATAACTTCATGATAGGTGGCTGAATGATCGGCACAAGTGCCATATAGGAATATGCAGCCACGGCGATCGGTCCCATCAGACCGGTCTGTCCCAACTTACCAGCCAGGAAAATGGAAGTAGGTCCATCCGCTCCACCGATGATAGATACGGCAGCGGCAGCCTTGTCATTAAATCCAAGTATAATTGCAAGGAAGTATGCGCTGAAGATACCAAACTGTGCGGCAGCTCCCATAAGGAAACTGACCGGGTTTGCAATCAGCGGACCAAAGTCTGTCATTGCACCTACACCCATAAAGATCAGAGATGGTAAAATAGACCACTCATCCAATGTGTAAAAGTAATAAAGTAAACCGCCCACGCCGTTGCTGGTCTGTTCCGGGCTTGCGATGATATCCGGGTAAATATTTACCAGAAGCATACCAAATGCAATCGGAACTAACAGTAATGGCTCAAAACCTTTCTTAATCGCAAGATACAGGAAAATAAATGCCACTAAAATCATAACATAATTTCCCCAGGTCAGATTGAAAAAGGCTGTCTGATGCAGGAGGTTCGATAATGTTTCACCTACATAACTCACAGTGTTTTCCTCCTTGGATTAGTTTAATGTAGCGAGTAATGCACCAGATTCTACGGCATCACCAACTGCTACATCGATACTTGCAACAGTTCCGTCTTCCGGAGCAACGACTGGTGTCTCCATCTTCATGATCTCAAGAACCAGGACGGCATCTCCCTTCTTTACAGCATCGCCGACTTTCTTCTCAATCTTGAATACCTTTCCGGCAGCTCCTGCTTCAATCTTAATGCTTCCGGCTCCTGCTGAAGCAGCTGGTGCTGCTGCGGCTGCTGGTGCTGCAGCTGGCTTTGCAGCTGTACGTCTCGGTGCTGCTGCGCCGGATGTGCTTCCGGTCTCTTCTACTGTAACATCATAAACGTTACCATTTACGGTAATTGTATAATTCTTCATGAATATGTTCCTCCTAAATTTTCTTTCTATCCTATCTACGATTGATGGAACGAACTACGAAATCACTGGTAGAAGTTCCGGTACTTGCAGCGATTGCAGCTGCAATAACTGCGATAAGTTCAGTATCATCTGTCTGTGCTGCAACAGGGGCAGGTGCCGGTGCTGCGGCTGGTGTCTCTTCCTGCTGTGGAGCCTGTCCGGCTGCTTTGGCAGCTTTCTTTTTCTCCAGATAAGGGAAGATCTTAAAGCAGGAAATAAGAAGACTGATCAGAATCAATACAGCAAATACAACTGCCATAGAAATTACAGTATTCAGTCCTGCCTTTTCCATTTTCTCACCGAGTGTATAAATCGGATCTACCGAAATGCCGGTAACATCCATGGAATAGTAATCATATACTACTTCGAAATTCACATCTTTCTTCGCGAACTTGATGGTCATATCTGTGGTAAGTGTCTTACCGGATTTGGTAACCTTAAAAGTATCGTCTTCGATCTTTTTCATTTTACCAAACTCATCCAAAGTATCCTGCCACTTTGCAGCTGCCTCAATCTGTGCCTCTGTGACACCGTAGCTTGAAGTAAGCTGATCCTTTACATCGTCCGGAAGAGTATCTGCTGTCAGTTTGTTTTCTTTGAACAACTGAGCCAGACTCTGTACCATGCCCGCATTGGTATCCATTTCAGACTGAAGATCTGAATAGGACTTTCCATTGTAATCCACGGTAGTCGGGTCTGTTCCACATGCACCAAGCATCAGAACCATCAGGATCATGCAAAGTGCAAAAGCAATTCTCTTTTTCATAAAACTTCACCTTTCTACTTGGTACCGTGTTTCTTTTCTGGCTCGCTTACATACTTTGTATAAAGCATTTCAAAAGCAGCTACAAGGTATTTTCTGGTATCTGCCGGATCAATCAGACGATCCACATATCCTCTTGCAGCAGCAGATGCGGCAGAATCCTGAAGTTTTTCATAATCAGCAGCTTTCTGCTTGATCTCATCTGCACCAGCTTCCGGATACATAATCTTTGCAGCCAGAGTAGAATCCATCGCACCGATCTTTGCTCCGCTCCATGCGTATACAAGATCTGCTCCGACAGACTTGGAATTCATAAATACATAAGCACTTCCGTAAGCCTCTCCTGTGATCAGGTTTACCTTTGCACAGGTTGCATTGGAAAATGCGTAAGTCATTCTCGCAAGTGCCTTTGCAAGTTTCTTCTCAGAGCACATGCAGTTTTTCAATCCATTCACATTTGTAATGGTAAGTACCGGGATTGAGAATGCATCACAGAACTGAACAAATTCAGCTGCCTTGTTGCATCCCTGCGCGGTCAGGGACTTGTCAAAGCTCTCTGCTTTCTTGCCTTCTGCATCATATACTTCGCTGCAGTTTGCCACAGCACCGACTGTCATTCCGTTTAACTTGATCAGTCCGGTTACCATATTCCTAGCATAATCTGCCTTTGTCTCGAAGAATACGTTATTATCTGAAATCTGGGATAACAGATATCTCGGATCTCCCTTCATATTCTCCATACTCTCGCAGGCACGATTTAAATCATCTTCACAGTCATCTGTATAGACATCTCCCTCATTGTTGCTTGGAAGCATACATACCAGCTGACGAATCTGCTCCATGATTTCATCTTCTGAACCAACGAAATCCACACATCCGTTGTTTTCACTCTGGAATGCTGCGCTGGCTGTATCACATTTTTCTGTGTTATTGCCTTCGATTGCATCCGGAGCATTTACAAACATGCGTCCTTTCTTCTCTTCAATGAACGCGAAATCGCAAAGTGCCGGGACAACGGAAAGGCCGCCGCCACAATTGCCAAATACACCACAAATCTGAGGTACAAGACCGGAAGCTGCTACTTCCTTCGCATAAATAGTTCCAAACCCATCCAATGCATCAACCGACTCCTGAAGACGAATGCCGCCACAGTCAATCAGACCGATGACAGGAGCTCCCATCTTCATTGCCATGTCATACACAGACGCAATCTTCTTTGCGTGCATCTCTCCGATGGTACCGTTTAATACGGATGCATCCTGGCTGTAAATAAATACCAGATTGCCGTCGATCAGTCCATGACCGATTACAACGCCATCTGAAGGGGTCTTTGCAGCGGTAAGATTAAAATCTGTGCTACGTGCTGTTACGAGAGAACCGATTTCCATAAAACTGTTCTCATCGACCAACTTAGCAATACGCTGAATTGCCAAGTTTTCATTGTTACTACTCATTTTATGCCCTCCATCTATAAAAAATAAAAATTTCCGCTAGTTTGTATTGTATCTCATTTCCCAATTCTTTTCAACATAATTTGTTAATTTTTTCACTAATTCTTTGTGACTAATTTCCTATTTGCCCAACAGTGCCTCTTTCCACATAATTTGAAAAAACTTTTCAGGAGACCATTTTTTTACGGAAACCTCTGCTTTAATTTTTCCGGAGTAAATTTCCCTGCCGTTCATACAGTAGGAAACACGTCCAAGCGTCTGCCCTTTTTTGACCGGAAGGCTTATCGGATCAGACCATACTTTCTTTATTTCAGCGGTATCCCCGTCTTTTTTCAAAAACGTCAGTTTTGTGATATCCGTATCAACATAAACCGGCAGTTTGGCATGGGTAGCCCATTCCTCGAGTGTTTCTTTCCGACAGCCCTGCGCAATCTCTATATCCGGCAGCTCCATGGATGCTTCCGATCCCCGATACAAATGATAGGCATCCATTCCGTATTGAAACAGTGTCTTTGCATCGGACCACTTATAATTTTTGTGGTTCGGCCAGCCGCAGGCAAGAAGTGCGATTGCATAATGTCTCCCCCCTTCTTCAAGTGCAGCCACATAGCAATATCCGGCTTTGGACGTATATCCGGTTTTTCCGGTAATCACATGATCCATCATATCCAGCAGGGCATTTTTATTGGAAACAGCATATCCGGTTCCCTCCAGGCTCTGAAATGTATGTGACCGGGTCTGCGTCACTTCCAGAAACTGCTTGCTTACCGGAGACTTCCATGCGCAATAACTCATAATCCTGCACAGATCATATGCTGTGGTATGGTGTTCCCCCTGCTCATCCTTTGCATCCAGACCGTTCGGTGTCACAAAATGGCTGTCGGTGCACCCGATCTTCTTTGCTTTTTCATTCATAAGTGCTGCAAATTTTTCCGCAGATCCCGCCACATGTTCTGCGATTGCATATGCACAGTCATTATAGGATTCCAGCATCAGCCCATACCACAGATCCTGCATATAGAACTGTTCTCCTTTTTTCGCCCCGAGATGTACCTTCGGCTGTGATGCCGCTTTTGCGCTGAATGTGACCACTTCATCGGGCTTACATTGTTCCATCGCCACGATACAGGTCAGAATTTTTGTGGTACTTGCATTCGGCAGTGCTGTCTGTGCCTCTTTTCCATACAAAAGGCGCCCACTGTCACCATCCACCATGGCGCAGGATTTTGAATACAGTGTCTGCGCTTCGGGTTCTTTTTGCTTTTCTGCCAAAACCGGTTCGCTCATCAGACATCCGATTACCAGCAACAGACTTACTATTTTTGTGCAGATTCTTTTTTGAAACATAAAAAAATAACCATATACATTTTTATTCTATGTATATGATTATTCCTGCTTCTTTTATACGTCCAGTTTCACATGCATCTCTTCTTCTGCTTCCTGCTTAAACTCTTCCACCTGTACCGGACTGAGTACCGGCAGATCATCGATTGAATGTACGCCGAAACTGCGTAAAAATTCTTCTGTTGTTCCGAAAAGTAACGGACGCCCCGGTGCATCAAGTCTTCCAAGTTCACACACCAGATGATATTCCACCAGTTTGTTTACCGCATGATCCGATGACACGCCACGTATTTTTTCTATTTCCATCTTTGTCACCGGCTGCTTATATGCAATAATGGAAAGCGTCTCCAAAAGAACATCGGTTAAAACCCGGCGTTTGGGCTGCTTTGCAATTTTAATCAGATATTCGTAAATTTCGGGTCTGGTGCACATCTGGTAGGCTCCATCCAGTTCCGTGATGGTAACGCCGCGTTTCTGTTCTTCCCACTCGTTTCTCATTTCATCGATCAGGTCCTTTGTTTTCTTCTGATCAAGTCCAAGAGTTCCTGCAATTTTTTCCAGTTCTACGGATTCTCCCATAGAAAACAGAATTCCTTCTATAATTGCCTTGTATTTTTTTTCTTCCATATTTTCCGTCCATCCTGCAATACATGATAATCTATGCTGCAACTTTCGAATCAATCTGGATATCATCAAAAATATGTTCCTGCGAAATCCGTATCGTTCCCATTTTCATCAGCTCCAGAATCGCAAGAAACGTAACGATCACTTCCACTTTCGATGACTGTGCCGTCAAAAGTCCCCGGAAACTGAAATGTCTGTGTCCGGCCGCATATTTTTTCAAATCCTCCATCTTGTCTTCCAGCGATACCTCTTCTTTTTCAATCTTTCCGAATTTTGACCGCAGAGGATCAATTTTATCCTGCTGTTTTTTCATAATGCTCTCAAAAATTTCATGCAGGCGTGAAAGCGTAATGTCCGATATCAGTTCGTGGATATCAACCGGCGGTTCATACGCACGCACTTCCTCCGGAATCGTCGGCTTCTTATACATAACACGACCGGCATCCATCTGCCGGTCTTTTAGTTCATACGCCATACATTTGTACATCTTGTATTCCAGAAGCTGCTGTACCAGTTCCGCACGCGGATCTTCTTCTTCCTCTTCACTGTCCGGATTCGATGGGAGAAGCATGCGTGATTTGATATCGACCAGTGTTGCAGCCATAACCAGAAACTCACTGAGTACCTCCAGATCCTGTCGTTTCATTTCCCGGATATACTCCATATACTGTTCCGTGATCTCCACAATCGGAATATCATAGATATTCACTTTATTCTTTTCGAGCAGATACAAAAGCAGATCCAGCGGTCCCTCAAATACCTGGAGTTTAACGGTCAGTTCCATCCCTCTCGTCCTTTCTGTCATAATCTATATTTTATCTTTATGTTGTAGAAAATGCAAGGACAATTTACTATATTTAGTGTTTTACAGAAGAGGGGCAAACAATTTCAATGCTCCCATAAATGTACGCACAAGAAACGATTTTCTTTGAAATTCCTCCAGGGTCACTTCGTGGCTTTCCGCAAATGTTTTTAACGCATCTTCTTTTACCTGCAAAACTGCCCGGGTACGATACATCCAGACGCCACATTCAAAATGCAGACACAGACTGCGGTAATCCATGTTTACCGTTCCCACGGTTGCCTGTACATCATCCGACACAAAACATTTTGCATGGATAAAACCTGGCGTATATGTGTATATTTTCACTCCGTTTTTGATCAGATACGGGAAATTCGACTGTGTCAGAAAATACACCAGTTTCTTATCCGGAATTCCCGGTACAACCAGACGCACATCCACGCCGGATTTTGCCGCATTTACAAGTGCCGTACGCATCTCGGATCCGATGATCAGATACGGAGTAAAGATGTAAAGATATTTTTTTGCCCTGCTGATTATATTCAGATATACATTTTCGCCGACATCTTCGTGATCCAGTGGAGAATCGGTATACGGCTGGACGAATCCTTTTTCATCTGCATGGATTTTTTCCTGCAACCTGTGTTTTTCCATGGAAGTTGCCCGATAAAATGTATAATCACTTTCTATTTTCAAAATATAATCCCACAGTTCCAAGAACATGCTTGTAAAACTCCAGACACATTCTCCGGTCAGACGGATTGCCGCATCCTTCCAATACCCAAAACGCACTCTGGCATTGATATACTCATCCGCCAGGTTCATTCCCCCGGTATAGGCAACCTTTCCGTCAATCACCGTGATCTTCCGGTGATCCCGGTTATTCTGGATAATTGACATCAGTGGGCGAAATGGCTGGAAACAGGCACATTTGATTCCCTTTTCCTGCAGATAACAATAATATTTATTCGGCAGTGTCTGGATACATCCGATTCCATCGTACATAAATCGCACATCCACACCCTCTTTTACTTTCTGTGCCAGAATTTCAACAATTGCATCCAGCATCTTGCCGGGTTCCGCAATAAAATACTCCAGAAAGATATAAGATTTTGCCGCTTTTAAATCTTCCAGAAACTGCGGATACATCTCTTCTCCACAGCAATAATACTGTGTATCCGCCTCACGGTACACCGGATACCCTGCATAACAGGTAAGATACTGTGCCTGCTGTCCGGCAGAATCATCCTCTGCCCTTAAAGCAGACATCACATCATCGGAAGGAGAACTGTATGCCCGTATCCTGCTGCTGACCACGTCCATCTTCATACGGGTCCGTTTTGTCAGTCCCGGACGGCCAAACAGATAGTATGCCGGAATTCCGAACAGAGGAAGTGCCAGTATCAGAAAAATCCAGGAAGTTTTATATGTGGAACGCATATCCCTGCTGGAGACAAACAATGCAAGCACAATGGATGCAATTTTAAACAATGCATCTACCATGGAACTGTATACGGTCGCACTGTACAACAGATAGACAAACCAGCTGAACTGCAATATAATAATCAATCCTCCAAGGACAAGTTTACTGAAGAGTTTATTTAATATTCGTTTCATCTGTCTCCTCCTTTGGTTCTCATAAAATGTCACCGACAGGCTTTTAGAGAGTATTTTATACCAATGCCAGCAAATTATCAACATCAAGAACGCCCCACGCCATGGACATTCCCGTTTCTTTCCGCGCCGATTCATATAATTTCAGTTTAAGTTCTTCCGGCCGCAGCTTTGGATTTTTCTGTAATGCAAGTGCCAGTGCCCCGCATACGACAGGGGTTGCCATAGAGGTGCCACTTTTTCTGGAATATAGTGCTCCGTGATGATCCAGACTTACAATATTCGTCCCCGATGCTAAAATTTCCGGCTTCATAATACAGCATCCGGTCGGACCACTGCCACTGTAGCCACCACGCCTTTCCCCAGGAGAACTCCGGTCATCACTTGCCCCCACCGTAATCACTTTTCTCGAAATACCGGGAGCCGTGACTGTCCCGGCTCCCGGGCCATTATTTCCGGCCGCTGTGACAACCGTCACGCCATCATCCCACAGCTGTTCTAAAAGTTCCATAATCTGCTTCTGCTCACGGTCGAGTGCCCCCGGAAGAAATCCTACGGAAAAATTCAGAATCCGGATTCCCAGTTCTTTATGATGTGCAAGCACCCATTGCAGGCCACGAATCACCCGCTCCGTCTGTCCTCCTCCATCCTTCCCGAGGACTTTCAGCGCAATCAGCTGTGCCTGCGGTGCCATTCCCTTCATTCTGCCATTCGCACACAAAATTCCGCCAACATGTGTTCCGTGTCCATTATCATCATAACAGGCTCGTTTCATTGCCACAAAATCCAGAAATCCAACCACATTCTGCCGCAGATCCGGATGTAGATAAACGCCTGTGTCCAGTGTCACCACCCGGATATTTTTCCCCGTGTAACCCATACGATATACATTCTCTGCATGTACAAGCTGTTTGACACGATTCATATTTCAACTCCGAACTTTTCGAATCATCGCCTTTTTCTTTCATGGTATGAAAAAAGGGCCGCATGGTGCGGCCCCTGAAGTACATCTTTCATGGATCTTAATTCTGTACGGTATTTTATTTCTGATCTGCCGGAACGTCCTTAATGGAAAAACTGATTCTTCCCATCTTGTCCTTTCCAAGACAGACAACTTTCACAACATCTCCAAGTGTCAGTACATCCTCGACATGCTCAATGCGTTCCTTGGCAATCTTTGAAATGTGAACCATTCCTTCCTTGCCCGGTGCAAACTCGATAAAAGCACCAAACTCTTTGATACTTACAACTGTACCGGTAAAGATCTGTCCTTCCTTAAAATCGGTTGTGATGATTTTTATCATATCAATGGCCTTTGCGATTGCCTCCTTGTCTGTTCCACAGACAGAAACCGCACCATCATCTGTAATATCAATCTTGACACCTGTGCGGGCAATGATCTCATTGATTGTCTTACCCTTCTGTCCCACAACATCTCCAATTTTATTCGGATCAATGGTGATCTGTTCAATCTTCGGTGCCCACTGATTTACTTCTTTTCGTGGCTCTGCAATTGCCTTGCTCATAACTTCATCCATAATGTAGACGCGTGCCTCACGGGTACGGGCAATGGCTTCTTCTACGATTGGACGGGTCAGGCCATGGATCTTGATATCCATCTGGATTGCAGTGATACCATCATGTGTACCGGTTACCTTGAAATCCATATCTCCGAAGAAATCTTCAAGTCCCTGGATATCTGTCAGTACCAGATAATCATCATCCGTCTCTCCGGTCACAAGACCACAGGAAATACCTGCAACCATCTTTTTAATCGGAACACCTGCAGCCATCAGTGACATACAGGACGCACAGGTAGATGCCATGGAAGTAGATCCATTGGATTCAAATGTCTCGGAAACTGCACGGATTGCATACGGGAACTCCTCCACAGAAGGAAGAACCGGAAGTAATGCACGCTCTGCAAGCGCACCGTGTCCGATCTCACGACGTCCCGGACCTCTGCTTGGCTTTGTCTCTCCAACAGAATAGGACGGGAAATTGTACTGATGCATATAACGCTTGGTTGTCACGTTCTCATCAAGTCCGTCAATCTTCTGTACTTCCGAAAGCGGTGCAAGTGTAACAACATCGCAGATCTGTGTCTGTCCACGGGTAAACATGGCAGAACCATGTACACGAGGGATCAGATCTACTTCTGCAGCCAGCGGACGGATCTGATCGATCGCACGTCCGTCTGGACGCTTATGATCCTTTAAGATCATCTTACGAACAGTCTTCTTCTGATACTGGTAAACGGCCTCGTCAAGAACAGCAAGCCACTCCTCGTTCTCTGCAAAAGCCTCTGCAAATTTATCTGTGATTTCACGGATATTCTCTTCTCTCTGCTGCTTTTCATCGGTAAATACCGCTTCTTCCATCTGCTCCGGAGTGACGATTTCCCGCATAGCTGCAAACATTTCTTCCGGAATCGCACAGCTTGTATACGCATGCTTCGGTTTGCCAACCTCTTCCCGGATCTTATTGATAAATGCAATGACTGTCTGGTTGACATCATGGCACTTATAAATAGCCTCAATCATCTTTGCTTCCGGAATCTCATTGGCACCGGCCTCAATCATGATGACCTTTGTTGCTGTAGATGCAACCGTAAGCTTTAAATCTCCCTCGTCCCAGTCTTTCTGGGATGGGTTTACAATAAATTCACCATTCTTCATTCCCATCTGGGTCATGGCACATGGGCCGTCAAACGGAATATCGGAAATGGTAGTAGAAAGTGCTGCACCGATCATGGCAACCAGCTCCGGACGACACTCCGGATCTACAGACATAACCATATTATTTAAGGTTACATCATTGCGGTAATCTTTCGGAAACAGAGGTCTCATCGGACGGTCAATGACACGTGCGGTAAGAATAGAGTTCTCTGATGCCTTTCCTTCACGCTTGTTAAATCCGCCAGGAATTTTTCCAACCGAGTACATTTTTTCTTCAAATTCCACGCTCAGCGGGAAGAAATCAACGCCATCTCTCGGCTTGTCGGAAGCAGTAGCCGTAGATAATACGGTAGTCTCTCCATATTTTAATAATGCGGCACCATTTGCCTGTGCACATACTCTTCCGATATCAACGGTCAGTGTTCTGCCTGCCAGTTCCATTGAATAACTTTTGTACATGTATTCTCTCCTTCAAAATTTAATACGGTATGTCAAAACCCCGAAACTACTGAACAATACAAAACAGCGTTTTGTCCTCTTCAGTGGTCCCGGAAAAAAGTTCTGCCATACAACAAAAAGAAGAGCGGAATATAAAACTCCGCTCTTTGTTTACAATTATTTTCTGAGTCCTAAACGCTCAATTAAAGAACGATATCTTTCAATATCAATGCTCTTTAAGTATGATAATAATCCACGTCTCTGACCGATCATCTTAAGCATACCTCTTCTGGAATGATGATCCTTTGG
>OKVB01000975.1_pt1 | contig 11469 bp, 6 predicted proteins | sample 1606651 | NCBI WGS metagenome assembly OKVB01 (sample SAMEA3882518, study PRJEB24775) | human gut metagenome | biome: human-associated habitat; feature: intestine environment; material: feces | place: Netherlands | collected 2009/2010 | reverse complement strand
TCCCGCCGCACCAAGAACAACCCCGTGCTCATCGGCGAGCCGGGCGTCGGCAAGACCGCCATCGTCGAGGGCATCGCCCAGCGTATCGTGGCCGGCGACGTGCCGAGCACCCTGCGCGACCGCGACCTCATCGAGCTCGACATGAGCGCGCTGGTCGCCGGTGCCAAGTACCGCGGCGAGTTCGAGGACCGCTTGAAGGCCGTGCTCAAGGAGGTTCAAAAATCCGAAGGCAAGGTCATTCTGTTCATCGATGAGCTCCACACCATCGTGGGCGCGGGTGCCACCGAGGGCTCTATGGACGCCGGCAATATCCTCAAGCCGGCGCTCGCCCGTGGCGACCTGCATGCGATCGGCGCGACCACGCTCGACGAATACCGCAAGTACATCGAGAAGGACGCGGCGCTCGCCCGTCGTTTCCAGACCGTTATGGTGAGCGAGCCTACCGTCGAGGACACCATCTCGATCCTGCGTGGCCTCAAGGAGAAGTACGAGATCTTCCACGGCGTGCACATCACCGATAGCGCGCTCGTGGCGGCTGCCGACCTCTCCGATCGCTATATCGCCGACCGCTTCCTGCCCGACAAGGCCATCGACCTGGTCGATGAGGCGGCAAGCCGCCTGCGCATGGAGCTCGACAGCATGCCGGTCGAGATCGACGCCACCACACGTCAACTCACCCAGCTGCAGATCGAAGAGCAGGCACTCATGAAGGAGACCGACGACGCCTCCAAGGAGCGTCTGGAGGCCCTGCGTCAGGAGATTGCCGAGGTCCAGGAAAAGCTCAATGTGCAAAAGGCTGGCTGGCTCAACCAAAAGAACGCCATCGACCACGTGCAGGAGCTTAAGGGCCAGCTTGACGAGGCCAAGAGCGAAGAGGAGCGTGCAACGCGCAACGGCGACCTGGGCCGTGCGTCCGAGCTGCGCTTCTCCGTGATTCCGGGTCTGCAGCAGCAGATTCAGGATTCCGAGGCTGCGCTCGAGGCACAAAAGCAGCAGGACGGCGAGGGCCTCAACGAGCAGGTGACCTCCGACGAGATCGCCGAGGTCGTGAGTGCCTGGACCGGCGTGCCCGTGTCCAAGATGATGCAGGGCGAGCTCGACAAGCTGAAGGGCCTGGAGGGCGAGCTGCATAAGCGCGTCATCGGTCAGGACGAGGCCGTCTCCGCCGTCGCCGCGGCTGTGCGTCGCAGCCGTGCGGGCCTCTCCGATCCGGACAAGCCCATCGGCAGCTTCTTCTTCCTGGGCCCCACTGGCGTGGGCAAGACCGAGCTCGCCAAGGCGCTTGCCGAGTGCCTGTTCGACGACGAGCGCGCGCTCGTGCGTATCGACATGTCCGAGTACATGGAGAAGTTCAGCGTCCAGCGTCTGATCGGTGCGCCCCCGGGATACGTGGGTTACGACGAGGGCGGCCAGCTCACCGAGGCCGTGCGCCGTCGTCCGTACTCCGTGATCTTGCTCGACGAGATGGAGAAGGCTCATCCGGATGTCTTTAACGTGCTGTTGCAGGTGCTCGACGACGGCCGTCTGACCGATGGCCAGGGTCGCCAGGTGTCCTTCAAGAACACGATTATCATCATGACGTCTAACGTGGGCTCCAAGGCCATCGCCGATCTGTCCGGTAAGGACGAGGAGGAGATGCGCCATCAGGTCGACGCCGCCATGGCTCAGACCTTCCGCCCCGAGTTCCTCAACCGTATCGACGATATCGTGGTGTTCCATCCGCTCGGCATGGCGCAGATCGAGAAGATCGTCGACATCCAGCTTGCCGACGTCCGCGCACGCCTGGCCAAGGAGCGCATGACGCTTGCCATCACCCCGGCGGCCAAGCAGATGCTCGCCGTGGGCGGCCTGGACCCCGTGTTCGGTGCCCGTCCGCTCAAGCGCCTGGTCCAGCGCGAGGTCGTGGACGCCATCGCCGCCGCCATCATCGACGGCACGGTGCGCGAGGGCGATCAGGTGACGGTCGATGTCGACAAGGACGGCGGCTTTACCGTCGTGTGCGACAACACGCCGGCGGCCACCTACGAGGTTCCCGACGCCGAGTAGATTTTTGGGACATGCCTTAAAATCTGCCAGCCGTCTCTAAACGCCAAGGGCGGCGGATCCAATTGGGTCCGCCGCCCTTTTTCGTGCGACAATCGATGTTGTTGAACGTGAGTGCATGGCAAGGAGCTATACAGATGATAGACAAGAGCAAGACAAACACGCCGGCGACCGATGCCGCACCCGCCGCACCCAAGCCTGCGCCTAAGCCGGCGCCCAAGCCGCGCGATCCCTACATTCGCGCCGAGAACGAGGACGACGACGGCTACGATCCCTACAGCGATCGCCGCCCCGAGCGTGAGCCGATGTTCGAAGCCGATCCGTGGCGCTGAGTGCCACCCAAAAGGCCACCAATAAGTTGCGGTGAAATAGGGACTGTTTTGCGGTTTGACCAGCAAAAACAGTCCCTATTTCACCGCAACTGCGTTGGGGATTTTTCTACAGGGGGAGGGTAGTCATAAAAGTCCCGTCCCAAATTGACTGCTCGGGGAGTCGCATTCGAGCTCGGTTGTCCTCTTAGCCACTCGATATCCTTCGGAGCAATAACGGTGATAAAACTTGCTTAAGTGTTAATCTAGCCACACACAATCTTGCTCTCTAATTAATCAAGAATCAGTATAATTTTGATTAGCTAGAGAGCAAGATTGGAGAATCATGGCATTCAACGACTTGATCGCCCAGAAAATAAAGGACTTTGAACAGCAGGGGGTTCCGCAGGTCTTTGAGCGAGACCTTGATCTGGGAAACCCACAGGAGCCAAAGCGCGACAACATCGTAAATGTGGTTGTGGGAGCCCGCCGTTGTGGAAAGACGTATCGCCTGTATCAGGAGATGCAGCGGCTTCAGAGCCGGGGCGTTGAGCTTGACCGGATGCTTTACTTTAATTTTGAGGACGAGCGCTTGCGCCCGTATGAGTCATCGCTGCTGGCGGACGTGCTCGACACGTTCTATGCGCTGTATCCTGCTGCTCGAACCGAGGGCGCTTACATTTTCTTTGACGAGATCCAGGAAATTCCCGAATGGGGTGCGTTTCTGCGGCGTGTAGTCGATACGGAGAAAGCGACCGTCTATGTGACGGGATCTTCTTCTAGGATGCTGTCCTCAGAGCTTAAGAGCGAGTTCAGGGGTCGTTCTCTTATACGGGAGCTTTTTCCGTTGAGTTTTTCGGAATACGTTCGGTATAAGACAGGGAGCGTTTTCGAGCCAGATGCGACCTTTTCCCCAAGCGATGCAGCGCTGCTTCGACATCATCTGATCGGATATCTTGAACGAGGGGGATTCATCGCGACGCTTGAGCAGACGCCCGCAGACGCGATTCAGCTGCTACAGGAATATGCTTCGCGAACGGTCGCTATGGACGTCATTGAGCGTTACGACGTCAAGAACCCTCGCCTGGCATCGCTGTTCTTGACGCGGTGTATGGCATCTTCGGGACGAGAGCTGTCAGTGAACAAAGTGTACAACGAGTTCAAGAGCAGACAGATACCCGTCAGTCGTAATTCGCTCAGCGATTTACTTGAGTATTATGAGGATGCCTACCTGTTATTTTCTGTGCCGGAGTTCACGCGCTCATTGGCAAATAACATGCGGTCTGCGTCTAAGGTCTACGCTGTCGACCCTGCGATGTTTGGAGCATTCTCTCCCGCATCAGCATTGGACCAGGGCCAGAGGCTCGAGACCGCAGTGTTCAATGCGCTAAGAAGAAGGACTCCCGCGGTGAGGACCGGCTCGGTCTGCCGCCTGCTGATCAAAGAGAAGAGCAAAAGCCATGAGGTGGACTTTGTGGCTGGGGACGCACTTCTCATGCGGGCTTATAGCCTGATTCGGGTGAGTGTGGATATGGCAAGTGAGAAAACGCGCGAGCGCGAAATTGCCGCGCTTGATGCCTCGATGGCCCAGTTCGATCTTGGCGAGTCGGCAATCGTTACCATGGATGAGCAGGCCGATATTCCATGCGAACACGGTGTGGTACACGTTGTGCCCGCATGGAAGTGGCTCCTTGCCTAATCATCTACGGATCTGTGGGGCCAGGACCTCCTGGCCCCTTCATCATGGTTGGGGAGCACCTTGCTGCGCCCGGCTAGTCCTGGGCTTTGATGCTCGGCAGCAGGATCTGCGCGAGGTAGTCGGTCTCGAGTTTGGTCGCGGCGTCGGCTTTGCCGTCTTTGCCGACCAGTACGTTCTTGATCTGGCTATAGGTGTAGCGGTTGCCGGTCGTAAGCTCGACAAGCTCAATGGCCGTGTCCATGGGGTAGGTTGACACGGGGTTCTGCGTGCGCCCGTTGATGGTCTGGGGCACCACGTACGGATAGACGGGGCCGCTGGCGTAGACGGTGTAGCCGTTGCCGAGGTTTGCCGCACCCAAAACCGCATCGCCCTCATCGGGCGTAAAGCTCTCGCCGTCGCGCACCGTGACAAGCGTCACAAGCGGCGTGTTCGTGTCGCCGGCAAGATAGATGCACAGCGTGCTGCCGTTTTGCCAAGTCGCGACTTTGCCGTACCACTCAACGGGAATATCGAGCTGATACAGGTCCGTTGCCTTATGTCGAGCATCGGCGTCGCGGGCCGCCTGTGCCTCGCGGGAGCTCACGGCGTTGACGGCGGCGTCACGGCGCGCGGTTGCCGCCTGCTGGAGCACCTTTGCGACAGCGGCGGAGTTCACCCCGCCTTCCTCGGCATACTTGGCGGCGGCATCGATCTGGTCGTCAGTCACCGTGTCGGCCGAAGGCACCTTGAGCTTAAAGGTGGCCTGGGCACTCAAATCCTGCCCATCGCTCTTAATGGTGACCTGCGCCTTGGTGGTCGGCACGGTGTAAATGGTACCGTCGGCTGCGATGGGGGACCCAGCGACGGAGAGCGTATAGTCACCGGGCAGCAGCTTGATGCCGCGACCATGCTCGTCAACGTAGAGCGTCTCGCTCACAGAGGAGCCGTCAGAGTCCTGCCCGCTCACCTGCACGGGGATCTTGGAGCCAGTTGAGCAGTCGAGGCCCGCGGCATGCACGCCAATCTGCACCGACATCATGGTATGGGCGTTTGCGGCAAGCACGGCAGCCTGCTCTTGCTGATATCCGTTCCAGGCAGCATAGCCTGCGCCGCCGGCGACGAGCGCGACGGCCACTACGCCGGCAACCATCAGGTTGCGGCGCTTGGGCGGCATCTTACGATGACGAACCTCGGCTTCGCGTGCCGAAGGAACGGACGGTAGGGGAATATCGCCCATGGCGATGGTCTCGTCCACGGCAGGCGCGGAGCCCAGGCCGGGAAGCTCGCGGGTCAGCGAATCTTCGGCCGGCAAGCTGTCGAGCAAGATGGTTTCCTCGCTCGTGTCGGATTCGGGCTGGTCGTCGGCCCTGCTATCGTCCTCTTCGGCTTCGGCTTCGGCTTCGGCTTCGGCTTCGGCTTCGGCTTCGGCTTCGTCAGGAGCGTCTTTGGCGTCGCTGACTTCGTCCTCGGTGTCTTCGTGCGCCTCGTCCTGTGCGTCGACGGCCGAATCGCTAAACGAGAGCTCGTCTAGCGCAATCCGGTCTAGGCTCTCCAGGGCCTCGGCACACGCTTCTGCATCTTGGGCCGCATCCTCTTGGCCCATCGTCTCATCTTTCATATATCCCCCAAGCTCAATATCGGGACAACACTGTACCCAAAAACGGGACCCCGTAGAGCCGCCGCAGGATTTGAAATCCGATTTTATATATGCGCGTGTTTTTGAATGTAAGCGGGATGAAAAAAGCCCCCGGAAAGCGAGTGAAACGCTTTCCGGGGGCTCTGCGAGACATTGGATTGAAAAGCCTGGCGGGCGGGCCTATGACCAAGTGCCAACAGCGATCAGCACGTTACTCGGCGTGCGCGTAATCAACCTTGGCGCGGCGGGCAGTAGCCTTCTCCCAATCGCTGGTGCCCTCAAAGACATCCTGCTTGTAGGGGTTGCGGCCGAGCTTCTTGGCACGGTAGGCGATGTAGATGATTGCGGCGACGTTGGCGATCAGCGCGGCGATCGAGACCGCGGTAGCGGCGCCGGGGTCGAGCGTGGAGTGCGTCACAAAGATGGACTCCTCCTGGAAGTACGGGAACACCTGGGCAAACATGCACCAAATGGCCAGCGTAAAGGCGCGGTTCTGAATCCAGCCGCCCTTGTTCCAGATAAAGGCGGCGACGGTGGGCGCCAGCAGCAGCGCAAAGCCGCAGAACCAGGAGTGGGTGGGCAGGCAGTTGTAGGTGTAGCAGAAGTTCCAGATATCGTAGGCGATGATGTAGACCCAGGTCATGTCGGGCCACAGCATGTCGGTCTTGTCTTCGGAGGCGTAGACGCTCCACCAACCGGTCATGCAGAAGATGTTGATGATGCCCGCGATACCGTTGAACACGTTGTTCCAGCCGGCCAGCTGCGTGGCGCCCTCGGAGGTGACCCAGGTGGACTCGCCCAGGACAAAGAAGTGATAGGCGCTCTCAAAGTCAGACACGACGGCGATCATGATGTTGATGGCGACGATCACAAACGGCCACGCGCGGAACCAATGCGCCTTGCCGATCTTGCCCCACTGGTACTTAATGGCAATGAAGCCCCAGCAACCGGCCAGCGCCGCGTACACCTTGGCGTAGTGGAACCAGCTGTTCTGGTACACATGGGTGGGGTTGGTGAGCGCCCACTCGGCACCCTGCGAAACGCCGATGGCGATGGCGACGCAGTAGATGGTCATGGCCAGCGGAGCCACGCCAAAGATGATTGCCGCGCCCAGCTTGGTGCGGCGGCCGACCTCGTTGAGCACGATCAGGCCAATAAAGACCATGGCCCAGCCGGCCCAGTGAATAAGGGTATCGCTACCCCAAACATCGAACAGCATGCTGCTCTCCTTTCACACGCCCGCGGCCCCTCTTCTGATCGCGGGCAGTTTGGCCAAATGTCGTCAGTTCTGGGGCTTGCGCTCCGGATACTTGGCGGTGTAGCCCTCGATGTGGAGCGTCGAGGCGATGATTTCCTTGACCGTCTCGTCGGGCACATCGGGGTGCGTGCGGATATACATCAAAAGACCCATGATGAGGGTGTAGAACGTTTCGTAGACATGGTCGATGCGCAGCTCGTGATGGGCGACAAAATCAACCACGGTGGTGTCGCAGATGTACTGAGCCACGCGCTGAACCACGTTGTGCAGAAAGCCGCCGTAGAGCGCGCCGCTGCTTGAGGTGAGCGTACTCGGCAGCTCGTGGCCGCTGGCGACCAGACGCTTAAAGAGCGGGGCGACGGTGTCGAGCGCGCCTTCAATATCACCGACGATGCGGTTGGCATTCCACTGCTCGAGCTCGGAGATAAAACCGTCGATTGCCTCGTCCATAACAGCGGTGACGGCGGCGTCCATGTCGGCGAAGTAGTGGTAGAACAGCGAGCGCGTGCAGCCGGCTCGCTTGGTCACGGCCGAGACGGATAGATGCGACACGCCCAGCTCGGAGCTTACGGTGCGCACGGCATCGAGGATCTCGCGACGGCGTTCGTCGCCCGTCAGGCGCTTTGCCGCGCTATCGGATGCGGGGACGGCATCGACCACAGAGGTATCTGCTGTGTTGTTGCCCATGTTTTGCCTCCTTTCATCCTCTTTTGCCTGACCGTTCGCCTAACAGTCTTGAATATTGTTGACGGTTCGTCAATACTATTTTTGACACAATGTCAACAATGGCGGGTAAACGGCATGGGGGCATGCCCGACCTGCAAAAAAGAGGGGTGCCGCGGTCTCGCCGGACTGTGGCAAGAGAAGGGACAACCATGATTCTCAACGGACCGGGAATTAGCTACACCGAGCCCGACATCGGCTCGGAGTTCGTGCCGCCGCTGCCGGAGCATCCGCGTGAGGCCATCGTCAAACTGTGCGAGCACTGCACCAACCGTCTGTTGCACCGCGACGAGCTGCTGGGCTACGAGTACTGGTCGTTTGCCGAGGCCGCAACCGACGAGCAGGCCGAAGTGCTCTGCAAGATGAAGATGCGCCGTCCCTATACGCTGCCCGAGATGGTCAAGCTCACCGGCATGCCCGAGGCCGATATCGAGAAGATGCTCGACGACATGAGCTACACGGGTCTGCTCGAGTACAACTGGGAAAATCCCGAGCGCGCCAAGCAGTGGGTCCTGCCCATGCTGGTGCCGGGTTCCGCCGAGTTCCTCAACATGCGCGTGGGCCAGCTCGAGGAGCATCCGGTCTACGCCAAGTTCTTTGAGCAGGCGTCCAAGGGACCGCTGTCCAAGGCCACGCCGATGGTGCCGCCCGGAGGCGCCGGTATCGGCATGCACGTCATTCCGGTCGAGAAGGCCATTGACGCCGCGAGCACCTCGGTGCCGATTGAGCATATCGAGCATTGGCTCGACAAATACGAGGGTAAGTATGCCGCCAGCACCTGCAGCTGCCGCGCGAGCCGTCGCGTGATGGGTGAGGGCTGTGCCGACGACCCGGCCGATTGGTGCATCGCCGTGGGCGATATGGCCGACTACGTGGTCGAGACCGATCGTGGCCATTACGTGACCCGCGACGAGGTCTACGACATCCTGCGCCAGGCCGAGGACAACGGCTTTGTGCACCAGATCACCAACATCGACGGCGAGAACAAGATCTTCGCCATCTGCAACTGCAACGTCAACGTGTGCTATGCCCTGCGCACCTCGCAGCTGTTCAACACGCCCAACCTGTCGCGCTCGGCCTATGTCGCCAAGGTCGAGAAGGACAAGTGCGTGGCCTGCGGTCGCTGCGTTGAGGTGTGCCCGGCCGGTGCCGCTAAGCTGGGCCAGAAGCTCTGCAGCAAAAAGGCCGGCGGACAGGTGCCCGAGTATCCGCGCCAGGAGCTGCCCGATGCCACCAAATGGGACCACACCAAGTGGTCGCCCAACTACCGCAACGATAACCGTATCGAGACGCACGAGTCCGGCACCGCGCCCTGCAAGACGGCCTGCCCCGCGCATGTCGCCGTTCAGGGCTATTTGAAGCTCGCGGCTCAGGGTCGCTATGACGAGGCCCTAGCACTCATCAAGCGCGAGAACCCGCTGCCCGCTATCTGTGGCCGTGTGTGCAATCGCCGCTGCGAGGATGCCTGCACCCGCGGCCGTGTGGACGCCGCCGTGGCTATCGACGAGGTCAAGAAGTTCATCGCCCAGCGCGATCTTGATGCCGCGACCCGCTATGTCCCGCCCGTGGTGACGCCGACGCGCGCTGGCGGCTTCGATCAGAAGATCGCCATCATCGGTGCCGGTCCCGCCGGCCTGTCCTGCGCTTTCTACCTGGCCGAGAAGGGCTACAAGCCTGTCGTGTTCGAGAAGAACGAGCGCCCGGGCGGTATGCTTACCTACGGTATTCCCAGCTTTAAGCTGGAGAAGGACGTTATCGAGGCCGAGGTCGAGATCATTCGCCTGATGGGTGCCGAGTTCCGCTATGGCGTGGAGGTCGGCCGCGATGTGACGCTCGACGAGCTGCGCGCGCAGGGCTTTAAGGCCTTCTACGTTGCCATTGGCTGCCAGGGCGGCCGCCTTGCCGGTATTCCGGGCGAGGATGCCGAGGACGTGACCGTGGCCGTCGACTTCCTTCGCGAGGTTAACAGCGGCAAGATCGACGCGCTGCCCGGCCGCACCATCGTGGTGGGCGGCGGCAACGTGGCCATCGACGTGGCCCGAAACGCCTGCCGTCTGGGCTCCGAGCACGTTGAGATGTTCTGCCTGGAGAGCGAGGCGCAGATGCCCGCCAGCGAGGAGGAGCGTCGCGAGGCCGTTGAGGACGGCGCGCACATCAGCTGCGGCTGGGGTCCCAAGGAGGTTCACCTGGACGAGGCCGGTCGTGTGTGCGGTATCACCTTCAAGCGCTGCACGCGTGTCTTTGACGACGAGGGCCGTTTTGCGCCCGAGTACGACGAGAACGACTTGCGCCGTGTCGATGCCGACCGTGTCGTCATGTCGATTGGCCAGTCCATTGTGTGGGGCGACCTGCTGGCTGGCTCCAAGGTGGAGCTTGGCCGCGGCCAGGGTGCTCTTGCCGATCCCCAGACCTACCAGACCGCCGAGCCCGACATCTTTGTGGGCGGCGATGTCTACACCGGTCCGAGCTTTGCCATCGATGCCATTGCCGCCGGTCACGAGGCCGCCGTGTCCATCCATCGCTTTGTGCAGCCGGGCTCCACGCTCACCATCGGCCGCAACCAGCGCCGCTACACCGCGCTCGACCGCGACGACGTTGTGCTCGAGGGCTACGACAACGCGAGCCGCGAGGTTGCCCACGTGGACCGCGAGCGCGAGAAGGCTGCGCCCTTTAGCGAGTACGTCGAGACCTTTACCGAAGAGCAGGTGCGCGCCGAGACCGCCCGCTGCCTGGGTTGCGGTGCCTCGATCGTCGACCCCAACAAGTGCATCGGCTGCGGCCTGTGCACCACCAAGTGCGCGTTCGACGCCATCCATCTGGATCGCGACCGCCCCGAGTGCTCCACGATGGTCAAATACGAGCAAAAGCTCCCAAGCCTTGGCAAGTACGCGTTCAAGCGCGCCATCAAGATTAAATTCGGGAAGAAGTAAGAAACGCAACAAGCAGGAGAACGGCGCAGAGAGCGGTTGGACAGCGAGCGAGTCCCAGGCGTGGCGAGGTGCCTTGAAAGAGGAGGGCATAGGGCTTTTGCCCATGCCCGACGATTGAAAGGCAGATCGCCCGTCTGGGGCTCGCACAGCGTCAAGCCGACCGCCGTTCGGTAGAACGGCGGAAGGAATTAAAAGTGCACGAGCTCGGAATCGTCTATCACATCATTCGCGATGTTGAGAATGTGGCGCGCGCTCATGGCGTGCGTCGCGTTTCGAGCGTCACGCTGCTGCTGGGCGAGGTCTCGGGCGTCGTCCCCGATCTACTACTCGACGCTTGGCGCTGGGCGGCGGATAAAAAGCCTATCACGCAGGGCGCGGAGCTTATCGTGGAGCCTGTCGAGGCCGTGACGCATTGCGAGGCGTGCGGCCGCGACTACGCGACGGTCGAGCACGGCAAGACTTGCCCCCATTGCGGCAGCGGTGAAACATACCTGCTGCAGGGCCAAGAGGTAATGATCAAACAGATCGAGACCCCCGACGAGGATCCGGCAGACGCTGTCCCCGACGGTCCTTCCGACGCCCCCGATGCCGTCGACGCCGCCAACCCTCTCCACATCGCCTAACATCCAATGACTACATGGGCTAGAGTTCTAAACATATTTGCTTCGGTTAGTCAAGTCATGTCTGTTTAAACAAAATGGTGGCACGCAGACGCATTGGGATCCACCTAAAAGCGGTCTTAACGAACAGTGCACCTTTATATGTCTTTGAAAGCAATCAGCAAATCACGTTTTAGCAGGCAATAAGCTGTAAACCGGCAACGTAATCAATTTGTAACAAACTTAGACGTTTAAACAAATAATCCAACCTTTTGCGAATTTAGCTATAATTCC
>OKVB01000973.1_pt1 | contig 11484 bp, 10 predicted proteins | sample 1606651 | NCBI WGS metagenome assembly OKVB01 (sample SAMEA3882518, study PRJEB24775) | human gut metagenome | biome: human-associated habitat; feature: intestine environment; material: feces | place: Netherlands | collected 2009/2010 | reverse complement strand
GGCAGAACCAATCAGAGGGTTAATCTTGCCCTTGGTAATCCAGCATAACAACTTGCCAAAGAGAACTCCGGCAGCTGTACCAACTATAAATGCAATAAGTCCTAAAACAACAATTTTAATTGTGCTTACATTCAGGAATGCTTCTGCACTTGTTGTAGCACCAACAGAAGTACCAAGTAAGATAACTACGATGTACATAAGTGCATTACTAGCAGTCTCCTGTAACTGACGAACAACGCCAGACTCACGGAAAAGGTTACCAAGCATCAGCATACCAACAAGAGGTGCTGTTGTTGGAAGTAATACACAGACAACAACGGTAACAACGATTGGGAATAAAATTTTCTCAAGCTTGCTGACCGGGCGAAGGTTCTTCATCTTGATTGCACGTTCCTTCTTTGTTGTAAATAACTTCATGACTGGAGGCTGAATAATCGGCACAAGTGCCATATAAGAATATGCAGCCACCGCAATCGGTCCTAACAGACCTGTCTGTCCCAACTTACCAGCCAAGAAAATGGAAGTAGGTCCATCCGCTCCACCAATAATAGATACAGCAGCTGCAGCCTTGTCATTAAATCCAAGTAAAATTGCAAGGAAGTACGCACTAAAAATACCGAACTGTGCAGCAGCTCCCATCAGGAAACTGATCGGGTTTGCAATTAATGGTCCAAAGTCTGTCATCGCACCTACACCCATGAAAATCAGGGATGGTAAGATTGACCACTCATCCAATGTGTAAAAATAGTAAAGTAAACCACCTACACCATTACTTGTCTGCTCCGGACTCGCAATAATATCCGGATAAATATTTACCAATAACATACCAAATGCGATTGGAACAAGTAATAATGGCTCAAACCCTTTCTTAATTGCCAGATACAGGAAAAGAAGTGCCACAGCGATCATGACATAATTTCCCCAGGTCAGGTTAAAAAAGGCTGTCTGATGTAGGAGGTTCATTAAAGTTTCGCCTACATAACTCACAGTGTTTTCCTCCTTGGAATTAGTTTAAAGTTGCAAGTAATGCGCCAGACTCTACAGAATCACCTACTGCAACGTCGATGCTTGCAACAGTTCCATCTTCTGGTGCAACAACAGGTGTCTCCATTTTCATAATTTCAAGAATAAGTACTGTGTCGCCTTTCTTCACTGCGTCTCCAGCTTTCTTTTCAATCTTGAATACCTTACCGGCTGCTCCGGCTTCGATCTTAATACTTCCTGCACCTGCAGATGCCGCTGGTGCTGCTGGCTTTGCAGCTGGAGCTGCCGATGCTGCACGCTTTGGAGCTGCCACGCTAGGTGTGCTTCCGGTCTCTTCTACTGTAACATCATATACGTTACCATTTACAGTAATTGTATAATTCTTCATGAATATTATCCTCCTAAAATGATTTTCAAATAAATTATCTTCGATTAATAGAACGTACTACAAAATCACTTGTAGAAGTTCCGGTGCTTGCTGCAATTGCTGCAGCGATAACTGCTACCAGTTCTGTATCATCTGCCACCTGTGGCTCATCTACTGTAACTGTTTCAGTTGTTTGTTCCTGTGCATTGCCAGCCACTGCTGTCGCTGCTTTTGCAGCTTTCTTCTTCTCAAGATATGGGAAAATCTTAAAGCATGAAATCAGTAAACTAATCAGAATAAGTACAGCGAAAACCACAGCCATAGAAATAACTGTATTCAATGCTGCTTTCGACATTTTCTCACCTAATGAGTAAATTGGCTCAACTGTAATACCAGTGATGTCCATTGAATAATAATCATAGACTACCTGAAAATCAACATTCTTCTTTTCGAACTTCAAAGTAACATCCGTTGTCAACGTCTTTCCAGATTTTGTAACTTCAAAAGAATTGTCTTTTACTTTTTCAAAAGCTCCAAACTCATCTGTTACATCCATCCACTTTCCAGCAGCTTCAATCTGTGCCTGGGTAACACCATAATTGTTAGCCAATGCATCAACAATATCCTGAGTTACCGTATCAACAGTAAGGCTATTCTCTTCAAACATAGCTGCAAGCTGCTGTACCATTGTTACATTATTGTCACTCTCTGACTGAAGGTCTTCGTAAGAATGTCCATTATAGTCCACGGTAGTCGGATCTGTTCCACAAGCACCCAGTAAAAGAACCATAAGGATCATGCTAAGTGCTAAAGCAATTCTCTTTTTCATAAAACTTCACCTTTCTACTTGGTACCGTGCTTTTTCTCCGGCTCACCTACATATTTTGTATAAAGCATTTCAAATGCAGCCACAAGATATTTTCTTGAATCAGCCGGCTCAATAATACGATCTACATAGCCTCTTGCTGCAGCAGATGTTGCAGAAGACTGTAACTTCTCATATTCAGATGCTTTTTCTTTAATTTCAGCAGCATCTGCATCCGGATACATAATTTTTGCTGCCATTGTAGAATCCATTGTACCAATCTTCGCATCGTTCCACGCATAAACAAGATCTGCGCCAATAGATTTGGAATTCATAAATACATATGCACTTCCGTAAGCCTCTCCGGTAATCATATTAACCTTTGCGCATGTAGCATTTGAAAATGCGTAAGTCATTCTTGCAAGAGCTTTTGCAAGCTTCTTTTCAGAACACATGCAATTCTTGAATCCGTTAACATTTGTAATAGAAAGAACCGGAATTGAGAATGCATCACAGAACTGAATAAATTCAGCCGCCTTATTGCATCCCTGTGCTGTCAGTGACATATCAAATGTCTCTGCCTTATTGCCCTCTGCATCATATACTTCGCTGCAGTTTGCGACAGCACCAACTGTCATACCATTCAACTTGATAAGACCTGTCACCATATTCTTTGCATAATCTGCTTTTGTCTCAAAGAATACATGTCCATCAGAAATCTCAGATAAAAGATATCTTGGATCACCCTTCATAGTCTCCATGCTCTCACATGCACGATTCAAATCATCCTCACATGTGTCTGTATAAACATCTCCCTCGTTGTTGCCTGGAAGCATGCATACAAGCTGGCGGATTTCAGCCATAATTTCATCTTCAGAACCAACATAATCAACGCAACCATTGTTCTCACTCTGGAATGCGGCACTTGCAGTATCGCATTTCTCTGTGCGGTTTCCTTCGATTGCATCTGGAGTATTTACAAACATACGACCCTTGCTCTCTTCAACGAAAGCGAAATCACAAAGTGCTGGGACAACGGAAAGACCACCACCACAATTGCCGAATACTCCACAAATCTGTGGAATCACGCCGGAAGCTGCAACTTCCTTTGCGTAAATCATACCAAAACCATCTAACGCGTCAACAGACTCCTGAAGACGAATACCACCACAATCGATAAATCCGATTACCGGGGCTCCCATCTTCATTGCCATATCATATACTGACGCGATTTTTTTTGCATGCATCTCTCCAATGGTTCCGTTTAATACGGAAGCATCCTGGCTGTAAATGAATACCAGATTGCCATCGATCAGTCCATGACCAATGATAACACCATCAGAAGGAGCTTTCGCAGCTGTCAGGTTAAAATCTGTGCTACGTGCTGTTACGAGAGAACCAATTTCCATAAAACTGTTCTCATCGACCAACTTAGCAATACGCTGCATTGCCAAGTTTTCATTGTTACTACTCATCTTATGCCCTCCATCTATAAAAAATAAAAAATTCCGCTAGTGTGATTGTATAACATTTCCACGAGGTTTTCAACCGTAATTGTTAAATTTTTCACTAATTAAATTTCACCATTTTTATGGCAGGAATTCCTCCATTACCGCTTTCCCCAAGCTGTTCAAATCCCATTCTTTCACCTCATTCACTGTACGTATCGGATACGAATAGACTTTTTCGCCGTTAATACAATAAGAAACCTCTCCTATTTTCTGGTTCTTTTTTACAGGAACCATGCAGATTTCATTGATTTCCTTCTGTAAACTGGCATCATCCCAATCCGCTTTCAAAAAGGTCAGATTCTGTTTTGCTGCTTCACTGTATAATTGTACTTTCGATTTCTTTCCCCATTCCTTCAAGGTACATTTTTGATACCCATTTCCAATTTCAATATTTCCAAAATCAAATGCATTTTTTCCCGGTTCATACAAATGATAGTTTTCTAAACCATACTGAAACAGTTTCTTTGCATCTGCCCATTTATAATTTTTATTGTTCGGCCACCCACATGCGAGTAAAGCAACACAATACTTGCGACCGCTTTCTTCAACTGCAGCAACATAACAGTATCCTGCCTTTGCTGTAAATCCTGTTTTTCCTGTGATCGCGCAATTCATCATATCGAGAAAAGCATTTTTGTTGGAAACCTGAAACGACTTTCCATCCATATCGCAAAACGAATGATTTCTCGTCTGCGTCAATGTAAGAAATACCTCACTCTGTGGTGAATTCCACGCACAATAGCGCATAATTCTGCTCAGGTCCTGTGCCGTCGTATGATGTTCTCCTTCTTTTGTCTTTCCGTCAAGTCCGTTGGGTGTCACAAAATAACTGTCGGTACAGCCAATTTTCTTTGCTTTTTCATTCATACGTTTTGCAAAGGATTCAGCACTTCCATCAATATGTTCTGCAATTGCATAGGCACAATCGTTAAAAGATTCCAGCATCAATCCATAAAGCAGATCCTTCATATAAAATTGTTCATTTTTTTTCATTCCCAGATGCACTTTAGGCTGTGCCGCTGCATTTTCACTCACCGTAACGATCTCATCCTCTTTGCTGTTTTCAAGTGCAAGAATACAGGTGAGAATTTTTGTTGTGCTCGCGTTTGCCATAGGCACATTTTCCGATTTGCCATATAAAAGCCGACCACTTTCTCCATCGATAAGCGCGCAGGATTTAGAATACAGTTCACTCTCTGCAAGTTTTTTCTTTTCTTCCGCCCCAACTGTCTGCACCATCCCAGGAAAAAGCATTGTAAAGAAGAAAACGAGACATAACATAAAACTTAAAAATCTTTTTGCCATAAAAAATAACCATATACATACTTTCTATCATGTATATGATTATTTCTATTTAAATATCCAATTGAACATGCATTTCTTCTTCCGCTTCCTGTTTAAACTCTTCCACCTGTACCGGACTGAGTACGGGCAGATCATCAATAGAATGCACACCAAAACATCGTAAGAATTCCTCCGTTGTTCCAAATAAAAGCGGCCGTCCCGGTGCATCCAGTCTTCCAAGTTCACAGACCAGATTGTATTCTACCAGTTTGTTTACCGCATGATCCGAAGAAACACCTCGTATTTTTTCTATTTCCATTTTTGTAACCGGCTGCTTGTATGCAATAATTGATAAAGTTTCCAATAATACATCGGTAAGGACTCTGCGCTTCGGCTGACTTGCGATCTTGATCAGATACTCATACATTTCCGTGCGGGTACACATCTGATACGCACCATCAAGCTCAATGATTGTCACTCCTCTTGCCTGCTCCTTCCATTCCTTCATCATTTCTTCGATGAGCTTTTTCGTTTTATTTTTATCTAATTCAATTGTATCTGCAATTTTTTCAAGTTCCACAGATTCGCCCATGGTGAAAAGAATCGCTTCTATAACTGCTTTATATTCTTTATTTGTCATATACCCTCATCTAAGCTGCAATCTTAGAGTCAATTTGAATATCATCAAAAATATGTTCCTGCGAAATAAGAATTTTTCCTGTCTTCATCAATTCAAGTATTGCCAGAAATGTAACAATCACTTCCACTTTGCTCGACTGTGCTTCCAATAGACTGCGAAAACTGAAATGTTTGTGTGTGGTAGCATAATTTTCAAGATACTCCGTTTTTTCTTCCAACGATACTTCTTCTTTTTCAATTTTACCAAACTTTGATCTTAAAGGATCAATCTTATCCTGCTGTTTGCGCATAATACTTTTAAAAATCTCATTAAGTTTTGCAAGCGTAATGTCAGATACCAATTCTTCTACATTGAGCGGTTCCTGGTATTCGAGCACTTCCTCCGGAATTGTCGGTTTTTTAAACATCACTCTCTGCGCGTCTACCTGACGGTCTTTCAATTCATATGCCATACACTTATACATCTTGTATTCAAGCAACTGCTGAACAAGTTCCGCGCGCGGATCGGTCTCTTCCTCTTCATCATCCGGATCTCTTGGCAAAAGCATTTTTGATTTGATATCGATCAAAGTCGCTGCCATCACAAGGAATTCACTGAGCACATCCAGATCCTGCCGCTTCATTTCTGCAATGTATTCCATATATTGTGCCGTAATTTCCACAATCGGAATATCATAAATATTCACTTTATTTTTATCCAGCAAATAAAGCAGGAGATCCAAAGGCCCCTCGAAGACCTGTAGCTTAACAGTTAGTTCCATGTGCAATTCCTTTCTTTCACAAAGCATATTTTAACTTGATATAGTGCAAAAAGCAAGGATAAATTACAACATTTAGTGTTTTACAGCAATGGTGCAAACAATTTTAATGCTCCAAGGAACACGCGATGAATAAATAGCTTATTATGACATTCCTCTTTCGTCATCTCATGGCATTTTGTGAATGTTTCAAGTGCGTCAGCCTTCACCTGCATGACTGCCTTTGTTTTATACATGAAGGTTCCACACTCAAAATGGAGATACAGACTGCGATAATCCAGATTAATCGTACCTACCGCGGCATACACATCATCTACAACAAAGCACTTGGAATGAATAAATCCCGGTGTATATTTATATATTTTCACACCATGCTTCAGCAAATGCTCAAAATTCGCCTGTGTCAGCAGATATACCATCTTTTTGTCCGGTATTCCCGGCACTACAATCCGTACATCCACACCACATTTTACCGCATTTACCAGTGCAGTTGTCATTTCGGAGCCAAGAATCAGATACGGGGTAAAGATATATACATACTTTTTCGCATGCTCAATGAGATTTAAGTATACATTTTCTCCCACATCTTCATGGTCCAACGGCGAATCGCTGTAAGGCTGAATATATCCCGGACCAGTCACTGCATCCTCTGGTAATTCTGAAGATTTCCGGTAGAATTCGTAATCATCTTCCGTCTTTGTAATGTAATCCCACATTTCGAGAAACATGCTTGTAAAGCTCCATACACCTGCTCCCGTCATCCGAAGTCCCGCATCTTTCCAGTATCCAAATTTTCTTTTTTCATTGATATACTCATCCGCAAGATTAAATCCGCCGGTATAAGCAACTTTACCATCAATCACCGTAATTTTTCTATGATCCCGGTTATTCAAAATAATGGAAAGCACCGGACGGAACGGGTTAAAACATGCGCAATGAATCCCTTGTTTTTGTAACTCCCGGTAAAATTTCGGAGGAAGTGTCTGAATACAGCCCACATCATCATAAATCAGCCGGACATCAACACCTGCCGCCGCTTTTTCTGCAAGAATATCAATAATCGTGTCAAACATTTTGCCGTGTTCAAGTATAAAATACTCCATAAAAATAAAATGTTCGGCACGTTTTAAATCTTCAATCAATTGCGGGAAAACATTCTCTCCGCTGGAATAATAGGTACTATCCCCTTCCCTGTACAATGGATATCCCGCTTTGGAAGATATATAATAAGATTGCTGATGCGCATAAAAGTCGTCCTTTTGCAAATCTTCCCGTATTTTTGTATCTTCCTGTCTGTATGGCACCACCTTATCTGCCACACATTCCATCTTTTTGCGCGTGCGTTTCGTAATTTCCGAACGTCCAAAAATAAAATATGCCGGACATCCGAAAATCGGGAGGAAAAGCACAAGAAAAATCCACGACATTTTATATGAGGTCCGCATATCTTTGTTTGCTATATACAAAGCAAGTGCAACCGCCACAATTTGCAGGCACATATTTACCGCTGAGTTTGCTGCTGTCGCACTGTAGATCAGATAAACAAACCATCCAAACTGCAATATGATAATCAATGCACCAATCACTAATTTACTAAACACTTTACTGGCAAATCGTTTCATATCAAAAAACCTCCATAATGCATTTTATATCAAATGCAACAGATTATCAACATGCAGATTTCCCCATGCCTTGGTATACCCTCCTCTCATCCCCTCATTTTTTTCTACTGATTCATATAATTTCAGTTTGATCTCTTCCGGTCGGAGCCCCGGATTTTTTTGCAGCGCAAGTGCAATCGCCCCACTAACTACGGGCGTTGCCATCGAGGTTCCACTCTTTCTCACATAATGATTATTTCTGTCCAGACTGATCATATTGGTTCCCGGCGCCAGAATTTCCGGTTTTACAATACAACATTCGGTCGGCCCCTGCCCGCTGTATGCTTTTGGCATAAAACGCCCCGGATTTTTATCATCATTTGCTCCAACGGTTATGATTTTCCGCGATATTCCAGGAACCGTAACGCTCCCTTCACTAGGTCCGTTATTTCCCGCCGCAGCTACCACAATCATATTATCATCCCACAATTGTTCCAGTTTATCGACAATCAGTTTCTGTTCTTCACTCTCTGCTCCCGGCAGAAAACCCACCGAAAAATTTAAAATGCGTATTGCATATTTTTTTTTGTACTCCTGTATCCATTCAAGCGCCTGCAATACACGATTGGTTTTTCCGTTTCCCTCCCTATCAAGCACTTTGATTGCAGCCACCTGTGCATCCGGCGCAATGCCCTTGATCGTTCCATTGCTGCAGATAATTCCTGTAACATGAGTGCCATGGCCGTTATCATCATAACAATAGCCCCTGCCATCTACAAAATCTTTAAATCCAAACACTCGGTTTCTTAAATCTCTGTGCAAAAACACTCCTGTATCGAGTACTGCAATACGAACATTTTTCCCTGTATATCCATTTTTGTAAACTTCATTGGCGTGCACCTGTTGTTTTAGAAGTTTCATTCTTATTCATATCCATTTTTCATAGTTTCTATCATATCATATGTCATTTCTCCTTTGTCAGTGAATATGGAATTTCCTATACAATAAAAAAAGCTGTACGCTTACGCGCACAGCTCATTTCAATTCCATACCAATTATGCGTTTTCCGGAACATCCTTGATTGAAAAACTGATTCTTCCCATCTTGTCCTTGCCAAGACATACAACCTTAACTTTATCGCCTAAAGTTAATACATCTTCTACACGATTGATTCTTTCTTTTGCAATCTTGGAAATATGAACCATTCCCTCTTTGCCTGGAGCAAACTCAAGAAACGCTCCAAATTCTTTAATGCTAACAACAGTTCCTGTAAGGATCTGTCCTTCAGCAAAATCAGTTGTAATGATCTTAATCATATCAATTGCTTTTGCGATAGCTGTTTTGTCTGTTCCGCAAACAGATACAGCACCCTCATCTGTGATATCAATCTTAACTCCGGTACGGGCAATAATCTCGTTAATAGTTTTACCCTTCTGTCCTACAACATCACCGATCTTATTTGGATCAATCGTAATCTGCTCTATCTTTGGAGCCCACTCATTTACTTCTTTACGTGGCTCAGCGATTGCTTTGCTCATTACTTCATCCATAATATAAACTCTTGCTTCTCTTGTACGCGCAATTGCTTCCTCTACGATTGGTCGAGTCAGACCATGAATTTTAATATCCATCTGAATTGCAGTGATACCATCATGTGTACCTGCAACCTTAAAGTCCATATCTCCAAAGTGGTCTTCCATACCTTGGATATCTGTTAAAACAGTATATTTACCTGAATTATCATCCATGATTAGTCCCATCGCAATACCTGCAACTGGAGCCTTAATTGGAACACCAGCAGCCATTAAAGACATTGTTCCAGCACAAATACTTGCCTGAGAACTAGATCCGTTACTTTCCATAACATCCGCTACTGTACGAATTGTATATGGGAATTCATCTACACTTGGTAATACTTGAGCTAAAGCTCTTTCACCTAAGGCACCATGACCAATTTCACGACGTCCTGGATTTCCCATACGTCCAGTTTCACCAACACAATATGGTGGGAAGTTATAGTGGTGCATGAAACGTTTTGAATCGACAACAGTTAAGTCATCAATAATCTGGTTGTCATTTAATGCACCCAATGTAGTTGTAGATAATACCTGTGTTTCTCCACGAGTAAATAAAGCCGAACCATGAACACGAGGAAGTAAATCCACTTGTGAGTTCAATGGACGGATTTCATCGATTTGACGGCCATCTGGACGTACTTTGTCTTCAATGATCAAACGACGTACTTCGTCTGCTTCAATACCACGACAGATTTCACGAGCTTGTTTCACCGCATTGTTTTGATCTTTTTCAGATTCATATTCTTTGTTTGCGATCATTTCAGCAGCTTCATCTGTTAAATCATCAATTTTTCCGTAACGCTCTAATTTTTCTTTAATCGATACAGCTGCACGAATTTGTGCTTCAAAGTTTTCACGAACTTCACGATCGATTGTTTCATCTACGGCATACAATTCGATTTCACGTTTTTCTTTACCACAAGCGGCTACGATTTCTTCTTGGAATGCACATAATTTTTTGATTTGTTCATGTCCAAACATCAATGCCGCAAGCATATCTTCTTCGCTAACTTCTTTAGCTCCAGCTTCAACCATGTTTAAAGCTTGTGCAGTACCCGCAACAGTTAAATCGATATCACTTTCTTCCATTTGAGCCACTGTAGGGTTGGCAACCAATTCTCCATTGATACGTCCAACTTTAACACCTGCGATTGGTCCATTGAATGGAATATCTGAAATACATAATGCCAATGAAGCACCAAACATAGCTGCCATTTCAGGACTTGCATCTTGATCTACACTTAATACCGTGTTGACAACCTGTACTTCATTACGGAATCCTTCCGCAAATAAAGGACGGATTGGACGGTCGATCATACGTGCTGTTAATGTCGCATGTTCGCTTGGTCTTCCTTCACGACGTAAAAATCCTCCTGGAATCTTTCCAACAGAATATAACTTTTCTTCAAAACTTACTGTTAAAGGTAAAAAGTCAATCCCTTCTTTTGCCTGGTTTGATGCACATGCAGTTGATAAAGTCACAGTATCTCCATAACGGATAATAACGGCTCCATCAGCCTGTTTTGCGATTTCACCAGTCTCTACTGTGATCCCCCGACCACAAAAATCTAAATGAAACTCTTGTTTCGCCATTTTTTCACCTCAATCATACTTTAATATAATATCATAGAAATTTAAAATAAAACATATTAAACTCATTATTTTTCGCAAAAGAAAAGCCTGTAAAACACAGTTTACAAGCTTACTTTATATGACTATATACAAACTCAACAATTTCTAAATTCTTCTTGATAATTTCCTTATCTTTTCGCATATCATCAATACTCATCCAATAATAATGTTTTCCATTCAACATAAAATTATCATTTCGCATGATTTCAGGGAAATTAGAAATAGATACTTCATACAATCGATGATTATACGTCCTCATCTCTTTATGACTCGGGAGTTTGACACCCCTTTTCACAACTGATCTTAAACATAGCGCTTAAACAAGC
>OKVB01000966.1_pt1 | contig 11590 bp, 9 predicted proteins | sample 1606651 | NCBI WGS metagenome assembly OKVB01 (sample SAMEA3882518, study PRJEB24775) | human gut metagenome | biome: human-associated habitat; feature: intestine environment; material: feces | place: Netherlands | collected 2009/2010 | reverse complement strand
CATGGGGCCTGCCGGGCTGAGGCGATGAGGCCTGCAGCCTCGAAAACGCCTGTCGGCGTTTTCCCTCGCGGCGGAAGCCCACCGGGCTTCCGCTATTCGCTCGGCGCGTATTGGCCAGCGCGCGCTCCGCGCGCTATTTGGCCAATGCGCCCATCGGATCCCACGCGGGGAGCATGGTGGCGGGTTCTTCTAGGGCCTTGAGGTATTCGGCGGGAAGGAGGGCCTTGGGGACGGCGACCTCGTAGACGTATTCGGTGAACCAGTCGTCGCTCATGGTGAAGTAGCCCTTGTCGGCGATCTTGTCTCCCCACGAGTTCTCCACACGCCAACGGCGGGTGGTGTGGCCATCCTCATCCACATCCACACCGACGAACGCCATCGCGTGATTCATCGCGGAATCGCCGAAACGGACACGCTGTTCCTTGTCCAGATCGAAATCGACGCCATACACGCGGCCATACTCGAACAGGTCGGTGGCCCACGCGCCGTTCTCACGGTCCATCATCGGATGGCAGTCAGCGCCGAACCATACCGGAATGCCCTGTTCCTGAAGAATCTGACGCACGCAGTCCTTCATGAACTGGTTCGGCACGTTGAGGTACTCGGTCGGGTCTCCCCCGGCCACGTTGCCCAGATGCTCGATGCCGATCTTCTTGCCCTTGACGTGCTCCTGACGCGGATCGTCCACCAGGCAGACATAGCTTTCCAAATCGGCGGAACCCACATACTTCTTCCAGAACTCGACAGGCGTGATCTCGCCATCGCGGTGGAACTCGCCATCCTTGTCGGTCCACTCCCAATCGAAGCTCTTCGGCGGCTCGCCCAAGTGAATCGTCAGAATACGGTGACCGGCGGCGACCGCATCGGCGATAATCGCATCGATCGCGGACGGATCAGCGTACATATGCGCAACCGCGGTGTGCAGCATGCGGCGCAGCTGCACGTTCATCTCACCGGTGTTCTTGGAGGATTCGGTCTCCGGGAACAGATCCTTCGGCACCGCGCCATACTTCTTGTACACGTTCATGGCCATGGTCCACTGGCCGCCGTCGCCCATCACGTCGGACAGCAGATGCCGCATCAGACGCGAATCGGCAGGCTCGCCGGCACGCACCAGCTTGGCCACGTCCTTCAGGAAGTAGTTGACGCGTTCGAGCTTGTCGTAGTACATGGCGTAGTTCTGGGAGAACTCGAACTCCTTGAGACCCATGTTCTGCTTGGCCACGAAACGGGCCACGTTCAGCGAGCTGAACAGCCAGCAACGGCCGGAACGGTCCTGATGGGTGACGGTGCCGTTGTCCACGACGGTGGAGAAACGACGCTGCATCAGACGGGCGCGATCGTAGTTGCGCGCCACCTTGTCGATGCCGGCCGCCGTGACGGCGTTCATGGCCATGCGATTGTGCTCGCTTGCTTCGAAATCGTCGACGAGCTTGTTCAGTTCATCACCGCTCAATGGCGTGATGTCGGTCATTATCCATTCCCTTTCTATGGTTTCAGTTGTTCTGCGAAGCGTCTGCGGATTCGGCGTCGCCTTCCAGCTCGGTCTCGGCTGCGGAATCGTTCTCGACGGCATCCTGCGTGTCGGCGTCTGCCGGTGCGGCGGTCTCATCGTCGTGCTGCGCGTCGTCATCAGATTGCGCGTCGGAAGGCTCGCCTTCATCGACGGCGTTGACCACGGACAGGTCGTTCATGCCGAAACCGGAGAACGCGTTGGAGAACATGGCACGCAGTTCGCTGACGCGCTGCGTGATCTGGGCCTCACGGCTCTGCAGGTCGGCGATGCGCTGCTGCACGCCGTCCAGTTCCTTCTTCGCGGCCTCGCGACGCTCGTTGATCTGCTCGTCGGCGTCTTCGGTGGCCTGCTTGAGGATGCTCGCCGCGTTCGCGTCCGCCTCGTCACGCTTGCTGGAAGCGTACGCCTCAGCCTCGTCACGGGTCTTCTGCGCGGAGGAAATCAACTCGCTGGCCTGCTTGTTGGCGGCCTCGCGACGCTCGTTCAGGTCGGTGAGCAGCTCATTGACCTTCTTCGTGGCCTCCTCCTGCTGGGCGGAGATGTCGGCGCGGATCTGCTCCACTTCGGCGTTGACCTGGCTGATGGTCTTGGTGCGGTGCACTTCCGCCTCGTCGGTGATCTCCTGGGCCTTCGCCTTGGCGGTGTCGGTGATTTCGGCGGCACGGCGCTGCGCGTCGGTCATCATCTTGGACACCTGCTCGCGCACGTCCGCCAGCTTCTTGTTGGCTTCGGCAAGCGCGGATTCGATCTGGTCGTTGGTCTCGCTCTTCAGGCGGGAGATCTCCTCATTGGCGTTCTTGCGCTGTTCGGCGATCTTGCTGGTCGCCTCGGTGCGCATGTCGGAAATCTCACGTTCCTGCGTGGCGCGTTCGGCGGCAAGACGCTTGCCGTGTTCCTCACGGGAGTTGGTCAGTTCCAGATCGACGGTCTGACGCTGCGCCACCACGGCCTTCTGGGCCTCGCTGCGCATCTGGTCGACCTCATGCTGGGCATTGGCCCTCATGGCTTCGGATTCGTCCTTGGCGTCACCGAGCACCTTGGCCGCCTTGGCGTTGGCGTCGTCCATGATGCGCTTGGCGTCGATTTTGGCGTTGTTCAGCAGTGTTTCAGCCTGCAGCTGCACCGTGGCGCGGGCCGCGGAAGCGTCCTTCTTGGCTCGTTCAAGCAGCTCGGCGCTGGTCTGTTCCGCGCTGGCGAGCATCTGCTGGGCGTTGGCGCCCAGTGACGCGAAGGACTTCGGAGCGGCCTTCTTGTTCTTTTCCTCCTGCAGCTGCGCCTGCAGCTCAAGGATGGTCTGGTCGTCGGCCTTGACCTGCTCACGCAGACGGTTCACCGTCTCCTGAGCCGAAGCGAACGCCTCGTCGACTCGATCCTTGTCGTACCCCCTCAACACGATTGGGAACTGCTCAACCATGCCCTTTTCCTTTCACGAATTCCCTACACTTTGCGCATCTGCCAGCGCGCACTCGTTCAGTACTCTATCTCAGTCAGCAGGCGGCACGCAGAACGAAATGCATTATTCTCACAGAGAGCACAGAAATCGTTCGAAAAAGTCTGTCGGGGGTATGGCGGTATGTCCGCGACCACGTGTCGAAACCGCATGACTCACATGTCGCAGAAAATCGTGCCGTAGAAAGCGGAGCCGTCCTCAGCCAAGCAGAATGTCGCTTGACGAGGGTTGCAGGAAGTATCGTACCGATTCACGCAGCACGTCATCGACCGCAGCGGTCTGCTGTTCGATCGACAGTCCACGTTCGTGCGGCCGACCGTTGACGATCGGCAGGCTGACGAACCCCGACAGAATGCGACGTTCCTGGCCCGCCGACCAGTTGAGCAGATGGTAGAACAGCGAATTGCATACGAACGTACCGGCGTCGGAACTCAACGCGGCGGGAATCTCGTGTTTGGCGAAATCGTGCAGTATCGACCGCAACGGCAGGCGCGTCCAGTACGCGGCCGGACCTTCCGGGTCGATCAGGCGGCGGGGCGGAATCACGTTGTCGGCATCCGGCTTGGCCGCATCCATGAGATTTGTGGCGCATCGTTCCAGCAGAATGCCACGGGAGGTGCGCTTGAGCCCTGTGGCGATGACGATGTCCGGCTTGGCCTGTTCGATGGCTTCCAGCAGCGTGGGCCAGGCTTTGGCGAAGCTCACCGGAAGCGTGACGTTGGTGACGGTGACGGCGATGTCCTGCAGCAGTTCTTCGGAGATCGCCTGCGATTGCGCCGGATCGTCCCATTGCTTGGCTACCGCCGCCGGCACGAGCACGGCCGGATTGACGTCGATGCCTTCGTAGGGCGTGAAACCGGAGATGACGATGTTGATCTGCTGCATGGTTTCCAGTGTACGTGGTGAATGTGTTGAACGTTAAGTCTGCCGACACGTCGACGGACTTAACGTTCGATGAAAATCAACGGCTGTGCATCTGGGAGAACGCCTCGGCGAACACGGCGTGCATGCGCGCCTTGGCTTCCTCCTTGGCGTGTTCGGGGTCGAGGCTGCGGGCGATGCCTTCGGCGATCGGCATGTCGGATGGCGTGGTGATTTTGAGGTTCGTTTCGGAACCGTCCACGATGGCGACCGGCTCGTCGGGCAGGTAGTCCACCACCACGCGCGTGTCGTCGGTCGGATGGAAGTCGGGGTCGGCGGCGGCCAGTTCGTAGGCTTTGACGATGGTACCGAAACGGAACGCCTGCGGGGTCTGCGCGCGGAAGGTATTCGGACGTTCCGGCACGGATTTGACCACCTTGCGGTCGCCCAGATCCTCTGTGAGCAGAATCGTGTCGGTGGAGGCGTAGGCCACGGTGGCGGCATTGAACTGGTCCAGGCTGTCGATGCAGCCGTCGATGGACCGCTCCTCGACGAACGGACGCACGCCGTCATGGATGAGGATTTTCGCGCCGGAGGGAATGCCGGCCTGTTTGAGCAGGTCCAAGGCGGCGAGCGTGCTGTCCACGCGTTCGGCGCCGCCGGGAACGATGGCCCGCACTTTGGCGTAGCCGGCTTCGTCGATAAGCTCGTTCACCGTCTCTTCGACACGTTCGTTGACCACCACGATGATGTCGCTGATGCGGTCGTTGTTTTCGAATGCCTCGATGCTCCAGCAGACGATTGGCTTGCCACCCACCGACACCAGCTGCTTGGGGTTGTTCTCGTCGAATCGGGTGCCGAATCCCGCTGCCAGCACCACGGCCACGACCGGCATCTTCTGTTCCTGCATCTGCTCTCCCTTACTCATATGCTCCACCGTAAAGCCGCGGCCGCATGCCATCCCGTTCCGCGGCGGGTTCTGCACGCAATCCGCAACAGTGGCCACGCGAATCACTCGAATCGCACGAATCACGTGGCTTGTATGGCTCGTATGGTGATTATTCGCGTACGATCAGCGCCAGCATGCGTCCTTCATGCTGTTTTTTGGCGAGCGACGCGCGGCGATGCGAGAACCACAACGGGTTTTCGAGCGTGCACAGGCTGCGGCGGATCTTGTTGAACCGTTCGGAAAGCTTCGGATCGCCTTCGCCATCGGCGGCGCAGATGCCGGCCAGTTCCTCGTCTTCGGACAGGTACTGCGTGGCCGCGTTGACGCGTGGACGGGATGAGACGATGTTGTCGGCCGGCACGCCCGCTTTGGCAAGCTCCTGCAGGGCGGCCGCGGCGATGTCGATGCCCGGCTGGCCAAATCGGCTCAACGTGAAGGTTCCCGGGAACTGCGCATCGAATTCGTCGGCGATGTCGCCACCGACCTCGTAGCAGTCGCCGCAGATGCAGGGGCCGAGCGTGGCGACGATACGTTCCGGCTGGGCGCCCTTGGACACCATCTTCTCGATGGTCGCGCCGATCACGCCTTTCTGCAGACCGCGACGGCCGCAGTGCGCTGCGCCGATCACGCCGGCTTCGGGATCGGCCATGAGCACCGGCAAGCAGTCGGCGGCGAACATGCCGAGCGCCACGTTCTTCCGGGACGTCACTTGGCCGTCGGCTTCGATGACGGTCGGCTCACCGTCATTCCCCGTCGCGTTGTTTTCGCCGTCCGTCTCGTCTTCCGGCTTCTTCGTGCCGGACACGTCGAATCCGAACGGCTGGTTGATGACGAATGATTCGTCCACGTCCACCGCGTCGCCGGAATGCACCTGGCTGATAAGGCTGATTTTCGCGCCGAGCACGTCGGCGAGCGCCTTGCGGTTGGCGAGCACGTGTTCCGGTTTGTCGCCGGATTTGCCGCCGAGGTTGAAGTGCGCGAAATCGCCTTCGCTGGTGCCGCCGAGTCGCGTGGTGTAGACGACTTTGATGCCGGGGGCCAGCATGATCGGAATGGTCACGGGAATCGGGTTACCGTTTTTGTCAGTGGGGTCGATGGCGTTGGAATCGAGGATCGCGTCATCGTATTGTGTGCTGCTCATGTCTTGTTTTTCCTTGGTTTTGCGATTGGAAGGCCTGCTTGCGATTGCCGTCTTCTATTCGGCTTTCAGCGTCGGCTTTTTCGTGCGCGAACGGATGGCCGCGTTGACGGGCACCTCCTGCGGGCACGGCATGGAGAAGACGTCCGCCGGCAGGCACGGTGTAGGCGAAGGGGGCCGCGCCGGGCAGCACGAATTCGACTTCCTGGCCGGCTTCGATCTTGTTGCGGCTCATGATGGTCACGCGTCCTCCGTCTTCCGGACTCCATGACAGCACTTCGCCGACGACGAGCCATGCGCGGAAGTATGCGGAACGGTCGGTGCTTTGCCGCACTTTGTGTTCCGGATAGTAGAAGCCGGTGGAGTAGTCGCGGTGCGCCACTTTGTCGGGCTCGTCGAGCAGCCAATCCGGCAGGGTGACATGCGGTGCCGGCCGTACACCGGCGTGATGCCAGCCTTCCGGCAGTATTTCGGCGGCGGTGTTCGACTTGCGTCGGGTGCTGCGTGCGTGGTAGCTCAGATTGTCCGGCTCGCCAATCGCGATATTGCCGGACGAAACGTTGCCAGCCGAAACGTTGCCGGACGGCACGCCCCCAACGGGAACGGCGTCGATGTCGGGCTTGCCGGCGAACGCGCCATCGGCGTTGGCCATGATCGCATCCTCGGTGTCCGGCTTGCCGTATTCCGGGTCACCGGGACGGATCACGCGGTCGCGGAACGGCTTCAGCACATTGCCGTCGGCATCTTCGAAGCCGCGCTGGACCATGTATTCGTTGACGGCCGTCTTGTAGGCGTTCGTCATGGCGGCGATGTAGTAGGCGCTCTTGGAACGGCCTTCGATCTTGAGGCTCGTCGCGCCCGAATCAAGCAGATCGTCGATGTGGGCGAGCATGTTCATGTCCTGCGAATTGAACAGGTACGCGCCTTCCGCGGTCTGTTCGATCGGGAAGTACTGGCCGGGGCGTTTCTCTTCGACGATCGAATACTTCCAGCGGCACGGCTGCGCGCATTCGCCGTGGTTGCCGTCGCGGCCGGTCAGATAGTTGGAGAACAGGCAGCGTCCGGAGAAGGCCATGCACATCGCGCCATGCACGAAGCATTCGATGTCGAGGTCGTCGGGAATGCGGGCGCGGATGTCGCGCACGGCCTGCAGGTCCATTTCGCGGGCCAGCACCACGCGGCGCGCGCCCAGTTCGTAGAACGCGTTGGCGGCCTGGTAGTTGGTGACGCCGGCCTGCGTGCTCACATGCAGTTCGAGGTTCGGAGCCACCTGCTTGGCCATGAGCATCACGCCGATGTCGGAGACGATCAGCGCGTCCACGCCGGTGTCCTTCAGCTTGCCGAGGTATTCGCGCATGGCTTCCACCTCGTTGTTGCGCGGCAGCACGTTGAAGGTGACGTACACGCGGGCCCCACGCTCGTGGGCGTAGCGTGCGCCTTCCTCGAAATCCTCGAGGCTCAGGTTTTTCGGCGCGCTGCGCATGCCGAACGCCTTGCCGCCGCAGTAGACGGCGTCCGCACCGTAATCGACCGCGGTTTTCAGTCCCCTCAAATTGCCTGCGGGGGCCAACACTTCTGGCTTGTTTCTTCTTTGCACGGATGTTCCTCTTACTCGTAAAAGACCATCAGATATTGTCGTAGATTCACGGGACAGGCAAAGCCCGTCCAGCCGTTACGCAAGCTCGGGCTACGCCAGCTCGCGTGCGACGGCGGCGAGTACGTCCACTGCGTCGGCGAACTCTTCCGGCGTGGTGTAGGAGTAGCTCAGGCGCAGGGAGTTGTCGGCGGCGAAATCGTAGATGTCGCCGGGGTTGAGCAGCACGCCACGTTCGGCGGCCAGCTGGAACAGGCGGTTCATGCGTATCGGCCGGTCGAAGGTCATCCAAATGTAGAAGCCTCCGGACGGCACGTTCCAGTGGACGAGCCCGTCCATTTTCTCCTGCAGCGTAACGAGCGCGCGGTCGCGGCGGTGCCGCAGCTCCCGTTTCAGGCCGGCCACGTATTCGTCGTACATGCCGTTCGTGAGGAATCGCGCGAACGTCCACTGGCTCAGCACGCTCGCACCGTAGTCCATCTGCATTTTCACGTCGGCGAGCCGCTGCACGATCGGCTCGGCGGCGACCAGCCATCCGATGCGCAGTCCGGGAGCCAGCGATTTGGACGCGCTGCCGAGCGTGATGACCATGCCGGTCTCATCGAGGGCCTTCAGCGACGGCAGCGGGGCATCATCCTCGAAATACAGGTCGCGGTAGGCGCCGTCCTCGATGATCGGCAGTCGGCTGTCCACGGAAAGCTCGACCAGTTCATGCCGGCGTTTGTCGCTCATGGTGACGCCTGTCGGATTGTGATTGGTCGGAATCGTGTACAGGATCGCATTGCCTTTGCGGTTGCGCGCGTTGAGCGGCGCCGGACGGCCGGCGTCAAACTCCCCTTCCACCAGCAGGCCGCGCAATGCCTGCACGTTGAGGCCGTCGTCGTCCATCGGCACGCCTTCCAGATGCATGCCGGCCGACTGGAACACCTGCAGCGACTTGATGTAGCTCGGCGATTCCGCGTATACGGTGGTGCCGGCCGGCAGCAGGCTCACCGAAATCATCTGCAGCGCCTGCAACGCGCCGGATGTGACCAGCACCTGGCTTGCCGTGCAGTCGACGCCGGTGGCGCGCATGTGCGCCGCAATGGCCTCGCGCAGTTCGGGCAGGCCTTCGGGCGGCGGGTAGCCGAGCGTTTCGATCTCGTCCGCCGCCTCGCCGAGCACCTGCCGCCACATGGCTTTCGGAAAGAGCCGCGGGTCGAGCTCGCCGGTGCCGATGCGCGTCATGTTCGGCGTGAACTCGTACCGGTTGATGGCTTGGATGGTGTCGTTGTTGGCTTTGAAGAAGCCGGAATCCACGTAATCGGCCCAGTCGGGCGCGCCCGGCAGCATCAGCGACCACGTGTTGCTGACGATTCGCGTGCCCGCTCCATGCTGCCCTTCGACGATGCCATAATCGGACAGCTCGTTGATGGCCGCGATGACGGTGGACCGGTTCACGCCGAACCATTCGGCGAGCGCGCGTTGCGACGGCAGACGCGAGCCAATCGGCCAATTGCCGCTGTGCACCTGTTCGCACATGTACCCGACGATTTGTTCGGTGACGGGTTCGCCGGTGGTACGGTCCGGTTTCCAATCGATGTTCAGCGGCGCGATGCGTGCCATGACGCTCCTTCACATTGGTGGTGTCGGTATGGTTCGGCGTTTTCCGCGGTCGGCGCATCTGCTTTCTGACAGTGGACCGTCCTGCGATTGGCTGAGCCAAACCTCAGCTTTTGGCTGGTTGCCTATTGTAGCAACACCTATACAATATGACACTGGTTACGTTGTTTTTCGCAGAATAGAGGTTTTTCCTGCGATTACAAAATGAGTAATTTGGTTGGTTTTGGCTGGGTTGATTACAACCAACCAAATATGTTTGGATGGATAAGAGGCGAGTATGGGATTCTTTTTCCAAGGGCTGACGTTGGGATTGGCGTATGTCGCGCCGATCGGTATGCAGAATCTGTTCGTCATCGATTCGGCGCTGACCAAGCCGCGCCGCCGCGCGCTGCTGACCGCGCTGATCGTGCTGTTTTTCGACGTGTCGTTGTCGCTGTCCTGCTTTTTCGGCATCGGCAGGCTGATGCAGGATTACGCATGGCTGAAGCTGGCCATTCTGGCGATCGGCGGCTTGGTGGTCATCCGTATCGGCGCGGGTCTGCTGTTTCCCGGCAAGGGTGGCGATGATGGCGCCGCGCAAACGCCGCAGTCGCGGACCTCGCAATCGCAGGGCTTTGCGCAACGCGTCACTTCGAAATTCGGCGGCGACAGCGAGCTGCTGCACACCATCGTCACCGCCGGTGTGGTGACGTGGTGCAATCCGCAGGCCATCATCGACGGCACGCTGATGCTCGGCGCGTTCAGCGCGACGCTTACCGTCGGTCAGTCCACGCCGTTCATCACCGGCGTGGAAACCGCGTCGGCACTGTGGTTCTTCGGCATCACCCTGTTGGTGTCGCTGTTCAGCCACAGGTTCAGCCCGCGAATCGTCACCGCGATGAACCGCGTGTGTGGCGCGGTGGTGGTGCTGTACGGCGTCAAACTGCTGATTGATTTCGCGATGGCCGTGCTGTAATCCCGCGATGGCCGTCCGGTTCCGCAAAAACGTATGCCCGTCCGTGTTTTGCTACCCGAGCTGAGTGGTTGGGTTAACAAAATGCGGACGGGCAGTGCTTTTTCAGCCGAGGAAGGCGAGTTCCCCGTCAGTGAGTTCGAGCTCGTCGGCCTTCAGGGAGTCGAGGATGGTTTCGGGACGGTGTGCGCCCGGAATCACGAACATGTGGTCGCCCTTGGCCAGCTCCCAAGCCAGCACCACGCGCTGGTAGCTCACGCCATGCTTGGCGGCCACTTCGCGGAACGGGTCGAACAGGTGCTCGTCGTACGGGTGGCGGTAGCCGCCGAGCGGACTCCAGCACACGAAGGCGAGACCTCCCTTCGCGCAGTATTCCAACGTGTCCTGGGTTTCCAGATGGATCGGCGAATACTGGTTCTGCACGGCAACGAGCTTGTCGCCGAGAATCTCCTGTGCGATTTTGAGCTGTTCGATGCTCACGTTGGACACACCCGCCCACTGGGCCACGCCCTGGTCGAGCAGCGCCTTGATACCTTCGCAGGACTCGTTGTACGGCACTTCCGGATCGTGGCGATGCAGGTAGAGCAGGTCGATCGAGTCGACGCCGAGCGCCTGCGCGGACTGCTTGCCGTATTCGATGAGGTGTTCCGGCTTGCCGTCACGCGGCCAGATCGGCTTGTCGCCATCCCACGCGCGGCGCAGACCGACCTTGGTGGCCACGGTGACTTCCTCACGCGGCCCCTTCCATGTGTCCAGCGCTTCGCGGACCAGCTTTTCGCCGGTCTGTTCCTCTTCGCCCGGCGTGTAGTAGGCCCATGCGGTGTCGATGTGGCGGCAGCCGGCGTCAAGCGAGGCGTGCAGGGTTTCGATGCCGACGTCGTGGCCGCGGTTGTTTTCGATGGTCAGCGGCATTTCGCCGTGGCCGATGGCGGTGGTGTGGAACGGTCCGAGATTACGGAACAACGTCATGTCTTCTCCTTCGAAAGTGGTGTCTTCCGGCAGGCGCGAGCCGGTTGGAGCCGGGTCGGAACCAAGTCGGACGGCATCTCGTTCAGGTTCTGCCAATGGAAAAGCCTACCAATCGCCATGGGCGAAAGGTAGGCTTTTCAAGCCGGACCGGGCGTGGGCAAACACAATGCCGACAATCGCAATGTCATAGGGCGTCACGTTGTCCGACGGCGGGCGTCATGTCGTGGATCAGCGGCCACCGCCGCCTCCACCGCCGCCGCCTCCGCCACCGCCGCCGAAGCCGCCACCGGAGAAGGATCCGCCGGAGCCAGAGGATGAGGAAGGCGCGGCCGCGGAAATCGTGGAACTCACCGAAGCGAATCCAGAGCTGATCTGCGAACCGATGTCACCGATGCCGCCCATGAATTGCGTACCGCCATACATACCACCCGACATCATGCCATTCGTATTGATCGGACCGTTCCACGCCTGGGAACGATAGGTCCAATAGCCCAAGGAGTCATAACCGTAGGTGTCAAGCCATTGCGGGTCGTTGACTTCGGGGTAGGCGCGGGCGAAT
>OKVB01000958.1_pt1 | contig 11651 bp, 7 predicted proteins | sample 1606651 | NCBI WGS metagenome assembly OKVB01 (sample SAMEA3882518, study PRJEB24775) | human gut metagenome | biome: human-associated habitat; feature: intestine environment; material: feces | place: Netherlands | collected 2009/2010 | reverse complement strand
GCATTCTTGCGGCGGCACTGGTCGATGGTTTCGACCAGATGACCGCGGAGGAGCGGCAAGCGATTCTTGACAAGGGTTTTGAGTATTATTGCACGGGTACTTATGGCAACACCGGATTGAATACACACGATGCATGGGGTTCAATCGGCGGCTTTACAAGTACGCATAAGCCGGTTTTTGTTACTTATACGTATACCCACCCCGCGCTGGCCGCTAACAAGGATGGCGACTACAAGGTCCGCCTTGCCGGCACGACAGCGGAAGTGACGCTGACGAAGGCGAAGAAGCTCTCTTCGTCCATCACGCTCAAGCAGGACGCCAGCGTGAAGCTGCCGTATAAGGAAGACGGCACGCTGGATTTTGACGCACTGCGTGCAGCCATTCTCCAGCAGGTCGTGGACGAGGGGACTACCCCGTCTCTGACGACGGAGAATACGGAGATCAAGTACTATGCGACGTCTTCAACGGGATGGACTCATGAATGGGTGAAAATGGATGGCGATAAGGTCAATCTTGCAACTTACCCCGCCATTTCTGCGGGTGAGCAGCAGATCCAGATCAGCTTCAAGGGCGACAATACTTACAAGGCGTCCTCTGAAACGACGACGGTGACCTTCACCGAGCGCCCAAGCATCGAAGCGGTGACGAAGGAAAACCCGACGTTCAAGCTCGCCTTCACTGCCGACGGCGCGGCGATCTATGACAACATCCGGCAGCAGGTCTGGGATGCGGTCGTTGTGAGCACGAACCCGGCTCTGACCGTGGATGATGTGACCATCGAGTATTATGCTACGGCTGAGAGCGGCTCTTGGGGCAGCGTCGGCAAAGCATGGATGCCGCTGGAAGGCGGCACAAAAGATTTGCTGACCTATCCCGCCATCGGTGAAGGTACGCAGGAGGTGCGCATCACCTGGGGCGGCAGCAAGGACTACGCCGCCTGGCAGTGGCAAGGGAATGTGGCCGTCACCGGCCGCGCGGCAGCTCCGTTCACGCGCAAAGAGGGCGTGACCGAAGTCTCGATGGTCTACAACAAGGATCAGAGCATCAACTACGAGGCGACCGCGCAGGCTCTGCGCGAGGCGCTGCTCGTGAGCGCTGATCCGAACGTCTCCATCAACGACGTGACGGTGGAGTATAACGCCGGCACAGATCTTGCCAAGAATTTCCAGCCACTCGACTTTGACGGTTTTGGCTTCAAGTTCGGCCTGAACGAGCAGACCATCCGCTTCACCTGGCGCGGCAACGCAGACTACCAGGCTTATACGGCGGAAGTCACCGTCGAGATGACCGACAGCCGCGAGGCCAGCGCCGTCGTCCTCAAGCCGAGCATCTCTCTCATCTACAATAAGGACGCCGCTGCCATGACGCAGCAGATTTTTGAATACGTCATTGATTGGGACGATTCCACGCTGCCCGACAAGAGCACGCTGAGCGCGGACGACTTTACGATCGAGTATTACGCAACGGCTAAGGTCGTGGCCGGTGATCTTGGCGGCGACGTAGGACTCCAAAAGTGGGTTCCGATCGAAGGAGAAGAGGGAATCAGTGTTGGCAAACTCCAGTATTTCTACCCCCAGATGGGCGCTGGTGAGCAGCAGATCCGCGTGACCTTCAACGGCAACGAGACCTATCGTTCCAGCGAGGCTGAGGAAGGCTCGCTCACGGTCAAGAAGGCAAATGTCTCCGTCAAGGTGCACTCGACGAGCATCTACGCCGATGAAGTGCCGGGCGAGGGCTTCGTCACCACCGATCCCGTGGACGATTTTGACATCTTCACAGTCTATACCGGCGTGTCCAGCGTGTTCGTGCAGCTGCCCGAGCGCTACACAGACAACGCGTTCATCGAGGCTATTGATCCTGTGCTCGAAAAAGTCGGTCTGCGGACGATCCAGGATATCATGGACAAGGGCATCACCGTCGGAGAACTCAAGCAGAATCTGGACAAGATCGCCAATGGCAGCGAGTATGCCGTAGTGCGTGAAGCGCTCAAGCTGATGGGTGTTGACGTCACTACGCTGCAGCAGATCATCAACGTGTTCAACAAGATCACCCTGCTGGACAATGTCCGCATTGCCCTGCGTACACCGGATCAGGTGGGTATCTACACCGTTTACGCGATCACGAACAACGATAACTACAACACCGGCTTCGGTATGGGTGCACTCGTTGTGAAAAAGCACTACTCCGGTGTGAAGCTCGACTGGAATCAGGACTTCACCAATGGCAAGATCTCCGCTGCGGACGTGAAGAACTTCGACTTCGGTGCGACGCTGAGCTATAACGGGGAACAAGTCGAGGATCAGTCCTCTGTGCACTACCTGTACTCCGGCTTCACCAGCAGGTGGAAGCCGTACTCCAGCACCACGACACCCCCGACTGAGCCCGGCCGCTATGTTGTGACGGTCGTGACTCTGGGCGGCAACTATCAGGCAGCGCCCATCACGCGCGCTTTCCAGATCACCAAGTAATTTTCTCGCGTGTGTCTCCCGGGCTTTTTTGCCCGGGAGACATTTTTGCGCCGGAGGAGACCGGCCGGAGCTGAAAATGAAAATCGCCGAAAATTTTTTCAAAAATAACTTGACAGCAGTCGAATCGTCTGGTATATTAAACAAGCGCTGAGGCGACGAGGCCGAGTAGTTCAGTTGGTTAGAACGCTAGCCTGTCACGCTAGAGGTCGAGGGTTCAAGTCCCTTCTCGGTCGCCACCCGCGGGGCGAAAGCTCCGCGGGCTTTGTATGCTGCTATAGCTCAGTCGGTAGAGCGCATCCTTGGTAAGGATGAGGTCCCCGGTCCGAATCCGGGTAGCAGCTCCAGAAAATCCTGCAACCGTTGCGGTTGCAGGATTTTTTGTTTATCAAAGACCGCGCAAAAACCACGACGCCGGACAGGGAAGCCCTGTCCGGCGTCGTTTTGCCTATGTTCGGTTTCAGCCGCCGAAGCCGATCACGGTGTGCGGCCCCCGCCGTTTGGCGGGGGCTTACGTTTTCCTTGCCGCGGGAAATCGATATGCGAAAGCCTGCCAAAACCGTCTGTGTCAGACGCTTTTGACAGGCTGAGCGAGCGGGCCTGTAAGCCGGGTTCTGTTATCGACAGCCATCTATCTAGACGCACCGTTGCCGGTGCGTTCCAGCCACCTCCATGGGACGGCCGGGCCGGCCATATGTCCCTCCGCGGTGTTGCTCCGGATAGAGTTTACAGCGCCGCACTGTCTCCAGCCGGCGAGTGAGCTCTTACCTCACTTTTCCACCCTTACCCGATCGCTCGGGCGGTTTGTTTCTGTTGCACTTGTCCGAGGGTCGCCCCTGGCGGGTGTTACCCGTTATCCTTGCCCTGTGGAGCCCGGACTTTCCTCACGCACAGCCTTTCGGCTCGTGCCCGCGGCTGTCCGGCTCACTCGCCCGACTATTTTACACATCCTGCCGCGGTACGTCAAGCGCTGCGGCGATTTATTTTCTTGTAATCGCGTCAAATGGGCGGTATAATCGCTTTGTATGATTCTTTATTTTTCAAAAGGAGTGTCTGCATGACCTTTTCGGACTATATGGACTATCTGCGCGGCAAGCGCATCGGCGTCATCGGCTTCGGCGTGAGCAATCAGCCGCTCGTGCGCGTGCTGCTGCGCAACGGCTGCGACGTGACGGTGTGCGACCGGCGCGACCGCGCCCAGCTCGGCGCGACCGGCGACGAGGCCGCGGCGCAGGGCGCAAAATTTATCCTTGGTGCGGATTATCTGGAGCATCTGGACTTCGACGTCATCTTCCGCACACCGGGCGTGCTGCCCATCGTGCCGCAGCTGCGCAAGGCTGCGCAAAGCGGCGCGATCCTCACCTCCGAGATGGAGGCGTTCTGCAATCTCTGCCCCTGCCGCATCCTTGCCATCACCGGCAGCGACGGCAAGACCACGACCTCGACCATCACGGCCGAGCTCCTGCGCGCGCAGGGCTACACCGTGCACCTTGGCGGCAACATCGGCACGCCGCTCTTTGACCGCATTCCGGATATCCGTCCGGAGGATTTTGCCGTGCTCGAGCTCAGCAGCTTCCAGCTGCACAGCATGCACTGCGCGCCGGATGTGGCCATCATCACGAACATTTCGCCGAATCATCTGGATGTGCATCCGGATTTCGAGGACTACGTGTCGGCCAAGTGCAGCATTTACCGCGGCCAACGGCCGGACGGCTGCCTGGTGCTCAACGCGAAGGACGCCCACACGCCGCGCTTCGCGGCCGAGGCGCCGGGGCGCGTGCGCTATTTCAGCAGCATCGGCCCGGTGGAAAATGGCGTTTACTGCACGGATGGTGTGATTTACCGCGCGCACGATGGCAAGGCGGAGAAGATCCTCGACGCCACCGAGATTCGCATTCCCGGCGCGCACAACGTGGAAAACTATATGGCGGCCTTTGCTGCGACTGACGGGCTGGTCGGCAATGCGGCGTGCGTTCAGGTCGCGCACGCCTTCTCCGGCGTGCCGCACCGCATGGAGCGCATCCGCGAGCTCAACGGCATTACGTTCATCAACGATTCCATCGCCTCGAGCCCCACGCGCACGATCGCGGGCCTGCACGCGCTGCCGAAGCCGCCGGTCATCATCCTCGGCGGGCATGACAAGCACATCCCGTTTGATACGCTCGGTGACGAGGTCTGCCTGCACGCGAAGGCGGCGGTCGTCGTCGGCGAGACGGCGCAGCGCATTGCCGCCGCCATCCGCGCGTCGAAATGCTATGACCCGGGAAAGCTGCCGCTCGTTGAGGCACCGGATTTTCGCGCAGCGGTCGAGACGGCCTACGGCCTTGCGCAGCCGGGCGATATCGTGACGCTCTCGCCGGCCTGCTCATCGTTTGATTTCTTCAAAAACTTTGAAGAGCGCGGCAATACCTTCCGCGCCATTGTGGAATCTCTGCACTGAGCGCATGAATCGTCCCGCCGCTGCATAGCATGGCAGGGGGGATCTGCTATGATTTGTGCACCTCGCCGCTGGAGACCGGCTGCCCGCCGGCGCCCGCTGCGGCCGAACCGGAAGCTGGCGGCGCTGCTGCTGGTATGCATTCTGTTGGGCGGCATGGCGTATTTTACCGTGTCGGTGCTGCACCTGATCACGCAGCTGGCCGTCAACTCTGCCTGCGACCTCATGCAGCTGAAGATCAACGCCGCCGTCACGGCGGCGACGGCGCAGGTGCAGGGCGACTATTATACCTACCGCACGGACGCTGACGGGACCATCACGGCCGTGAGCATCGACACCGAGCACGTGGGGCAGGTGTCCTCGCTCGTGCTCGAGCACATGATGGACGGGGACGACGGGCAGGTCGAGCTGGACATCCCGCTCGAGACGCTCTTCGGCGTGAATTTTCTGCCGGGGCTCAAGCTGCCGCTGCCGGTGCGCATCCTTGTGCTGACGACGTCGGACGTGAACTATCACAACGAGCTCATGTCGGCCGCGATCAACCAGAGCAAATATCAACTATATCTGAACGTGAAGATGGATCTCGACATTCTGGTGCCCTGGGAGCACCAGACCGAGACCGTGGGCACGAACGTCCTGCTGGCCGAGACGGTCATCGTCGGCAAAGTGCCCCAGACGTATGTGGAAGTGGAGTAGACAACATGGATGTACGCGAAGAGATCCTGACGCTGCGCCGTCAGCTGGAACACGCAAATTTTCTCTATTACGTGAAGGATGCGCCCGAGATCAGCGATTTCGAGTATGACGCGCTTATGCGCAGGCTCGAAGAGCTCGAGGCGGCGCACCCGGAGTATGCCTCGCCCGATTCGCCGACGCAGCACGTCGGCGGCTACGCGCTCAACACCTTTGCGCAGGTGCGCCATCAGGTGCCGCTCGAGAGCCTGCAGGACGTGTTCTCGTTCGACGAGCTGCGCGCGTTCGGCGCGCGCATGGACGGGGCGCTCACGCAGACGCATGATTATTCCGTCGAGCCGAAGATCGACGGCCTGTCCATGTCGCTCGAGTATGAAAACGGGGTGTTCGTCCGCGGCGCTACGCGCGGCGACGGCATCACCGGCGAAGACGTGACGGAAAACCTCCGCACGCTGCGCAACCTGCCGCTGACGCTTGAAAACGCGCCTGCAAAGCTTATCGTGCGCGGTGAGGTCTATATGTCGCACGAAGTATTCGCAGCGCTCAATGCCGAGCGCGAGCTGCTCGAACAGCCGCTGCTGGCCAATCCCCGCAACGCGGCGGCGGGCTCTGTGCGCCAGCAGGACCCGAAGGTCGCGGCGGCGCGCAAGCTCGATATCATCATCTTCAACCTCCAGTTTGACAGCGACCGCACGTTTGCCGCGCACACGGAAACGCTGGACTATCTGGCGTCGCTGGGCTTCCCGGTCGTGCCGTATCAGCGCTGTGAAACGCTCGATGCCTGCTGCGCGCGCATTGACTGGATCGGCGACAACCGCGAGACGTTCCCGTTCGACATCGACGGCGCGGTCATTAAGATCAACGATCTCGCGCAGCGGCAGTATCTCGGCAGCACGGCGAAGTTCCCGCGCTGGGCGGTGGCGTATAAATACCCGCCGGAGAAGAAGGAGAGCCGCGTGCGCGACATCGTCGTGCAGGTCGGCCGCACGGGTGTGCTCACGCCGAAGGCGGTCATTGAGCCGGTGCGTCTGGCCGGCACGACCGTCACGAATGCCACGCTGCATAACCAGGATTTCATCGACAACCTTGACCTGCGCATCGGCGACACGGTGCTCGTGCAGAAGGCGGGGGAGATCATTCCCGAGATCCTCTCCGTCGTGCGCGAGAAGCGGCCGGAGGGCACGGTGCCGTTTCATATGCCGGATACCTGCCCGGAGTGCGGCGCGCCCGTCGTGCGCGACCCGGACGGTGCGGCCCTGCGCTGCACGGGTGCGGAGTGCCCGGCGCAGCGGCTGCGCAACATTGCGCACTTTGCCTCCCGCGAGGCGATGGATATCGACGGCCTCGGCATCTCGCTGTGCCAGTCGCTGATTGAGGCGGGGCTCGTGCACTCCCCGGCGGAGCTGTATGCGCTCGAGCCGCAGTCGGTCGCGGCGCTGGACCATATGGGGAAGAAGTCGGCCGAGAATCTCATGGCCGCCATCGAAAAGAGCAAGGACGCCGGCATGGCGCGCCTGCTGTGCGCGTTCGGCATCCGGCAGGTTGGGCAGAAGGCGGCCAGGGTGCTGGCCATGCACTTCGGCACGCTGGACAAGCTCATGGCGGCGACGGAAGAAGAGCTCATGGCCATCCCGGACGTCGGCCCGACGACGGCGGCGTACCTGCGTGCATGGTTCGATAACCCACAATCACAGCACCAGATCCGCCTGCTGCGCGATGCGGGCGTCAGCTTTGATTCCAGGGAGCAGGTCGTGGACCGCCGCTTTGCCGGCAAGACATTTGTGCTCACCGGCGCGCTCGAGCACTTCAGCCGCGACGAGGCCAGCGCCATCATCGAGCGCTTCGGCGGCAAGACGAGTTCTTCCGTGTCGAAAAAAACGTCCTATCTGCTCGCCGGCGAAAACACCGGCTCGAAGTATCAGAAGGCGCTCACGCTCGGCACGCCTATCATTACGGAAGCTGAATTCCTGGACATGATCCAGGAGTAACGAAAGAAACGGAGTGGAAATCATGCGAGATTACGCAAAAGAATTTGAAAACCGCGTCGCCTTTATCCGCGACCTGCTCAAAAGCAGCGGCGCCAAAGGCGTCATCTACGGCAACAGCGGCGGCAAGGACAGCGCGCTCGTCGGCATCCTCTGCAAGGCTGCGTGCGACAACACGGTCGGCATCATGATGCCGTGCGCGTCCAAGCGCAACTTCGGCGAGGACATGACCGACGGCCTGGCCGTGGCCGAGCAGTTCAACATCGAGACGCGCACGGTCGATCTCACGGCGGAAAAGGAGCTCGTCATGCAGACGGTCTCCGCCGTCACGACGCTCAACCAGATGGCGACGTCGAACATCGCCCCGCGCCTGCGCATGCTCACACTCTACACCATCGGCGCGGCCGAGGGCCGTCTCGTCGCCGGCACCGGCAACCGCAGTGAGGCATACATGGGCTATTTCACGAAGTGGGGCGACGGCGCGTATGACTTCAATCCCATCGCCGACCTGACCGTGACGGAAATTTACGAGTTCCTGACCTGGCTGCATGCGCCGGAAAACATCATCCGCAAAGCGCCGTCCGCCGGTCTCTTTGAGGGTCAGACGGATGAGCAGGAGATGGGCGTGACCTACGCCGCCATCGACAAATACATCCTCACCGGCGAGGCCAGCGAGCACGACAAGGCCATCATCGATCGCTACCATAGCCGCAGCGAGCATAAGCGCCGCCCGGCCGCGACCTATCACGCCGAATGACGCAGTATTTCGATACCCACGCGCATTACGACAGCGGAAAGTTCAACGCCGACCGTGACGAGGTGCTGCGCGCTGTACATGACAGCGGCGTCGCGCTCGTGGTCGACCCCGGCGACAGCGGCGTCACGTCGGAGCGTGCCGTTGCGCTGGCACAGGCGCACGATTTCGTCTATGCCGCCGTCGGCTGGCATCCGGAGGAGGCCGACAGCTGGACGGACAGCAGTCTTGCGCACATCCGCGCGCTGGCGGCGCAGCCGAAGGTCTGCGCCATCGGCGAGATCGGGCTGGACTATTACTGGGACGCATCCACAAAGGTGAAGCAGGAGCGGATGTTCCGCGCGCAGCTGGAGCTTGCGCTCGAGCTGGATCTGCCGGTCATCGTGCATGACCGCGAGGCGCACGGCGACAGCCTGCGCATTGTGTGCGACTATCCGGGCCTGCGCGGCGTGTTCCACTGCTTTTCCGGCAGCGTGGAGATGGCGCGCGAGCTGCTGCGCCGCGGCTGGTACCTCGGCTTTGACGGCCCGATCACATATAAAAATGCCGTCAAGGCGCTGGACGTGATCGCCGCCTGCCCGACGGACCGGATGCTGCTCGAAACGGATTCGCCCTATCTGTCCCCGGTGCCGAACCGCGGCAAGCGCAACGATTCGCGCAACCTGCCGTACATTGCTGCGCGCATAGCGGAGATCAAGAGCATGACCACAGAAGAAGTCGCGGAGGTGACACTGCAAAATGGAAAACAACTCTTCGGCCTCTGAGCGCTGGCTGCTGCGCGGCGCGCCGAATGCGCGCGACCTCGGCGGCCTGCCCACCATGGATGGCCGCACGATCCGGCCGGGCCTGTTGCTGCGCAGCGGCGAACTTGCCGGCATCACAGAGCCGGACGCACAGACACTCACGGAATATCCGCTGCGAACGGTCGTGGATTTCCGCACGGACCTCGAGCGGGAGCAGAAACCGGACCGTGTCCTGCCGGGCGTGCAGTATGTCCACTGCCCGATCGTGCAGCAGGCGGCGGCCGGCCTGACGCGCGAGGAGCACGCCGACCCCTATGCGGCCGTCGTCGCGCACGCGAAAGCGATGGCCGGCCGGGAGCGGGCGTTCATGTGCGAGCTGTACCGCAGTCTCGTCACGCAGGCATTCTCCATCGCGCACTACCGGCAGTTTTTTGCCCATCTGCTCGCGCAGACGGACGGGGCGCTGCTCTACCACTGCTCTGCGGGCAAGGACCGCGTCGGCGTCGGCACGATGCTGCTGCTGACGGCGCTGGGCGTGGACTGGCCGGTCATCGTGGAAAACTATCTGATCACCAACGAGCGCATGGCCGCCTCGACCGACTGTCTGCTGACGGCGGTCGTGGACTATGACCTGAGCGAGGCGGAGCGGGAGGTCATCCGCACGTTTGACCGCGCGGACGCGGCGTTCCTGACGGCTGCGCGCGATGCGGTCGCGGAGCGATACGGCAGTGTGGACGCTTTTCTGACGCAGGCGCTTGGTGTTGGCGCGGCCGAGCGGGCGGCGCTGCGCGCGCGTTACCTGACAGCAGAATAAAAAGACGGCGTGCTGCCCATTTGGGCGGCACGCCGTTGTGATGCTGTGTGTTTGCTTACAGCTCCTGTTTCGGCATTTGATCGGACAGGTAGATCCGGATGGGATCTTCCTGCGCGTGACCATACGGCACCTTCGGCGCACGGAAGAGATTCGTTTCCGGCAGCACCGTGCTGAGCACGACGTGGAACGTGGTTCCGCCCCATTCGTTGCTCTCCAGGAGAATGGTGCCATCGTGCTTTTCCGCAATGCCGAGTGCGACCGTCAGGCCAAAGCTGTTGCTGCTCAGATCGGAAAAATCCACGCCGGTCACACGCAGCGGGATAAAGATCGTCCCGAGTTTTTCCGGCGGGATGCGTACACCGTCATCCCGAATGGTGATGTCGGCGTGGTCGCCCTCCTGCGTGACGGTAAAGCGGATGCGGTCGCCGTGCTTGCAGCGCTCCGTGCAGTTGGCAATGATGTTGAGCAGCATGCGCTGGATGAGCGCCGTGTCGAGCGCGCAGTTGATCGGCTCGTCCGGAATGCTGACCTCCAGCACGATGCCGTTGGCGTCGGTGATCGGCTGGATGTTATCCAGCAGCGTCCGGCATTCCTTGCCCAGGTCGCACAGCTGCGGCATGAACGCAAGCGTGCCGTCGTACAGGCCGGAGGCCGTGGAGGCGTTGAGCGTGAAGCGCAGCAGCCGGTAGTAAAACTGCGTCAATTCGGCGGCGTTGCGCCGGAAGCGCACGTCGCTGAGCTGCATGGCGTAGTCTGAAAAATACGTCGTGAGCGTGCGGAAAGCGTTGAGAGATGCCAGAAACGGTGCAAACTGCGCGCCGGCCCGCAGGGCGTTTTCATCCTGCGGCACGAACGAGAACAGCCGAAACGCACCAAACGATGTCACGGAGATGATGACGTGGCGCTTTTCGATCGTGGCAGACGTGACGAATTCCGTAGCCGTGGCCTCCGTGATGTGCGCCGGCAGCAGCTCGGTGAGTTTGTGATTTGTGCGGTTGCCGCGAAACAGTTCCTGCGCCGCCGGGTTCATAAACGCGACAAATTGCTCCTGCGCGCCGATCACGGCGGTGTTGCTCATCGAAAACAGCGTGTTGAGCGAGTCGATGATCAAAGTATTGCTCATTTTCCGATCCCCCCTAAGATGTATTAAAAAACAGTATAGCAGAATTCGTCAATAGACACAAGCTTTTACACGCAAAAATTCGGAGATTTGTTGCAAATAGCCAGCGCCGCCTGCCGCGCCGATAAGAATGTGGTTGCGCTTTCGACGGAATTGTTATAGAATGTAGCTGTAAGAAATTGCGCTGCGTGCTGTGCGCAGCAGATATAACAGGAGGAATAGAGCATGATTAAAATTGGCATCAATGGCTTCGGCCGCATCGGCCGTCTGGTGTTCCGCGCCGCGATCTGCGCCGACGATATTGAGGTCGTCGCCGTCAACGCGCCGGATAAGACGCCCGAGCAGCTGGCGTATACCGTGAAGTACGATTCCGTGCACGGCCGCTTTCACGGCACGGTCGATTGCGAGGGCGGCGAGAACCCGGCCCTGATCGTCAATGGCAAGCGCGTTGCGCTGCTCAACAACCGCGACGCGAAGCTCCTGCCCTGGGGCGAGCTGGGTGTCGAGTATGTGCTCGAGTGCACCGGCGCGTTTCTGACCAAGGAAAAGGCGCAGGATCATCTGGACGCCGGCGCGCAGGTCGTTGTGCTCTCCGGCCCGTCCAAGGACGACACGCCGATGTTCGTCTGCGGCGTTAACC
>OKVB01000956.1_pt1 | contig 11708 bp, 10 predicted proteins | sample 1606651 | NCBI WGS metagenome assembly OKVB01 (sample SAMEA3882518, study PRJEB24775) | human gut metagenome | biome: human-associated habitat; feature: intestine environment; material: feces | place: Netherlands | collected 2009/2010 | reverse complement strand
CAACGAGGACATCCCAAAATTGTCAAATCTTCATTTTGAGCTGCCCTCACTTTTTACTCACAATTATCTGTTTGTAATGATACTGTCAATGATACCGTATTCTTTTGCTTCTTCGGCACTCATGTAATAATCACGCTCGGTATCCTGTGCCACCTGCTCGATCGGTTTTCCTGTGTTCGCAGCGATAATCTCATTTAATTTTTTCTTTGTCTTTAAAATGTTCTCTGCTGCGATCTGGATTTCCGTTGCCTGTCCTTTTGCTCCGCCGGACGGCTGATGGATCATGATCTCTGCGTTCGGAAGCGCAAGTCTCTTTCCTTTGGTACCGCCGGCAAGAAGGAATGCTCCCATGCTGGCAGCCATACCGATACAGATCGTGGATACATCACATTTGATGTACTGCATCGTATCGTAGATAGCAAGTCCTGCGCTTACAGAACCTCCCGGACTGTTGATATACATGTGGATATCTTTTCCCGGATCTTCAGACTCCAGGAACAGAAGCTGTGCAACGATCAGGTTTGCCGATACGTCAGTGACTTCCTCTCCCAGAAAAATAATACGGTCGTTCAGCAGTCTTGAATAAATATCGTAACTTCTCTCTCCCCTGCTTGTCTGCTCGATGACATAAGGTACAAAACTCATTCAATTGCCTCTCTTTCCGAGGTCTTACGCCTCTTTTGCGCTGTCGGCCATGAGAGTTACTGCTTCCTGAACAGCGAGATCTTTCTTCATCTGCTCTTTCTCATATTCGCCAACGAGCTCTTTGAATTTATCCAGCTCCATTTTGTACATTTCAGCCATTTTAGCCAGCTCTTCGTCCAGCTTCTCATCGCTGATCTGGATGTTTTCTGCTTCTGCAACTTTCTCAAGTACCAGTCTGCTCTCGATTCTCTTAACAGCCTGCGGTTTCATCTGCTCTTTTAAGGAATCAACGGTAGCGCCTGTAAACTGCATGTACTGCTCCATGGACAGACCCTGGGACTGGATTCTTCTTGCAAAATCGTCAACCATGTTCTCTACCTGCGTATCGATCATAGCTTCCGGAATCTCCATTGTTGCGTTCTCTACTGCTTTATCTACGACAGCGTTCTCTTTTTCCGTCTTAGCCTGCTCTTCTTTTTTCTTGGTCAGGTTGTCTTTGATTTCTTTTTTGTACTCATCCAGAGTATCGAACTCGGAAACGTCTTTTGCGAAGTCGTCATCAAGTGCCGGAAGCTCTTTTGCTTCGATTTTGTGGATGGTGCATTTGAATACTGCTGCTTTTCCAGCAAGCTCTTCTGCCTGATAATCCTCTGGGAAAGTAACGTTTACTTCCTTCTCCTCTTCCAGAGCTGCGCCAACGAGCTGCTCTTCGAATCCCGGAATGAAGGAATGGGAGCCAAGGGTCAGCGGATAATCTTTTCCAGCGCCGCCGTCGAACGGAACGCCGTCTACAGAACCTTCGAAGTCAAGTGTAACGGTATCTCCGTCTGCTGCCGGACGATCCTCTACATTGATGGTTCTTGCATTTTTCTCCTGCTCTTTTTTCAGCTCAGCTTCTACTTCTTCATCTGTAACGGTTGTATCAGCTTTTGCTACTTCCAGACCTTTGTACTCGCCAAGGGTAACTTCCGGTTTTACTGCTACAGTTGCGGTAAAGATGAAAGCTTTGCCTTTTTCGATCTGCTCTACGTTGATCTCCGGACGGGATACGATGTCCAGTTTGCTCTCTTCTGCTGCTTTGGAATACTCTTCCGGAACAAGGCTGTTTACAGCATCCTCATAGAATACTGCCGGGCCATACATTTTTTCTACCATAGCTCTCGGAACTTTTCCTTTACGGAAGCCCGGAACGCTGATGTTCTTTTTCTGTTTCTGGTAAGCTTTCTCCAGTGCTTTTTCTAATTCTTCAGCCGGAACCTCAATGGTAAGTTTGGCCATATTCTTTTCTAAATTTTCGACCTGTACACTCATTTTATCAATTTCCTCCTTGATTTATCTGAAAAGCGGCAGAAAACCTGCACACCTCTCCATTCTACAGTCATTTATCGAGTATAGCATACTCTTTTCAAAAACGCCAGTGATTTTTTTATATTTCTGTGGTTTTTAGGCTTTTTTTAGCAATGAAATACGATTTTTTCCGCCATTTCTTTTGCTTTGTCCTCTCCCTGCAGAACACGGATCAGCTCCAGTGCGAAGTCAGTGGCTGCTCCCATGCCGCGGCCGGTGGTCACATTTTTGTCGGTGACTGCCGGTACATCGAGTACGTTTGCGCCTGCCAGCTTTTCTTCAAATCCCGGGAAGCAGACGGCGTTTTTATCTTTTAAGATGCCCATCACACCAAGGATGCTCGGCGCTGCGCAGATGGCTGCCAGTTTCTTTCCCTGATCGTCATAGGAACGGATCAGCGCTGCGAGCGTCTCGTTTCCGGCCAGATTTAATGTACCCGGCATTCCGCCCGGAAGTACCAGCATGTCTCCGTCATCAAACTCTCCCTCTTCGATGGTTTCATCTGCAAGAATGGTGATTTTGTGGGATCCTGTTACTTCTTTTCTTTCCATAATAGAAACGGTGCATACGTCTTCTCCGGCTCTGCGCAGCAGATCCACCGGGGTCAGTGCCTCAATCTCTTCACATCCGTCTGCCAGAAATACATAAATCTTTGCCATGGTTTTGTCCTCCTGTGTTGTATGATCAGTCTCGTGTGTTTTGTCACGTGATATTCTCTGCTTTTCTTTGTAACAAACCGCCGCTATTATACCACATTTTTTCGCAGAATGCTTGCATTTCATAAAAATTTCAGGACTTTTTTCGCAAAAAGCCGGATTTCGCTTAACATCACGGGAAAAGCATGGTAAACTCTTGAAAAAAGCAGTGATGCAATCACGAGAAGGAGTCTCTTTTATGGAAATCGAACGCAAATACCTTCTGGATCAGCTTCCGGAAAATCTTACAAGCTATCCATGTAAAAAAATCGAGCAGGGCTATCTTTCCACCGAACCGGTTGTCCGCATCCGCCGCTCTGACGACGAATATTATCTGACCTACAAGTCAAAAGGGCTGATGGTGCGTGAAGAGTATAATCTTCCGCTCACAAAGGAATCCTACCTGCATCTACGGGAAAAGGCAGACGGCGTTCTCATCTCAAAAACACGCTATCTGCTGCCGCTTACCGGAACGGATCTGACGATCGAGCTCGATGTCTTTGATGCACCGTATGAAGGCCTTTACCTCGCAGAGGTGGAGTTTCCGGACGAAGCATCCGCAAACGCCTTTGTTCCTCCGGTATGGTTTGGAAAGGATGTAACCTATTCTTCCGATTATCACAACAGTACGCTCAGTAAAGGAAAAAAACTATAAATTACCAGAAAAAATCCCGGTGCCTTTTCCACGGCTGCCGGGATTTTTCCGCTCGTTTGTTTTTTACTCTTTTTTGTGCTTGCTTTTTGCTTGTTTTGGTTTGTTTTTTTGTGCATACATTCTTTGTTTTTGCTGCTTTCACATTAGCGTCATTCTGTCAAAGCGGCGGTGCTGCTCCTTCTAATCCACTCCCTTTGATTTCCGGATGCAGGCTCGTGTTGCATCAATAACAGCACTTCTCAGGTTCTCCCGCTCCAGTACGGCAACCGCTTCGATGGTGGTTCCGCCTGGCGAGCAGACCATGTCTTTTAATTCTCCCGGGTGCATTCCTGTCTCGAGAAGCATTTTGGCGCTTCCAAGGACAGACTGTGCAGCAAATTCATATGCCTGTTTTCTCGGCATTCCTTCGGCTACGGCCGCATCTGCAAGAGCCTCCAGGAAAAGAAATACGTACGCCGGCGAGCTTCCGCTGACACCTGTGACGGTATCCATCAGATACTCCGGAACAACTTCTGCGCGGCCAAAGCTTTTCAGGAGGGTTAAAACGAGCTGCAGCTCTTCCTCCGTCACGAGATCATTGGCACAGACGCCGGTCATTCCTTCTCCGACGAGTGCTGGTGTGTTTGGCATGGTGCGAATTAACTTTGTTGGTTTTCCGATTTCTGTACCCAGCCATTGTAAAGACTTACCGGGAAGAATCGATACGATAATCTTCTCGGGTGAGATGAAGTTTTTGACGAGGTTTATTATATTTTTTATTTGGTTTGGCTTTACTGCCAGGAATACAAGATCGGATCCGGCTACGACCGCTTCGTTCTCCATAGTCGCCTGGACTCCAAACTGGTTGGTCAAGCGTTCCACACTTTTCTCCGTGCGGACCGATACCAGAATGTCATCTGCAGATACAACTCCTTTTTGGATCATTCCGCCAATCATGGCACTCGCCATGTTGCCGCCGCCGATAAAACCTACTTTCATGTCTGTTCGCCTCCGTATGCCTGTGTTGTAAAAAATATATGCGACACCCATAGTATGCAACAAAATTTACTTTTTTGCAATACTTTTTCTCTATTTTTCTTCTTTTCTTTTACAATTTTCTTTATTTTTTTCGAATGAAATGCCGCTGTTTGTCGACGAATGTCGAAAAGTGTCTTTTTCTGTCTTTTTTTGCTTTTCTATTCCGCCGGAATCAGCCTTTGGCGGCGGCCTCTTCGGCGTATTTTGTTGTCACGAGTGTCTTGTACGGTGCCTTTTTCTCCAGCTCTCCCGCCTGCTCCAGAATTTCCTGCAGAAGATCAAAACTTTCTTCCTCAAAGATCAGATTTTCTTTCCACGTATCCTGCTCATAGTAGCGGCGCACGATCGCGGTGATGGTTTCCAGCTCGGTTTCTGCAAACTGCGGCGCAATCACTTCTGCAATCTCCTCCGGTGTGTGCGTCTGCACGAAGTCCATTCCCTTCTGCAGTGCCTTCGTGAATTTTTCTACGGTTGCGCCGTGCGTTTTCAGATAACTCTGTTTGACGCTGTACGACGTATACGGCACATACCCGGATTCCGTTCCGACCGATGCCACGACATAGCCGTCGCCCTTCTGCTCGAGCAGTGTCGCAGACGGTTCAAATTCAATCGTATAATCCCCCTGTCCGCCGGAGAACGCGGCAGCTGTGGAACCAAAATCGATGCTCTGGTTGATGTTTACGTCTTTTTTATCAATCCCTTTCTGCGCCAGAACATACTCAAAGACCATTTCCGGCATACCGCCTTTTCTTCCCCCTAATACCTCTTTGTTTTTCAATTTCTCCCAGGTAAACGAATTGTCTTTCTCTCTTCCCACAACAAAGTTTCCCGCCCGCTGCGTCAGCTGCGCGAAGTTCACAACCGGGTCTGCGGTTCCCTCGAGGTACGCGTAGACGGTTGCCTCCGCCCCCATAAACCCGATATCCGCATCGCCGGAAATCATCGCCGTCAGCACTTTATCTGCACCAAATCCTGTTATCAGCGTCAGATCAATGCCCTCGTCCGCGAAATACCCCTCCTCAATTGCCACGTACTGCGGGGCGTAAAAAATGGAGTGGGCAACCTCATTTAATGTCACCTGCTCCACTTTTTCTTTTGTCTCATCTTTTGCCCCGCATCCCGCCAGCGTCACTGCCGCCATTGCCAGTACAAGCACACCTGTCAGCCATTTTCCTTTCATCAACAGATTCTCCTGTTTTTTCATTCTAACCTTAGAATATGATTTCCCGGTAAAAATGCGTGCAAAAAACGAAGGAGAAATGTTCGAATTTCGTTTCTCCTTCGTTTCTTATTTCTTCTCTTGTTTTTCTTTTGCCTTCTGTTCTTCTTTCGTCCGGATTTTGTCTTCGTACATTTTCTTTTCATTCTACAATCTACCTTATCGCTCCGTCAACACATTTAGGCTTCCTTTTCCGAAATTTTCTATTTTGAAAAACAAATTGAGGATCTCCGCAAAATTTGTTATAGTAAGGGTAATTCAAACAGTTACAAAGGAGGCTATTATGAAAATAAAATCAGTTGCTGTTCTGGGCGCCGGAGCGGTTGGGTCTTATGTGATCTGGGGGCTTTCGGAGAAAAAGGACATCCGGCTTGGCGTTATCGCGTCCGGGGAACGGGCGAAGCGTCTGAAAAACAAAGGATGCAAAATTAACGATACGGTTTATCACCCGGAGGTATGGACACCGGAAGAGGCACACGGCGTGGATTTTCTGATCGTCTCGCTCAAATACGGCGCACTGCCGGGGGCTCTTGACGATATCACTGCCGTTACCGGCGAGAATACTGTGATCATGAGTCTGATGAACGGCGTGGACAGTGAGGAGATCATCGCGGAAAAAGCCGGTGCGGAGCATCTGCTTCATGCTGTTATCAAAGTAGCTTCTCATAAAGAGAATGACGGCTACGTTTTCAACCCTGAGGCGACGCTCGGCATCATTTTCGGCGAAGTTTCGGCGCCGTACGACAGTGAGCGTGTGCAGGCTGTTCTGGATCTGTTCTCCGGCACAGGGCTGCATTACCGGGCAACTGATTGTATTTTAGAGGAAATATGGAGCAAATTCCGGCTGAATGTCTGCAATAACCTGCCGCAGGCTATTCTCGGTGCCGGGGTCGGCTGCTACCGCGACAGTGTGCATATGAAGGCGATCAGCGACGGACTCCGCGCAGAACTGATGGCGATTGCGGAGGCAAAGGGAATTGATATCAACAAGGCGGATGTCTCCTCGGGACGCGGAAGTGCGGTTCCGCCGACGGCGCGCTACTCGACGCTCCAGGATCTCGATGCGGGACGCCATACGGAAATTGATATGTTCTCGGGTTCGCTGATCCGCATGGGAAGAGAGCTGGGAATTCCAACGCCTTACAATGAATTTACGTACCATATGATCAAAGCACTGGAAGAGAAAAACGACGGACGGTTTGACTACAGCGGAAGCGAAGAACCGCTCTGGGCGAAATAGATACGATAGGAGAATCTCACGATGAAAGAAATCAAATGGGCTGTACTCGGATGCGGTGTGATTGCAAATGAAATGGCGGTCGCACTGCAGAAAAACGGAAAGAATATTTACGCGGTCGGCAACCGGACCCATGAGAAGGCGGCTGCTTTTGCGGAGAAATATGGAATTGGAAAAGTTTACGATGATTTCCATGAGATGTTTACCGATCCGGAGGTCGATGTCATTTATATCACGACGCCGCACAACACGCATCTTGGCTTTATGAAAGAGGCGATTGCCAATGGAAAACACATTCTCGTTGAGAAATCAATTACGCTGAACAGCGATGAGCTCGACGAGGCCATAGCGCTTGCGAAAGAAAAAGGTGTCATCATTGGAGAGGCAATGACGATTTACCATATGCCGATCTACAAAGAACTGAAAAAAATTCTCGACTCCGGCCGTCTCGGCAGAGTCAATCTGATCACGATGAACTTCGGCAGTTTCAAAGAGTACAACATGAAGAACCGCTTCTTCAACCGGAATCTCGCAGGCGGCGCGATGCTTGATATCGGCGTATACGCACTCTCCTTCATCCGCTGGTTCTTCGACTCCAAGCCGGATCAGCTCCTTTCCCAGGTAAAGCCCGCTCCGACCGGTGTGGACGAGCAGGCCGGCCTCCTTCTCACCAATCAGGAAGGACAGATGGCAAGTGTGATGCTCTCTCTCCACTCCAAACAGCCGAAACGCGGCATGGTTTCCTGTGAGAACGGATTTATCGAGATCATGGAGTACCCGCGTGCCTGGGAAGCAAAAATCACAGACGCTTCCACCGGCGAATCCGAAATCATCAAAGCCGGTGACAACGCCGATGCACTCGCCTATGAGCTCGCCGACATGGAACGCGCCATCAATGGAGATGCATCTGCCATGCACCTCGACTACACGAAGGACGTCATGGATCTGATGACCTCCTTCCGCAGAACCTGGGGCTATACGTACCCGGAGGAAGAAAAATAAGATTCGCACATCAAAATCCCCTGCCCGGCACACATCAGATGCCGGGCAGGGGCACTTCTTTTCACCTGCAATACTCTGCAATTTTCTTTTTCAGTAATTCCGCATCAATCGGCTTTGCGATATGCACGTCCACGAGGATCAGGTCGAAGGTGTACTCCGGGCTGTCCTGGTAGAGTTCAAGCTTCTTTGTTCTTCCATCGTTTCACCCGTCTTCCACGCATATTTTATACTTCATTTTACGCTGATATTATTTCCTCTGTCAACCCAAATAACATTACATTTCCAATATTTTGCATGTCTTTTTTATTTTTCTGAAATTTTTTAAAATCTTCCGTTTTTCTCTTGCACAATTGTTTTTATACGTATATAATTGTCTGCAGAAAGCAAAGGGGAGCTCGCGTGCGAAGCGGGCTGAGAGTAGGATGCATCTCCTAGACCCTGAACCTGATTTGGGTAATGCCAACGTAGGGAGATACGATATGCACATTTTCTGCAGATATACCTCCACGTATATCTGCTTTTTTAATCTCTATGAACACATCATCAACAGGTTCTTCCAGTATCACAAGGGAATTTGCTTCTGCAAAAATACTCACACAGGAGGAACAAAAAATTATGTTAGGCACTTGTCTTAACAATGTCAGAAAAACAACCCCTCTCGTACACAACATCACAAATTACGTTACGGTAAACGATGTCGCCAATATTCTGCTGGCATGCGGCGCAAGCCCGATCATGTCCGATGAACCGGAGGATGTCGAGGATATCACCTCCATCTGCGGCGGTCTGAACATCAACATCGGAACGCTGCACAGAACGAGCATCGACGGCATGTACTGTGCCGGTGCAAAAGCAGCTTCGCTCGGCCACAAAATCCTGCTCGATCCAGTCGGCGCAGGCGCAAGCCACTTACGTACTTCGACCGCAGTCGGACTGATGGAAAAAATCCCGTTCACCGTCATCCGCGGAAATATTTCCGAAATCAAAACACTGGCACTCGGAAGCGGAACGACAAAGGGTGTTGACGCAGACGTTGCCGATAAAGTAACAGACGAAAACCTCGACAGCGCCGTTGCTTTTGCAAAAAACTTTGCGAAAGACCACAACTGTGTTGTCGCCATCACAGGAGCGATCGACCTCGTTGCCGATGCTGACACCTGCTACGTGATCCGCAACGGACGCGCCGAGATGGGAAGCATCACCGGAACAGGCTGCCAGCTCTCCGGCATGATGACCGCTTACCTCGTTGCCAACCCGGACGAGCCGTTAAAAGCCGCTGCTGCCGCTGTCTGCGCGATGGGACTTGCCGGCGAGATCGGCTGGAGCCATATGAAACCGGAAGACGGCAACTCCACCTACCGGAACCGCATCATCGACGCCATCTACCACATGGACGGCGAGACGCTGGAGAAAGGTGCAAAGTATGAAGTGCGATAAAAAAGGCCTGCTTTTATATGCTGTGACAGACCGCAGCTGGCTGAACGGCGAGACACTGTACAGCCAGGTGGAAAAGGCTCTGCAGGGCGGCGCAACGTTTATCCAGCTCCGCGAAAAAAATCTTGACCAGGATCACTTTATGGAAGAGGCACTGGAACTGAAAAAACTCTGTGCCGCATACCATGTTCCTTTCGTCATCAACGATAACGTGGAAATCGCAGCTAAGATGGATGCGGACGGCGTTCATGTCGGCCAGAGCGATATGGAGGCCGGCGATGTCCGTGCAAAGCTTGGCCCGGACAAGATCATCGGCGTTTCGGCGCAGACCGTGGAACAGGCCATTCTCGCCGAGCAGCGCGGGGCAGATTACCTCGGCGTCGGCGCGGTCTTCCACACCGGTTCCAAGGCGGATGCGGAGGATGTCAGCCACGAAACGCTGACTGCTATCTGCAATGCCGTTAACATCCCTGTCATCGCCATCGGCGGCATCACACGCGATAACGTGACGGAGCTTTCCGGCAGCGGCATCTGCGGCATCGCCGTCATCAGTGCCATTTTTGCACAGAAAGACATTGTTTCCGCAACGAAGGATCTGAAAGAACAGACTCTGCGCATGCTGGAAAACAAATAATTTTACGTAACCATTCATCCTCACACCAGGCGGCAGACTGGGGGCACCACTTTCTTTGTCGCCTGTCCAAAAAGAAAAGTAATGCAAAGGAGTAATTCTCATGGACGCGAAAAACATGAAAACAGCATTAACAATCGCGGGAAGTGATTCCAGCGGAGGCGCCGGCATTCAGGCAGACATCAAAACCATGATCACAAACGGAGTTTACGCCATGTCGGCAATTACCGCACTCACCGCCCAGAATACCACCGGAGTTTCTGGTATTTTCGATGTAACACCGGAGTTTCTGGCCGCACAGCTTGACGCCGTCTTTACGGACATCTTCCCGGACGCCGTCAAAATCGGTATGGTATCCTCCCCGGCACTGATCGAAGTCATCTCCGAACGGCTTCGCTTCTACCAGGCCAAACACATCGTTGTGGACCCGGTCCTCGTCGCTACAAGCGGCTCCGCGCTCGCTTCGGGCGGCGTGCCTGACCTGATGAAAAAACTGCTCTTTCCTCTGGCCGAAGTCATCACACCGAATATCCCAGAGGGAGAAGTTCTCTCCGGCATCAAAATCCAGTCGGAAAGTGATATGGAACGCGCCGCAAAAGAGATCGGGGATTCCTGCGGCTGTGCCGTTCTGTTAAAGGGCGGCCACAGTATCAATGATGCCAACGATCTTTTATATCACAACGGCACATTTACCTGGTTCACCGGAAAACGCATCGACAATCCGAACACACACGGCACCGGCTGTACACTCTCCAGCGCCATCGCATCGGGGCTCGCAAAGGGGCTTTCCCTTCCGGATGCCATTTCCGCTGCAAAAGAGTATATTTCGGGCGCACTCGCGAGCATGATGGATCTCGGCCACGGCTCGGGACCGCTGAACCACGCTTACCGGATCTGATTTTGAAAATAAAGGAGAACAACAGATGGAACGCAATTACGCAACACAGATGGACGCCGCACGCCGCGGCATTGTAACACCGGAGCTGAAAAAAGTCGCAGAAAAAGAGTATATGGCCGTGGAAGACCTGATGCCGCTCGTTGCCAGCGGAAAGGTTGCCATTCCGGCCAATAAGCTGCACACCTGCATCGATCCGGAGGGCATCGGCTCGATGCTGCGCACGAAAATCAATGTAAATCTCGGTGTTTCGAAAGACTGTAAAGATTACGATGTGGAGATGCAGAAGGTACTCTCCGCGGTCAATATGGGCGCGGAAGCCATCATGGACCTGTCGAGCCACGGCAATACGCAGCCGTTCCGGCGGAAACTGACCTCCGAATGTCCGGCCATGATCGGCACCGTGCCGGTATATGACAGTGTGATCCATTACCAGAGAGACCTGGATACGCTGACCGCCAAAGATTTTATTGACGTCATCCGCCTCCATGCCGAAGACGGTGTCGATTTCGTCACCCTGCACTGCGGCATCACCAGAAAAACCATCGATCAGATCCGCAAACACAAACGGAAAATGAATATTGTTTCCCGCGGCGGCTCCCTCGTGTTCGCCTGGATGTGCATGACCGGCGAGGAGAATCCGTTCTACGAGTATTACGATGAGATTCTCGATATCTGCCGTGAATACGATGTGACCATTTCTCTCGGCGACGCCTGCCGTCCTGGCTGCCTTGCCGACGCAACGGATGTCTGCCAGATTGAGGAGCTGGTGCGCCTCGGCGAACTCACCAAACGTGCCTGGGAGAAAGACGTTCAGGTTATGGTTGAGGGACCGGGCCACGTTCCGATGGATCAGATTGCGGCCAACATGAAAGTACAGCAGACCATCTGCATGGGAGCTCCGTTCTATGTCCTCGGACCTCTTGTGACC
>OKVB01000946.1_pt1 | contig 11857 bp, 10 predicted proteins | sample 1606651 | NCBI WGS metagenome assembly OKVB01 (sample SAMEA3882518, study PRJEB24775) | human gut metagenome | biome: human-associated habitat; feature: intestine environment; material: feces | place: Netherlands | collected 2009/2010 | reverse complement strand
CCTCGTGTTCCAGGTAGGTGTGGCTGTGCCCGCCGATGATCAGGTCCACCCCCCAGGCCGGGTCCAGCTGGCGGGCCAGGTGGCGGTCCTCCTCAAAGCCGATGTGGGTCAGCAGCACGGTGAAGTCAATGTCGATGCTGTTGTGGGCGTTGCAGATCTTGCCCACCTCGGCGGCAGCGGCGGCGGTGTCCACAAAGGAGCCCACCAGCGATTCGGATTTGGTCTGGTTGATGACATCCTGCGTGATGATGCCGATGAAGAGGATGTTCATGCCGTCCACCCGCAGGATCTTGTAGGGGGTGAACAGCCGGGTGGGGGTGTTTTTGATGTAGAGGTTGGCGTTGATGATGGGGAACCGGGCACATTTTTCGATGAACAGCAGGTGGGCGATGCCGTAATCCACCTCGTGGTTGCCGATGGTGACGATGTCCGGGGCAAGGGCGTTCATGATTTCGATGGTGGAAAGGCCCTTGTACTCCGAATCGATGACCGAGCCCCGGAACATATCACCTGCAATGGCGTAGATGGTGTTGGGCTCCTCTGCCCTCACCTTTTCGATGTAGCCGGACAGCATGGAAACGCCGCCCACCAGTTTTTCGTCCACCTGCTCTGCCAGAAAATCTCCGTGCAGATCATTGGAGTGGAGGATGGTGATTTTTTTGGTGTGTTTCATGGTGCATTCCTCCCGGTGTGGGTCGGCGGCGGTCAGCCCATGGCCTCCTGCCGCGCAAAGTAAACGGTGCTGACCAGGCTCATGTAGCTTTCCTCGTTCTCCAGATAGAACTTCAGGGCAAGGGTGTCCTCGTCCTCCAGCGTAACGGCGTAGCGGGAGCCGTCCTCCCCGGTAAAGGTGGCGTACCACTCCTGATTGGACTGGAAGGGCACCTCCGGGGTGCCATCGTGGTAGAACAGCTCTGCCTCTTCCACGTTCAGCTCCGGGTAGGGGGTGATGTAGCTGGCGGTCAGGGGCAGCTGGTCGCCCTCGGTCTCGGTATCCGTGGGCAGGAAGCACATGGCATCGGCATCTGCCGGGTCGGTCTCAAAATAGCCCTCGTCGGTGTCGCGGGCGAACTCCAGCCAGTTACCCTCCAGCGACCACGGGTCGGCAACGGAGATCCAGTCGTCCCCTTCCGGGTAGATGGTAAAATCGCACACGCCCTCGGCTTCCACCACATGGCCGTTCTCGCCGGAAAGGAAGGGGCTGAATACCAGCTCTTCGCCGGTGCTGGGGTACAGTTCCACCTCGGTGTTGGGAACGATATCGCTGATGTTGCACAGCAGCAGGATGGGCTGACCGTCCTCACTGTAATAGAGCTGTTTCCCGCGCTGGAGCGGTTTTTCGGCATCGTCTGTCAGGCTCGTCTCGTAGACGAACAGGGTGGCCTGCGCCTCCTGCGGGAAGATGCAGTACAGGTCGCACCCGCCATCCGGTGCCACGACCCAGTGATCCTGCGGGATGTCGTAGACGAAGCCCCACAGCTCCCGCAGGTCGGTCTGGCTGTCCAGCACCTTCTGCACATCGGTGGTCACCTCGTAGGAGCCGCCCAGATACAGCACACAGGCGCGGTATTCGTCCTCCCCTGCCAGAAGGCGCATGTAGGTCACGTCCTCCGGCTCCTCATATTCCTGCTTTTGGGTGTTGGAGGCGATCATGTTGTCTCCGTCCAGCCTGTTTTCGGGCTTGGAGCTGGGGGTGCTGCTGCCGTTGCCGCAGCCCGCCAGACCGATGGCCAGCGCCAGCAGGGCGGCCAGAAGTTTCAGGTTTTTCATGGGTTCTCCTTTCTCATGCCCTGCCGGGGCGCACCTCAGGGGGCAGCGCCGGGCGTTGGGTGTTGGGAAAAATCGTCTACGCCCTCCACTGGCACAGGGCTGCCGGTGGAGGCGGAAAGCTGGGGCGACCAGTCCAGCGCGCGGCCGGTGGTGCAGTAGACCACCGCCATGATGTCGGGGGTGTCCGGGGTGCCGTTGCACAGCAGCAGCACGGGTTGACCATCCCGCCCGCAATACAGCTCCCGGCCCGTCTGGTGCGGGTACTGGTGGTCCTGCTTTTCGTAGAGGAACAGGGTGTCCCGGCTGCTGACAGCGAAGAGGCAGTACAACTCCCGCCCGCCGCCCGGCGCTGCGACCCGGTGGTCTGCCGGGATGTCCGCAACAAACTGCCACGGCTGTTCCTGCAGGCTGTCCAGCGCAGCGTCCACATCGGCGGTGCGCTCCGGGACACTGCCCAGATAGAGCACCACGGCAAGGCTGCCGTTCTGCTCTGCCTGCTGCCGCAGCTGCGCCACGGTCACAGCGTCCGGCCGGGAAGCGCTGTCCGAAGCTGCCGCGCCGGAGCGGATGGGGTCGCCGTCCACCGGCCCGCAGCCCGCAAGGCTCAGGGTCAGCGCCAGCGCGGCGGCAAAGAGCCGCATGGTCAGGCCCTTCATCTCAGGCCCACGGGTCGGCAGACGTGGGGATGCGGATGCCGGTCATCAGGTACTGCTCCCACAAAAACCACTGCCCGTTGCCCTTGCGGCGCAGCTTGATGGGCCGGGGGTCATCGGCACCGCCGCAGGGGATGAAGAGCTTGCAATAGCCATCCTCCACATAAGAGGTGTGGTTGCTGCCCACCAGCAGGGTGAAGGGCTGGCGGGGGGTATAGCCGTTTTCCGGCGACGCGCCCACAAAGTAGGAGAAGGGGATGTAGCTCTTGCCGTCCCGGAAGCGGTCGTTCAAAAAGGAGATGTCCTGCCCGTTCAGCGGGCGGGGGCCGCGCAGCCAGTTGAGCATCTCCTGCCCGATGGCCTTGTCGGCACCGTAGGCGCACAGCGCGCAGACGGTGAGGGCTGCGGCCTTGAAGGGGGTGTCCAGGCTGGCCTCCGGCAGCTCCTGCATCTGGGCAAGGCTTTCCGGCAGAGCCTGAAAGGTAAAGGTGACGGTCTGGTTGCCGCCGGTGGCAGCCGTGGCCTGCTTCATCTTATCAAAAAGTCCCATGAAAATACTCCTTTCTGTTTCAGCTGTAAGGGTTCAGCCCCGTTTCGGGTCGTAGCGGGGCACGGTCCGTTTGCGGACCACCTTTTGGTCCAAGTCCAGACTGAGGTTTGCGAAATAGCCGTTTTCAAAATACCATGCAAGGTCCTTTGCATCCATGCCAACGCTGTTGCACAGCCACCGCAGGGGCACCTCCGGCCCGGAGTAGCTCTCCACCCTGCGGGCGATGGTTCTTGCATGGTAGCGGCGGGCCTCTCCGCGGGCAAACAGTGCCAGGGGCACAGCCCCCACCACGATCCAGAATACATAGCCTCCGATGTAGGAATAGTCCTTATCCTGCAAACTCAGGCAGAGGGTATACAGCCCGCCAAAGGAGCAGAACACGCAGAAGGCAAGCCCCGCGTTCCGCAGCCATTTGAGGAAACGAGGAATCTCGCCGCGGGCTTTTTCCGAAAGATAAGGGTTCATAAGGTTCCTCCTTTCAGAACGAGCCGCCTCCGCCGCCGTGGGTGGTGCCGCTGGAAGAGGTGTGGGTGGAGCTGCCGCCGGAATCGCTGGAGCTGGACTCCTTCGGCCGCTCGGTGCGGTGCACATCACGGTACAGGAACAGCTCCCGGCTGTTGGTCAGGTTCATGCTGCCCTCCCGCACATAGCTGGCGGCGTTCTCCTGGAACGCCACGCTGCGCAGCTGGCTTTTCATTACGCTGACGACGACCCATGCCAGCACAAGGCCGATGCCCACCGCAAGGACCAGGTACATGGGGGAAAGCGGGTCCCGGGGCAGGGTCTTTACATCATAGGGGCGGCCCGCCCGGGCAGCGTCGATGTAAGTATCCGACCACTGGACAAAGGTGCGGAAGGCGGCGGCGTAATCGCCGTCTGCCATATCGGGGGTCATCTGCTCGCCAAGGTACTGGATGCCGGCATCCGTAAAGGCGGTGATGCCGTAGCCGCAGGTGGAGATGTGCCATTTGCGGTCGCCCACGCTCACCAGCAGCAGCACGCCGTCCATATCGGGGCCGTAGCCGAACTGACAGTAATCATAGAGGTCATCGGCATAGGCCTCCATGCTGTCGTAGTCCACGCTTTCCAGCGACTCGATGGTGGCAATGACCACATCAAAGCTCTGGCGGACGCTCAGCTCCTCCAGCGAAGCCTCCAATTCATTATCCTCGTCCTCGGTCAGAACTTCTGCGCTGTCGTTCATGCGGTAGTACAGGTCGGCAAAGCCGCCCTCCACCGCAAAGGCCGGAACAGCCAGCGCCGCCGCAAGGACCAGTGCTGCCAGCGCCGCAAAGAGGGAGCGCAGGCGTTTGGAAGTCTTTTTCATCGTTCGTCCCTCCTTTACAGGATCCGTGCCAGCCACAGCAGCCACATCACGCCGTAGGACGCGGCGGAAAGGGCAGCCGTAAGGCCCAGCATCCACTTGCGGGCAGCGCCCTTGTCCACGGGCAGGTCGCCCACGAATTTGCCGGTCTGTCCGTTCATGGCAAACAGGTAGTTCTCGCCCCGCCAGCTGGTGCTCAGCAGCCAGACCGGGAACAGCGCGTACTTTGCCTTGCCGCCATGGAGCTGGATGCTGCTGTTTTCCACCTTGACCGAATCGTAACCGGTAACGGTCTGCTGGAACGTTTCCTCGGTGGAGCGGCGGATGCGCCTGTTGGCCCGCTCGATGCTGTCCTCGGCGGTCACATCATATTTGTCCGCCACATAGCCTGCCAGATAGGCGGTCTGGAAGGGGATGGCATCCTGCATGGCAAAGGGCTCGATGGATTCCATCAGGTCGTCCTCGATCTTGGACGAGCCGTCCACCGGCACTGCATCAAAGCCCAGGGTGCCGTCCCGCCGGACGGAGTAGTAGTTGGTCTCGGTATAGTCGTATTTGCTGTCCGACCAGCAGCGGGTCCGGGTGGCGGTGAACCGCAGCTGAGCGTCGGCATCGCTGTCAAAGAGCCAGAAGGGCACATACACGCCCTTGACCTCGTCGATGTGGTTCTGGCTGCGGAACACCCGGGGCAGCAGGGTCTTGCCCTTGAGGTGCTCCTGCAATTTGGCCTTGGCGGCCTTTTTGTCCAGCTTGAAGGGGATGATGAGGTCGGGCCGCAGCGCCCCGGCAAACTGTCCGGTGAGGACGATGGGGTTGCCGCAGAAGGGGCAGGCCGAAGCCGCCATGGTGTCGTCGCCCACGATCTCGCCGCCGCAGCTCTTGCAGACATAAGTATGCAGACCGGCGGTCTCGCCCTCTGCCCAGCTGCCGCCGGGGGTGGCCCAGTTCATCTCGCTGGGCTTTTCGTCCTTCAGTTCCTCGTCGTAGCCCTTGAGGGTATCCACGTCGAACTCGGTGTCACAGTAAGGGCATTTCATCTTCTGGGTGGCGCTGTCAAATTGGATGGCGCCATCGCAGCAGGGGCACTTGTATTCCAGCATTCCTGCCATAGCGTTTCCTCCTGTTGTTCCAAAGGGGGCCGGGGGCTCTTCCCCGGCCCCGCTGTTTTTGTGTTGGTCTTCCCGCCGAAGCGGTCGGCTCAGAAATCCGTAGTGATGCGGAACACCACCGGCTCGTCCGGCTCGGTGGCTTTGCCGTGGTGGCCCACTGCCAGGAAAGCGTTTTCCTCCAGCGGCAAAAAGACGTCAAAGGTGCAGAAGTCGCCGCACAGCTGGCACAGGGTCTCGCGCTCGCCCACGGGAAGGGACTTTTCCAAAAAAGTGCCGTCCGGCGCGTACAGCTCCCACATATAGCCCGTGTCCAGCAGATAGCCGTTGGGGCGCTTCATCATCACGGCGTCAAAGCTGCCCACCGGCTGCGAGCTGCGGGCCAGCTCATTGCCGTCCAGATCAAAGGCGGCAAAGTAGTAGTCTCCGCTGGAGTCCGGCTCGCCCACCGTCAGCAGCTCGTCCCCGCTGAGGTTCAGGGAGGACATGCTGCAGAAGGGTCCGATCTCGTTATCCCCTTCCAGCGTCAGCTCGGTGTACTCGCCGTCCTGCACCAGCACCGGCGCGGAGTTGGTCCAGTAGATCACGGTCAGATCCCGGTCCTTGGAGGAATAGCAGCTGCCCGAGTAGTCCAGTGCGTCGCCGGGCTCCTCCGGGTCGCTGCTGTTCAGATCGTAGCAGTAGACGTCAAAGGTGTCCATGGCATACAGGATGCCATTGCGGTCGATGCTGAGGGCGTTGCTGCCGTCAATGTTGTACTCTGCCACCGGGGTCAGCCGGTCATCCTTGATGGCATACTCGAAGATCTTGGCAGACTGCTTTTCATCGTCCTCGTTGTAGAAGCTGAAGAAGTAATTGCCCCGGTAGCTGTCCGCGTGGATCAAATGATAGGCACCGCCTACCTCGCGGCGGACATCAAAGGGGATGTACTGCGCCTTGAAGGTGTATTCGCCGATGGTCAGTTCCCCGGTTTTGAACTGGGCCACAAGGGCCCCCGTGGGGGCAGCCTTCTCCCCTGCTGCTTCCGGCTGTGCCGAAGCGGACGGGGCACTGCTGCTGGAAGCCGGTGCACTGGAAACGCTGGAAGCGCTGGCGGCACCGGAGCCGCCGCAGGCGGTCAGCCCGAGGGCGGCGGTGGCAAGGCCCATGGCCTTGAGGAAATCTCTGCGCTGAATCTTTCTCATATCCGTTCCTCCTTTTGGGGTCACTGCACTTTTGCAAAGGCTTCGTCAGCACGGCGGCTGTACAATGCCATGCCGCCGGTCTGGGCATCGTTGGCCAGATTGATGTTCTCCACGAACTGGGCCTTTTCCTGCTCAGAGAGCTGCCCGCCCTTCATGGCGGCAGATGCCACGGCACCCATGGCACCGATCATACCCATCTGGCCCTTCAGCTCCCGTTCCTCGGCCTTGGACATCCGGCGGCCGAACATGCTGGTCTCATTATCGTGGACCCCGAAGATGTGGTCCAGATGCTGCCGTGCGATGTGGGCATAGCCGATCTCCCGCCGGTCCCGCTTGCTGAAGCAGATGACCAGCTCCTGCTTGATGTAGGGGTGGGGACGCATACCCCGCTGGGTCTGGGCCTCGGTGATGCTGCGGGGCTGCACCAGCTTCAGCTTCAGGCCGCCGCCGTTGAGGGTGGGTTCCTGGCCCGGCTCCTTGGCGGGGGTCTCGTCCAGATACTCCTCATAGCTGGCGATCTGGTCGTAGCGGATCAGCTCCGGCATCTTGCCCCGGCCGCCGGTGCGGTCGTCGATGTACAGCATTCCAAGCTCATCGCAGAACACCAGCCCCATTTGCGTCGGGGTGGAGGGGTATGCGTTGACCCGGAACTCGGTCTTGTCGAACACCTCGTCGAACACCCGCTTCATCCGGGCCATGTACTCCATGTGCTCCTTGGCCTCGTCCAGCGTCAGCTCGCTGAGCCGGATATACTTGGAGCACTTGTTGCCGCAGTCATCGCAGAGGAACTGTCCATCCCGGAGCTTGGAGCGGTGCAGGGTGCCGCACTCCTTGCCGCAGACGGCACAGTTCTGTTTTGCGAACAGGTTGGAAAAGAATCCCATCATGGTATGCTCCTTTCATTGCTCTGTATTGTCAGGTCCGGTCGCTGTCGTCAAAGGGGTCGCCGCACTCCGGGCAGAACTTGGGCGGGTGTGCGGGGTCGGCCGGTTCCCAGCCGCACTTGTCGCACTTATACTTGGGCGTACCGGCGGGCTTGGGTTTGCCGCACTCGGAGCAGAAGCGGCCCTTGTTCACTGCGCCGCAGCTGCAAGTCCAGCCTTCTGCTGCCGCCGGGCGGGGCTTGCCGCACTCCGGGCAGAACTTACCCGTAACGGTAGCACCGCAGCTGCAGGTCCAGCTGTCCGCAGCGGGCTTCGGCTCCGGCTTTTTGCTGCCGCATTCCGGGCAGAATTTGCCGGTAACGGTAGCGCCGCAGCTGCACTGCCAGCTGTCCGCCGGGGCGGGTGCGGGACGGCTGACCTGCTGGGGCGCGTCCACGCTGTCCGGATGGGCCTGCTGGCCCATGGCGAACAGGTTCTGGGCGCTCATGCCGCCCATGCCGCCTGCACCGGCCGCCATGCCCATGCCCATAAAGCCGGTCATGGCACCGGCGGTGTTGCCGGCGGCGGTCTTCATGGCATCGATCTGGCCGCCCACCAGACGGGCGGCAGCGGTGGTGGGATCGGTGGTCATGGCGTTTTCTTCCCATTCGGTGATCTTCTTCTGCTGCTCCTCCGGGATGGACAGGGAGTTGATGTTGAAGGAGAACACCTCAATGCCCCGCTTTTTGCGCCAGACATTCGACAGTTGCTCGTTGAGCGCCTCGGAGATCTCCAGCGTGTGGGCAGGGATCTCGTAATACTGCACCTTGTTGGCCGAAAGGGTGGCAAGGGCAGGCTGCAGGGCGTTCATCAGCTCGCTCTTCAGCCGGGGTGCGATCTCCGATGCGTCATACTGGGTGGAGACGTTGCTGCACACGTTGGTGTAGAACAGCAGCGGGTTGGTGATACGGTACGAATACTCGCCGTTGCAGCGAACGGAGATGTCGACATCCAGGCCAATGTTGTTATCGACCACGCGGAAGGGCACAGGCGAGGCAGTGCCGTACTTGTTGCCGATGATCTCCTTGGTGTTGATGAAGTAGACGCGCTGGTCTTTGCCAGCGTCGCCGCCAAAGGTAAAGCGGCTGCCGATATTGGCGAACGTCTCCTTGATGGAGTCGCCCAGGTTGCCGCTAAAGACACTCGGCTCGCTGCCGGTGTCAAAGACAAACTCGCCAGGCTCCAGCGCGACCTCGATGATCTTGCCGTTTTGCACCACGAGCATGCCCTGGCCGTCGTTGACGGCGATGACCGAGCCGTTGGAGATGACGTTGTCCTCGCCGCGCGTGTTGGAGCTGCGACCGCCGGTGCGCTTGCTGCCCTTGCAGGCCAAGACGTCAGCGGGCATCGATTCGCAATAGATAAATTCCTTCCACTGGTCGGCCATGACGCCGCCGGCAGCACCCAATCCAGCTTTCAAGAGTCCCATGGTGATCTTCCTTTCTCGTCAAAGGCCGGGTGGTATTGGTCAGAATGGCTAATCGTCCTTGTTGTCCTTCATGACAACGGTGGTCTCGGTGTGGCTGAAGGTGTCGTGCTTCTCGGTCAGGTCGAGCTCGCCACAATACTCATCGGCATGGGTTGCTTCGTTGGCCGTCTTGAGCTGGCCTACCAGTAGCACGTCTCCGATAATCACGATGATCAGCGGCGCGATGATGTTGATGAGGATGCCCTCGATATCAAAGGTGAGGTAATCCGGATCGAAGGCGTTCTCACCCATAAAGAGAATCTGGGAGAGGACAAACCCGATCACAAAGAACAGCACCGAGGCGATGGCGAGCTTGGGCTTGGAGCAGGGGAGCTCGCCGACCATGCGACCGGTCTGGCCGTTCATGGCAAACAGATAACTCTTGCCGTTCCACGAGGTGGAAAGCATCCACACGGGAAACAGGGCGTAGTCGCTGTCTTCCCAGGTGTAGTCGAGCTGCTTGCTTTCGACCGTGGCATCGTCATATTCGTCGACGACGGTCTCGCGCAGGGCCGAGACCGTGCTTTCTTCCATGCGGCGCTCGGCGCGCGCCTTGCAGGTCTCGCAGTCCTCGTCGTAACGGTTGGCGATGTAGCCGGGCATATATGCGACCGAGAACGGACGCAGTGCGTCGTAGTCAAACGGCTCGATGGCGTCCATGTGGCCGTCGGGCATCTTGGATGATCCGTCGACGGGCACGCGCTTAAACGAGATATTGCCCTTGCGATAGGCATCGTAGTGGTCGGTGGTCGTGACGGTGCGGTCGGATTCCTCGGTCACGGTCTCGTTGGTCGCGTCAAAGTACACTTCGCCGTCAACGCGGGCGCCGTAGAGCCAAAACGGCACGTAGACACCTTGGACCTCGTCGATATGGTTGCCGGTGACAAAGCTCTTGGGCAGCAAGATCTTGCCCTTGTAGTGTTCCTTGAGTGCGGCCGTGACGTCGTCGTGCCCGAGCTTAAACGGAATTACCAGGTCGGGCGAGAAGTCGCCAGAGAGCTGGCCGGGCGCCACGGCGGAGTTGCCGCAGTACGGGCAGGTGGTGACGGCGACGGTGCCGTCGGACACGAGCTCGGCGCCGCACGACGAGCAGATGTAGCCGGCGTTTTGAGCCAGCTCCTGCACGGCATCGTCGACAGCAGGCTTGGGGGCCGCGGCTGCGGCATCGGCTTTGGCATCTGCCTTGTCCTGGCGCTCGCGATAGAGGGCCTCGACTTCTTCGACTTCAAAACGCGAATCGCAGTAGTCGCAGACGAGCTTTTGCTCGGCACTGGCAAAGTGAAGGGGGCCGCCGCACGCGGGGCACTGATAATTGACACTCTCGAAGGCCATGATCGGTCCTTTCCGTGCCGGAGACTATGCGCCGATGGCGCCGCCGCAGTATTCGCAGCGCCCACTGGCATCGGGAATGGTGGTTGCACCGCAGAAGGGGCAGGTGACCGCGGTCTTGGGGGCCTTGGCGGCCACGACGCTGTCGCGCGTCTCCTGGCGCAGATGCACCAGCGCGTCGCGGACCTCGGTTGCCTGGCGCTTGGCCTCGCGGTATTCGATGGAGCCGCGCTGATCGATGGTGGAGTCGTTCACGCGCAGGTTGATCTCGGTAAAGTACGGCGTGTTGACGTGGATGGTCAGATTAAAGTCGTAATCCAGGTCGTAGCGCGGCGGGTTATAGCTCTCGCGCTCGCCGTCCTTGGTCTCGCGATAGATCTCGGTGCGATGCTCGTCGATATCCATATCGCAGCCGAGTACCTGTGAGAACTCGATGATGTCGGGATTGGCGTCGCGCCAGCGGCTCTGCGAAGTGATGATCAGCAGGCCCGCGTCCTCGTCGAGCATGATGTTGGTGCGCCCGGCAGAGAGCGTGCGCGTGGGGTTGAACGAGGCCAGGCGCTCGGCATTGGCCTCGCGGTAGGCGAGTTGCTCGCGGATATCGTCCGCGGTGCTGGAGCGATAGCCGTGAAAGTAGGGGGAGAGCTTGCCGGCGCACTCTTTGCACAGGTAGCCTTCGTTGATCTTGGTCTTTCCCAAAAGTCCCAGCTCGGTACCGCAAATCGCGCACTCTTTCTTCTCGAACATCTTGTCAAAGAAGCCCATGGCTGCCTCCCATCAACAGGTAGCGTGTGTCACTTTTGATGATGGGCGAGCGCGCGATCTTTCACGATACCCAGACGGCTCAACGAGTCTCCACAACTGGGACACATGGCCCATTTTGACTAGTCATTGGGGACATTCTTAAACGACTAGTCAGCAAAGCGCCCGGCGAGCATTAGCTGCTCGCCGGGCGCCAATAATCTGCTGCCTACTCATTGGGGACGCACTTACATGAGTGGCAGTTGGGGACACTCCATGCCGAATGTGGCGGCTGCCGCTCGCTATGCGACGGTCACGGCAACCTGGGCGTAGCGGCTGCAGGGGCGCTCGACGCGCGTCTGCACGGTAAGGGTGAGCACAAAGCGGTCGCCGGGCTGCGCGTCGGCGGGCACGATAAAAGCGGTGCTCACCGTGCATTCCTGCCATAGCGAAAGATCCTGCGTACCTGCATAGCTCGACGGGTCCACGGCGACATCCCAATGTGCATCAAAGCCCTTGCCGTCGGGGTCGACGATGGTCGCTGCAAGGGCGACGCGCTCGCCGGCTGTAGCGCTGCAGTCGGCCGTGACCTCGACAACATGTGCCGGATGCGAGCAGACTGCCGGATCATGGGCGCACCATTGCGCACGGGCGGCAAAGTCTTCCTGATAGGCGCGCAGGTAAGGATTGAGGTTGCTGCTCGCGGGTGTACCCAAGGCGGCAAAACCAGTGGGCGCGTCCGAGTCGGGGTGACCGTCGAGGAACATGCGGCCGAGCAACGTATCGAAGTCGCGGTCGTCGATGCCGCG
>OKVB01000933.1_pt1 | contig 11937 bp, 10 predicted proteins | sample 1606651 | NCBI WGS metagenome assembly OKVB01 (sample SAMEA3882518, study PRJEB24775) | human gut metagenome | biome: human-associated habitat; feature: intestine environment; material: feces | place: Netherlands | collected 2009/2010 | reverse complement strand
AGCACCCCAAAGTGGTTGACGCCGTGGTCATCGGCCTGCCCGACCCGGATTGGGGTCACCGCATCCACGCCATCGTGGAGACGAACGCCCCGGTCGGGAGCAAGGATCTGATCCGCTTCGCGCTCAACTACCTCCCCCCGTACAAGATCCCCAAATCCATTGAATTTACGGATCACATTCCCGTTAATGAAAACGGGAAGATCGTGCGCAGCAAGCTGATCGAGGAGAGCCTCGCCAAAGGCTACTGACCGGCGCTGCACACAGGAAAGCAACCAAACTGTCCACGGCAAATGCCGAATCATCAGACAGGAGAATACACTATGGAAAACAACAAAAACTACATGAAAGGCTTTGTGCCGTATGCAGTTGCAGCGGCTATCCTCAGCCTTTGCGGCGGCTTCACCGCTTCGGTGCCGACTGCGATCTCCACGGCCTGGAACGCGGATGCGTCCCTGACCTTCATCACGCTGGCTTATTCCCTGGCCGCCGCCGCCATGGCGCCGATCATGGGCAAGCTCGGCGGCGCGATCGGCCGCAGAAAGATGCTGCTCGGCGCGATGGCGCTCTACACCGTCGGTCAGGCGCTCATCGCCATCTGCCCGCAGAACGTCCCGCTGCTGCTCGTGTTCCGCTTCATGGTCGGTATCGGCGCTGCCGGCATCGCCCCGGTCGTCATGTCCTACATCATGATGGAGTTCCCGCCCGAGAAAATGGGCCAGGGCTTCACGATCTACATGGCGCTGGCCTGCGGCATGGTCATCTTTGGACCCACCCTCGGCGGTATCGTCATGAAAGTCATCGGCACGGCCAGCGCATGGCGTATCGTCATGTGGATCTGCGTCGCACTGTGCGTGATTTCGTTCCTCATCTGCTTTGCAAAAGTCAAGGATAACCCGAACATCCCCAAAGGCACCATGCAGGGCTTTGACTGGGCAGGCGCCGTGTTCGTCCTGCTCATGTTCGGTGCGCTCGTCTGCGTGCCCACCTTCGGCCAGCAGAACGGCTGGGCCAGCGCTGCGACGCTTGCGTCCATCGGCGTGGCCGTCGTTGGCCTCATCGTCCTCTTCCTGGTTGAGAAGAAGGCCTCCAACCCGATCCTCAACGGCAAGTTCATCGCCCGCAAGAACTTTGTGCTCCCCGTGCTGATCATGTTCCTCACGCAGGGCCTCATGACCGCCTGCCTGACCGAGGTCATCCGCTTCGGTTATGCCATCGACAAGGCCACCGTCGCTGCGGTTGCCATGAGCATTGAGTACCTCGGCATGGCCATCGGCACCATCGTCCTCGGACCCATGGCCGATAAGAAAGAGCCCAAGATCGTTGCTGCGATCGCGCTCGTGTTCGTTGCCATCGGCTCTCTGATCATGCTCTTCATCGGCGAGAATGCCGGCATCCTCATGATGGGCGGCGCTCTGTTCTTTGTCGGTCTCGGCATCGGCGGCAACGGCACCATCTTCATGAAGGTCGCCCTGTCCGGTGTTGCTCCGGCTGAGTCCTCCTCCGCTTCCGGCACGTACAACGTGTTCCGTGATATGACTGCTCCGTTCGGTGTTGCCATCTTCGTGCCCATGTTCGTCACGGGCATGACCAAAAAGGCCGCCACCGGCATGGCAGTGCCCGCAGCTGCCGCCAGCGCGCTGCACTCCGTGGCGCTCGTGCAGCTCATCTGTGTCATCGTCGGTATCGTGGTCTGCTTCCTGATCCCGAGCGTGCACAAGAAGGCAGAAGCTGCCAAAGAGTAATTTCTTCCGACCAATCAACCTCATTCAGTGCGATACGCACAGAAAGGATTGTCATCCTAACATGAAAGAAATCGACAACAAACTGACTCAGAAATTCGACGAGTATCCTTCCTTCGGCGTTCTCAAGGGCGTCAAGGTCTTCGTGACCGGCACGAACATCGCCGGCCCCTTCGCCGGCTGCCTCATGGCCGAGATGGGCGCGAAGGTCCTGCAGGCCGAGGCTCCGACCATCGCCTGCCAGACCCGCGGCACCCTCGCGTGGAGCCAGAACCACCGCAACGAGTACTCCATCACCATCAACTCCGCCAGCCCCGCCGGCAAGAAGATCTTCCTCAAGTGCATCGAGTGGGCTGACATCTGGATCGAGGCCGGCCGTCCGGGCTCCTATGCCAAGCGCGGCCTGACCGACGAAGTCTGCTGGAAGCACAATAAGAAGCTCGCCATCGTGCACGTGTCCGGCTACGGCCAGTTCGGCCCGGCCAAGAACAAGCCCTCCTACGACGTCTCCGGTCAGGCCATGGGCGGCTACATGTACATGAACGGCGTCTCCCCGACGTCCGGCCCGCTGAAGGTCAACCCGTACCTGTCTGACTACATCACCGCTTACAACGCCTGCATGGTCGCGCTCGCCGGCTACATCAACGCCAAGAACAGCGGCGAGGGTGATTCCTGCGACGTCGCGCAGTACGACACCATGTTCCGCCTGCTCGACAACTACCCGGCCAACTGGTTCAACAAGGGCTACCCGAAGCAGGGCGAGCCCGTGCCCTTCCGCACCGGCAACAAGAGCGACCAGGCTGCCTGCTTCTCGTTCTACGACACGAAGGAAGGCAACGCCATGTTCGTTGCGATCGTCGGCCAGGGTCCTGTCACCCGCGGTTACCCGATCATCGGCATGGGCAAGCCCGGCGTCACCGAGGGCATCCCGAAGAACTGCACCGGCTTCCCGCTGTTTGACCCCCGCGGCAAGAAGGCGGACGAGCTGTGCGCGAAGTTCTGCGCCGAGCACACCTGCGACGAGATCGAGGAGATCTTCAACAAGGCCGGCATCCCGTGCCAGCGCGCCTACGGCCCGGCCGACATCGAGAAGGATCCGCAGTACGAGGCTCGCGAGAACATCGTCGAGTGGGATGACCAGTGCTTCGGCAAGATGAAGGGCATCGGCGTCACGAACATCTTCAAGAAGAACCCGTCCCAGATCGTGGCTTCCGCGCCGTGCTTCGGCGAGCACAACCGCGAGGTTCTCAAGGACTTCGGCTACACCGACGAGGAGATCGACGCGCTCTACAAGAAGGGCGAGCTCGCGACTTGGACGCCGGCGGACACCGCCCGCATCAAGAACTTCGTTGAGTGGCACTTCTTCTGGGATCCGGAGCGTCAGGCCAAGCGCATCGGCCTGGAGTATCCCCCGAAAAAGTAAATCTTAGCGCAAATAGACGGTAAGCTGTCAGCATGGGCTTTTGCCCATGTTGGCAGCTTATCTTGAATCCGGAGGAATCTGTAGAAAAACACAACAAAAAGGAGGCACAGCATACATGAGTTTCAAAAAAATTGACTGCAACCTCACGCAGAAGTTCAGCGAATACCCCGACTTCGGCGTTCTCAACGGCGTCAAGGTCTTTGTGTCCGGCACGGCCATCGCCGGCCCCTTTGCCGGCTGCCTGATGGCGGAAATGGGTGCGAAGGTGCTCCAGTCCGAGGCGCCCAAGATCTCCTGCGGCACGCGCGGGACGACCAGCTGGTCGCAGAACCACCGCAACGAGTACTCTATCACGTGCAACCCGCGCACGCCCGCCGGCAAGAAGATCTTCAAAAAGTGCCTCGAGTGGGCCGATATCTGGATCGAGTCCAGCAAGGCCGGCACCTATGCCAAGATGGGCCTCACCGATGAGGTCTGCTGGGGTGTCAACAGCAAGCTGTGCATCGTGCACGTCTCCGGCTACGGCCAGACGGGCCCGTATAAGTCCAAGGCATCCTACGACGTTTCCGGTCAGGCCATGGGCGGTTATATGTACATGAACGGCGTGTCCCCGACGGATGTGCCGCTGAAGGTCAACCCCTATCTGTCTGACTATGTCACGGCCTACAACGCCTGCATGACCGCACTGTCGGCTTACATCCACGCGCTCAAGACTGGCAAGGGCGAGTCCTGCGACGTTGCGCAGTACGACACCATGTTCCGTCTGCTGGATAACTATCCGGTGCTCTGGTACAACAAGGGCTACCCGAAAGACGGCGAGCCCGTGCCGTACCGAACCGGCAACCACTCCGACCTTGCGGCCTGCTTCTCGTTCTACACCACGAAGGACAACAAGCAGCTCTTTGTCGCCATCAATGGCCCCGGCCCGGTCGAGAAGGGCTATCCCATCATCGGTGTCGGCACGCCGGGTGTGACGCCGGGTCTGCCGAAGGGCATCCCCGGCTTCCCGCTCAACACCCCCATGGGGCAGAAGGCGGATCAGGCGCTCACGGATTTCTGCGCGCAGCACACCTGCGCCGAGCTCGAGGAGATCTTCAACAAGGTCGGCATTCCGAACCAGCGCGCCTATGAGCCGGGCGATATCGAAAACGACCCGCAGTACGCCGAGCGCGAGAACCTTGTCGAGTGGGAAGACCAGATCTTCGGCGAGATGAAGGGCATCGGCATCACGAACCGCTTCAAGAACAACCCCTCGCAGATCGTGGCGTCCGCGCCGTGCTTCGGCGAGCACAACCGCGAGGTGCTGCAGGAGTTCGGATACACCGACAAGGAGATCGACGACCTCTACAAGAAGGGCGAGATCGTGACGTGGACGCCGGCGGACACCGCCCGCATCCGTCACCTGCCCGATTGGGGCTTCTTCTGGGATACCGAGCGCCAGTGTGAGCGCATCGGCATGGAGTGGCCGCTCAAGGACGAGTGATCCCAACATACCGGACGGGCTGCGGCCCACACAGCCCGTCCGCCGCATTCTATATCAGCAAAGGAGAAACAAATGGGTAGACTTGATGGAAAAGTCTGTTTCGTCACCGGTGCCGGTTCCGGCATTGGCGCCAAGACTGCCGAGCTCTTCGCACACGAGGGCGCAAGCGTCATCATGGCGGATATGCATGAAGAAAACCTCAACAAGGTCGCGGCCAACATCCGGGCTGCGGGCGGCGAGGTCATGACGGCTGTCGTCAACATCACCGACAATGACGCTGTGAAGGCGGCGTTTGCGGCCGGTGTGGAAAAGTACGGAAAGATCGACGCGCTGGCCAATATCGCAGGTGTGCTCGATGTCGCCATGCGGCCGATCGACGATTTTCTTACCAGCGATCTCGACACGACCCTGACCGTGAACGTCAAGGGCACGATGTACGTTACCCGCGCGGCTGTCAAGCAGTTCATCGCGCAGGGCTACGGCACGATCGCGACCGTCGCCTCCGTCGGCGGCGTGAACGGCAACGGCAGCGCAGCCTACACGGTCTCGAAGGGCGCGGAGGTCGCGCTGACCAAGCACATCGCGCTGCGCTTTGCCAACGGCGAGCAGAAGATCCGCGCCAACTGCGTGTGCCCCGGCACGGTCATGACCCCCATGACCACGCGCGCCATGAAGGCCAGAGGCAAGTACACGAAGGCCGCCAAGGCCATGCAGGCCTCCACCGCAAAGCATTCCACGCTCGACGTGGGCACGTGCACGGATCTCGACATCGCCAAGATCCTGCTGTTTTTGTGCAGCGACGATTCTGCGCCGCTCAACGGTCAGGCGCTCGTTGCCGATTACGGCGCAAACCTCTGATACGCTGCGCCGGTGCGCGCACACCGGCGCAAAGCTGCAAAACCGCGCACACAAAATGAAAGGGAGTGTACTGTTATGAGTAACCGTTTGGAAGGAAAAGTCGCGCTGGTCACGGCGTGCACCCGCGGCATCGGCCGCGCGATCGCAGACCTGTTCGTCGATGAGGGCGCGAAGGTCTACTATGCCTGCCGCAACATGGAGACCGGTAAGGCTGCCGTTGAGGCCGCCAGAGCCCGCGGCGGTCAGGCCGAGCTCGTCTACTTTGAGGCACACGACCCCGCCACGCACAGAAGCATGATCGACGAGTGCATCGCCAAGGAAGGCCGCCTCGACGTGCTGGTCAACAACTTCGGCGAATCCAACCCCCGCAAGGACCTCGACATCACCAAGTGCACCTACAAGGAGTTTGAAAAGACCGTCTGCGTGGATCTCTCGACCGTGTTCAATGCCTGCCAGGAAGCGCTCAACAAGGCCATGATCAAGCAGCACTCCGGCAGCATCATCAACATTGGCTCTGTCGCCGCCGTGTGCCCCGACCGCACGCAGGTCGGCTACGGTGTCGCCAAGTCCGGCATCAACCACCTCAGCCGCCAGATGGCGCGTCAGGTCGCGCACGCGGGTGTGCGCGTCAACGTGCTCAACCCCGGCATCATCGCCACGGAGGCCGTCGCCAAGCATCTCACGCCCGAGACGCAGTCGCGCTACACGACCAACTGCATGATCAAGCACCTCGGCGAGCCCATCGACATTGCCTACATGGCGCTGTATCTCGCCTCCGACGAGTCGAAGTACGTCACGGCGCATGTGATGAATGTCTCCGGCGGCTGGATGTAATGTCCGCTTTGTCTTCTTTTTATATCCTCTCATTCCAGCGGAAAAGAGCCCGGCGTTAGCCGGGCTCTTTTCCGTTCCCTTCCGAGAAAACGAACCCGCACACGGCGCAGCCGTGTGCGGGTTTTTCAGGGAAGGAAGCGTGAATTTGATTTACATAATGTTTGAAACCGGTTTACATAATCGGAATTTTGATCTTCAGATCGCTCAGCGGGTAGGCTGAGCAGGCGTGGAACCAGCCGAGTTCCTTGTCCATGGCGCGGCGGCCGTCGCCGATGGGGGACACGAAGATGTCGCCGCCGAGCAGCTGGCTGCGGCAGAAACCGCACTCGCCGTTGCGGCAGTGGGTATCGACCGGGATGGCGCTGCGCTCGAGCGCGACGGCGACGGATTCGCTCGCCCTGGCATCGATCACATCTTCGTGAATGCCGCGCACGACGGTGATGCGAAACGTTTTTTCCTCCGTACCCTTCGGGTAGCCCGGCAGGGTGGAGATATCGGCCGGGTTATTCACCACGTCGTGGCGGAAGCGGCGCTGCGGCACGCCCATGTCCTCGAGCGCCTTGCGCACGAACCGGAACATGGCCAGCGGGCCGCAGAACAGGAACGTGCTGTTGGGCGCGGCGTATTTTTCGATGATCTCGCGCGTGATAAAGCCGTGCTCGCCCGGCCAGTCGGGGTCGTCGGAGAGCACATGCACGACTTTGACGTCCGGACATTCGGCGCAGATCTGATCCAGCTCATCCTTGAGCACGATATCGTCCGACTTGACCGAACCATAGAGGATCGTCAGCCTGCAGCCGTGCATCTTGCCGTGGGCGATCTCCTTGGCCATGGCGTAAAACGGCGTGATGCCGCTGCCGCCGGCCAGCGCGACGAGCTCGGTCGTGTCGCGCAGCGGCTCCCAATAGAACGTGCCGAACGGCAGCGCGCCCGTGAGCACATCGCCGACATGGACGTTTTCAAAGAAGTAGTCCGGCACGAGGTACGGCACGTTGCGGCGCACGGTGATCTCGAAAAACGGGTGCTCGCCGCGCGCTTCGTACGGCGCGGAGGAGATCGTATACGGCCGCGTGAGCAGGCTCTCGCCGATCTTCAGGCGGAAGTTCACGAACTGGCCGCACTGGAACACCGGAATGTGCCCGTCCGCGGCCTCGAAGCGGAACGTTTTTGCCGTCGGGGACGCATCGCGGATGTCCGTGACGCGCAGCTGCATCTCACTCGGGTGTAGCTTGCCGGCCAGATCCCGGATGGGGTCTTTCGGATCCGGCACGGCGGATGCGTTTTTCAGCTTTTCGCGGCGCGCCTCGGTGACGCGGCCCGCGCCGCCGACGTCTTTCAGAAAGCTCTTGACTCGAATACTCATTTCGCTGCCTCCTTTGCTGCCATCGCGTCGAGCACGGCCTTGGCCGCGGCTCTGCCGTTGGTGATCTGCGGGCCCTGCCCGTCGCCGGCCACGGCGTGTGCGCCGGCAAACTCCAGCCCGTCGATGAAGTGATCTTCCGCCATCATGGTCTTCTTGGCGACCACGTGGTTGTCCATGGAGTGTGAGTAGCCGTAGATGCTGCCCTTCCACGCGCCGACGTAGTGGGAGATCGTCATGGGCGTGGAGACCTCGATCTCGGCGATGCGGCCGCGGAAGTCCACGCCGCCGATCTTGATGTACTGCTCCATCATCTCATTGGCCAGGCAGCGCTTGAGATCGTAGTATTCCTCCTCCTTGACGCCAAGGAACGGGTCGACCGGCACCAGATTCGTGATCGACAGGTGCGTATAGCCGGCCGGCACGCAGTCAGGGTTGGCATAGTTGAGGCACACGGTCGTCAGGAAGTTGTACGGTTCGGTCAGGTTGCAGTTGTTGCGCCAGATGGCGTTCGTGTCCATCGTGTCGCCGGAGAAGGTGTTGTAGTTTGTGATGCCGTTTTCCTCGGGCGTGCCCTCGAGAATGAGCATGACCGACACGGGGCAGACATTCAGGCGGTTGCCGTTGACGAACCGGATGGCGCCGGCGGGCACTTCGCTCAGTGGCTCGATCATCTGCGTGTAGACGCGGTTCGGGTACGCGCCGCAGATGACATAGTCGCAGGCGATCTCGTCTCCGCGCTTCGTGCGCACGCCGCGGACCTTGCCGTCTTTGACGAGGATCTTTTCGACTTCTTGCCGCAGCTCGAACTGCGCGCCGTTTTCCTCGACCTTCTGCTGCATGCGCATGCTCATCTCGTGCGAGCGGTGGCGCGGCACATAGCTGCCGGCAAAATAGTCCGCCATGCAGTAGGCGTAGATCGTGAATGGGAGATTGTCCATCGGCTCGCCGACGTAGATCCAGTACGGCGTGAGCATATCGACCGCCTTCTGCGGCAGGTCAAAGGTCCGGATGACTTCCGAGGCGCTGTAGCCCGCCACGCGCACAAAGTCCGGGTGCTCGCGCAGCATGCGCAGCTTGCTCATCGGTGTCACGGATATGACGTCCATGCTGTCGTACACGCGGCGGCAGAGGCGGATGAATTCCAGCACCTTGTCGTAAGTGCCGGGGCAGGCGGCGTCAATGTCGCGCGCCATGTGCTCGTAGCCGTCGTGCAGCACGGTGTCGATGCCCTCGCCGGGCACGACGACGCGGTACGGCTCCGGCACCGGCAGCCAGTCGATGTCAATGCCCATGTCGTCAAAAAACTGGCCGACCTTCAGCCGTTTGCCTTTCGGGCCGATGGACATCATCTCATGCAGCGAGGCCTCCATCTCAAAGCCGTCGCGCATGTAGTCCGTGGCGACACCGCCGGGCATGTTGTGCTTTTCGAGGATCAGAATGTCCCGCACGCCCTTGGCCTGCAGCTGCAGGGCGGCCGCCATGCCGGCCAGCGCGCCGCCGATGATGACGACATCATAGTGGTCTTTGTAAAAACGCAAGTCAATTCCTCCTTCTGTGTTTGAATCACTGCGAAAAGTATATGTCAAGAATTCTACAAGTCAAGAATTTACTTGCTTTTTCGTCACTTTTTTGGTACTATTTTCTTGTGATTCTGATTCAATCACAAATACAAGGAGGACTGCGTATGCGTTTTCAGACCATCGTTGCGCCAACGATCACGGAGTTGTTCGAGCGGCAGATCCAGGGCATGATCCTCTCCGGCCAGGTGGAGCCGGGGGAAAAGCTGCCCACGGAAGCGGAGCTGGCTGAGAATATGCACATCAGCAAGAGCGCCGTGCACGCCGGCATCAAGAATCTGGAGCGGATGGGCTTTCTGCGCGTGTCGCCGCGGCACGGGGTGTATGTTGCCGACTGGGCCGAGTGCGGCAACGTGGACACGCTCATCTCCATATTAAAATACCGCGACGGCAAGCTCGACAAGGCGACAACGGCGTCGCTGCTGCAGACGCGCAATGTCATTGAGGGGCTCGCGGTGCGGCTGTTCGTGCCCAAGCGAACGGACGATGATATTGCGGTGCTGCGCACGATCATCCGTGATTTTCGGCAGGCCGCGCAGCAGCCGCGCGCGGACGTGGACAAGCTCGCGGAGCTGGCGTGTTCGTTCCACCGGTATATCTGCTTTAAGAGCGGCAACAACGTCGTGCCGCTCATCGTCAACGGTTTCCATGATGTGAATATCGTCCTCTGGGCGCAGTGGGTGCGCTCGGTCGGGCCGCGCGCCGCGGGCGATGTGCTGGAGGATTTTCTCTATTTCGTCACGCAGGGGGACGCCGAGGGCGCCATCGCACTCTTCGATACGAATACGGACGAATTCGTCTCCCGGCTCGTGGACGTGTGAAGCCGGCGGGCGATTGTTTTCGCTCTTTTCACAAATACCCCCTTTTCATTCTGACTGTTTTATATTACAATGAAATGACGAATATGAAAAAGTGAGGGAAAGTTTCATGGGAACAGAACCGAAGTATCGGCGCGTCCTGCTCAAGATCAGCGGTGAGGCGCTTGCAGGTGACCAGAAGACGGGACTGAATTTTAACGTGATCGGTCAGGTGTGCGACGTCATCAAGACGTGCACGGAGCTGGGCGTGCAGGTGGGCGTCGTCATCGGCGGCGGCAACTTCTGGCGCGGCGTGAAAAACGGCGAGGGCAAGATGGCCCGCTCGCGCGCCGACCACATGGGCATGCTCGCCACCGTCATGAACTGTCTGGCCGTGTCCGACGTCATGGAGCAGAAGGGCATCCCCGTGCGTGTGCAGACGGCCGTTGAAATGTCGACATTTGCCGAGCACTATACCTGGGAGCGCGCCATCGCGCATCTGAAAGAGGGCAAGGTCGTGCTCTTCGGCGCCGGCAGCGGCTGCCCGTATTTTTCGACCGACACGGCCGCCGTACTGCGCGCCGCCGAGATCGGCGCGGACGCGATCCTGCTTGCCAAGAACATCGACGGCGTCTACAGCGCCGATCCGCACGTCGATCCCGGTGCCGTGAAGTACGACGCCATCACCTATGACGAGGTGCTGGCAAAGCATCTGGCCGTCATGGATCTGACGGCGACGTCGCTGGCCATGGAAAACGACATTCCGGTCGTCGTCTTCGCGCTGGCTGATCCGCAGAATATTGTCCGTGCCGTGATGGGCGAGTCCGTCGGCACAGTCGTGACCAAATAAAATCAAATTTGAAAACCCGATAAGGAGGATACATCATGTCTACCGATTATACCGAGTTTGAGTCCAAAATGAAAAAGACCGCTTCGGTCCTCACCGAGCAGTATGATTCCGTCCGCGCCGGCAAGGCCAACCCCGCCGTACTCGACCGCATCACGGTCGATTACTACGGCTCTCCCACGCCCATCCAGCAGATCGCATCCGTCAGCACGCCGGACGCCCGCTCGCTGCTCATCCAGCCGTGGGACGCATCCGTGCTCAAGGGCATTGAAAAGGCCATCCTTGCGTCCGATCTGGGCCTGAATCCCCAGAACGACGGCCGCACCATCCGCCTGATCTTCCCCGCGCTGACCGAGGAGCGCCGCCGCGACCTCGTCAAGCAGGTCAAGAAGTACGGCGAAGAGGCCAAGGTCGCCGTGCGCAACATCCGCCGCGACGCGATGGACAAGTTCAAGGCGCAGAAGAAAAAGTCCGAGATCACCGAGGACGATTTCAAGGTCATCGAGAAGGATATGCAGAAGCTGACCGACGACTACATCAAGGAAGTCGAGCGCATCGCCGACGAAAAAGAGAAGGAGCTCATGGAGATCTGAGCTTCGCGCTCGCTTTCGTACCCGCAATCGGAAACGGGGGGATCGAACATCCCCCCGTTTGAATATCCTGTCTATGAGCGCGCCCGTGCGGGCAGCGCAGGAGGCATTATGGCAAACAACAAAACGGCCGCAGCGCCGCAGGTGGATTTTTCGCGCCTGCCGCGCCACGTGGCGATCATCCTCGACGGCAACGGCCGCTGGGCCAAAAAGCGCGGCCTGCCGCGCACGGCCGGCCATGCCTACGGTGCGGAGGCGTTTCGCCGCATCGGCAACTACTGCAAGGCCATTGGCATCGAATACCTCACGGTCTACGCCTTTTCCACGGAAAACTGGCGCCGCCCGCCCGAGGAAGTGCGCACGATCATGAGCATCTTCGATAAATACATGAAGGAAGCGCTTTCGATCATGGAGCGCGACAAGTTC
>OKVB01000919.1_pt1 | contig 12047 bp, 10 predicted proteins | sample 1606651 | NCBI WGS metagenome assembly OKVB01 (sample SAMEA3882518, study PRJEB24775) | human gut metagenome | biome: human-associated habitat; feature: intestine environment; material: feces | place: Netherlands | collected 2009/2010 | reverse complement strand
GACGTTCTTGTTTGACTAGTCGTTTAAGAACGTCCCCAACGACTACATAGCATTAGAGTGGACAATCTCCCGGTTTGAGCCTGCATTCAAGCTCAAAGTGGGAGATTGTCCACTCTCGTTTCGTTTGCTGATTTCGATGTCTACATTTGGAGGAAGAGCTCATGGAGGCGGGTGTCGTCGTCGAGTTCGGGGTGGAAGGTTACGCCGAGCTGGTTGCCCTGGCGGGCGGCAACGATGCGGCCATCGACCTCTGCCAAGGCCTTGGCGTCGCCGTGGACCTCGACGATGCGGGGCGCGCGGATAAACGTCAGCGGCACTTCACCGTCGATGCCGGCTACCTGTCCCTTGGTTCGAAAGCTGCCGAGCTGCCTGCCGTAGGCATTGCGCTCGACAAGCACATCCATGGTTGCCAAACGGGGCGTGCCCTTATCGTCATGGGCGGCAAGGTCGTGAGCCAGCAGAATCAGGCCGGCGCAGGTGCCCAGGACGGGCATGCCTTCAGCGATACGGGCACGAAGCTCCTCGAGCATGCCCAACTCATCAAGCAGCTTCCCTTGAACGGTAGACTCGCCGCCGGGAAGTACTAGACGGTCAAAGTCCTGCTGCAAATCGGCCGCCTGCCTCAGCTCAATACAGTGTGCGCCCAGCTCGGACAGCCTCGCCTCGTGCTCGGCAAAAGCACCTTGGACCGCCAGCACGGCGACCGTCTGGTCTGCGTAATCGCTCATGCGCGATCCTTTCTGCTGGACTAGCGTCCGCGCTCCTCCATGATGATTTCAATCTCGTCGGCGTTGATGCCGACCATGGCCTCGCCCAGGTCCTCCGAAAGCTCGGCGATGAGCTTGGCATCGGTGAAGTTTGCCACGGCCTTGACGATGGCGGCGGCGCGCTTGGCCGGGTCGCCGCTCTTAAAGATGCCCGAGCCCACAAAGACACCTTCGGCACCCAGCTGCATCATCAGCGCGGCGTCGGCGGGGGTTGCTACGCCGCCGGCGGCAAAGTTCACGACGGGAAGCTTGCCCGTGGCGTGGACATCGCGCACCAGCTCGACCGGAACCTGCAGCTGCTTGGCAGCCTCAAAGAGCTCGTCGTCACGCAGGGCAACAACGTCGCGGATCTGCTTTTGGATCTTGCGCATGTGGCGCACAGCCTGGACGACGTCGCCCGTGCCCGGCTCGCCCTTGGTACGAATCATCGTGGCGCCCTCGGCAACACGGCGCAGCGCCTCGCCCAGGTCGCGGGCACCGCAGACAAACGGGACGTCAAACTGGGTTTTGTCGATGTGGTAGACATCGTCGGCGGGGGAGAGAACCTCGGACTCATCGATGTAGTCGATATCGATGGCCTGAAGGACCTGCGCCTCGACGATGTGACCGATGCGGCACTTGGCCATGACGGGGATGGAGACGGCCTCTTGGATGCCCTTGATCATCTTGGGGTCGCTCATGCGCGAGACGCCGCCTGCGGCACGGATGTCGGCCGGGATGCGCTCGAGTGCCATGACGGCGCAGGCGCCTGCCTCCTCGGCGATGCGTGCCTGCTCGGGCGTGGTGACGTCCATGATGACGCCGCCCTTGAGCATCTGCGCGAGCTCGCGATTGAGTTTGACGCGATCGGCCTTGCTGGTCTGTTCTGCCATGGTTGCTCCCTTGGTTGGCATGTGCATTGCTTGACGGAACATCCTATCGGGGAGCTGGGTATGGCGAAATACTCAGATTTCGAGATAATGACAAGGTCAGACTAATACCAGATTGAATGACTTAATAAGGTCAGGTGATAGGCTCATGCTTGACTACAATTTGGAAAAACGCGGCGGAGCATCGCTCTATGAGTATGTTTACCAGCAAATTCGAGATGATATCGTTGCTGGACGCATTGCGGCGGGGGAGCATTTGCCGTCTAAGCGCGCCTTTGCCAGTCATCTGGGAATCAGTGTCATTACCATCGAGAATGCATATAGCCAGTTACTTGCCGAGGGCTATATTTGCTCAAAGCCGCGTCGTGGCTACTACGCTTGTGAGCTTCCGGATGCACCGGTTTTGCCTTTGGCTACGGGGAACATCGACCGAGATGCCGTCTCTGTGGGCCCCAGCGCGCATGATGTCAACGGACAGGTCGAGCGATTCGATGCACTTTCTCCTTCCGCTTTGGAGGCGGCGCGGCTTTGGCAAAGCGCACTGCGGGCGACGCTGGCATCCGAAGATGAGCGCGAAATCTTCTCACCCGCACCGGCACAGGGCACCGCTCGGCTACGACGCGCAATCGCTCACCACCTGCGCGGGACAAGGGGTATGAATGTCGACCCCAACAACATTGTTATCGGTGCGGGCGCCCAGCTGCTCGATACCATGTTGGTTCAGCTGCTTGGAGCCGACAGGGTGTATGCCGTTGAGGACCCGGGCTATTTGCGCCTGACGCGCATCTATCAGGCTATGGGCTGCAAAGTTCGACATATCCCGTTGGATGATGAGGGCGTGGACTTGAGCACTCTGCAGAAAAGCGGGACCGATGTCCTTCACCTGATGCCGTCCCATCAGTATCCGACCGGCCTTGTGACGAGCATTGCGCGTCGCTACGCGCTGCTCAGCTGGGCAGCCGAGCAGCCGGGCCGGTATCTCATCGAAGACGACTTCGATTGTGAGTTTCGCCTTGCCGGCAAGCCGATTCCCGCGCTCGCGTCAATCGACGCCGCCCAGTCGGTTATCTATACCAACACATTTTCGAAGAGCCTTTCATCGGCGTTGCGTCTAGCGTACATGGTGTTGCCCGATGAGCTGATGGAGCGGTTTAGGCACAACCTTGGTTTTTACGCCTCATCGGTGAGCTCTGTTGACCAGGTCGCTTTGGCTCGTTTGCTGGAATCGGGTGATTACGAGCGACATGTGAACCGCGTGCGCGTGCGCGCTCGCGAGGCGCGCGATGGCCTGGCGGCGCTTGTACGGAAAGCGTTCCCGGCAGGGGAGTTCTCGATTGAGCATGCAGACGCGGGCCTTTACTGCACCGTGGCTGCAGAGCGCGGAGCGGGTGGAAGCTCTTTTGTGCGGGCCCTCACGCGCTCGGGTATCCCGTTCGTCGATGTCAGTGACTGCTATTGGTGTGCCGATGGCGCATCTGTCCCTGAAAACTCAAGTCAAATTCTTGTTCAGTATGACGATTTGAGTCCAAAAGTGCTTAATACCTTGGAATTGCAGCTAATGGGAGCACTCTGCAACCTAAGTGAGTAGACCTTTGGAACTTTGGAGACCAGGCAGTTTTGTAACAAGCTATCTACCTGCGGTTTTGAAAAGCAGGATGACCGGCCTGCTCGGGATGTTAAAAAAGCCTACTCACTTGCCGCGCAAAGTTTCTGCATAAGAAAAAATGGGGTTTTCAACAGGGCTTCGTCCAGCTTTTGGCAAGCTTTTGGCCAGTTGGGGAGGGCTGTTGAAAACTTAACAGTCCGTTCGGTGCCATTTTTGGTGCGTTTGCCCCAATGTGAGACAGGCTGGGTTGAAATTCGTGTTTTCCTGTGCCTATGAAGGATTTACTTTGTGACATATCGGCTTTTAGATACTGGCGTTTGCCTCCTCAGGTCCGCGCTTTGTGTCCGCCGCTTCCACGGCCGGAAGAAGACCGGCAGCGATATGACCTCGCCCGTAACCCGACGGCTGCGGTTGCGCTCGGCTTTCCGTTGTATACATTGGTTCGGACGAGAAACAAACGGACTTGTCCTGCCAGCATTAGACAGCGGCTGTTTCTTGGTGAGCCCCCCAGGGAATCTGTGCTGGAAACGGAGCATGGATTTTTGATTACGTCTCCTCTACTGACGGCATTCATCATGTCGCGGCATCTGACGGATCTTCAGCTTCTTTTTGTGTTGGCGGAGATGTGCGGCCTGTTTGCGGTGTGTGCTCTGCCGGCGGCACTCGAGGCGGAGCTTTCACGTGCAATTGATTCGGGCGCGATTTCGACAACGTTCGGTTGGGTGCGCTGCCCGTCCGAGGACGGCGCCACTTCAAATTTATGGCGTCGAGACGCTTTGGTTTTGGGCAGAGACCTTGACCGTTTTTGTTCAGATGTTTGCGGGATGCGTTACGGCAATAGATTTATGGCGGTATCGCAACTCGTCCCATTGGGTGCCGCGTCGCCTTTTGAGGTCGAGGCGCATTTGTTGCTCGGGCTGCCGCGAGCCCTGGGAGGCGAAGGGTTTTGCGGTATAGAGCTCAATGTCGAAGTGGCGCTAAGCACAAGTGCTCGAGCGATTGTGGGAAAGTCCCGTGTATATATCGACCTACTACTTTCTACGCCGGACGGCAGGCGACAGGTGGCCATTGAATGTCAGGGAAAGGCCTCGCACGGACGAGTAGGGGATGGCTTGCGTGACGCAGACCGCATGACGGCGCTTCAGGCCATGGGCTACGATGTACTTCTCCTGACACACAGACAGATATCCGATGAGGATAGATTCCGCGCGATCGTTAAGGCCGTATGCAGGATGCTCGATGCTGAATATCGTGATAAAAGCTCAGATGAGCAAAGGGCTGAGACATTACTCCGGTCTGAACTATTCGTTGACTGGACAAAATTGGGAGTAATCGACGGAAAGATGCCCGTTAGGCACAAAAAGACTCGATCGTGGACGGCTGCGGTTTTAAGTGAGTAGACTTTTGGCACTTTGGCGACCAGGCCGTTTTGCAACAAGTCATTTACCTGCGGCTTTATAAAGCAATATGGATGGTGTGCTCGGCAAGTTCCAAAAAGTCTACTCACTTAGTTTTTGACGAGAAACCGATGCCGAAGGCGGTCCTATTTCAGGGAGTTAACAAGTTCGTGAGGCACGAAAAAGGCCCGAACCGTGCGGTTCGGGCCTTATCGAGCTAGAGATTGTCTCTCAGGCGGCTGGCTTAGCCAAAGTAGCGCTTGAGCAGGCCGGCGAAAGCCTTGCCGTGGCGGGCCTCGTCGCGAGCCATCTCGTGCACGGTGTCGTGGATGGCATCGAGACCAGCGGCCTTGGCGCGCTTGGCAAGATCAGTCTTGCCGGCGGTGGCGCCGTTCTCGGCCTCAACGCGCATCTCGAGGTTCTTCTTGGTGGAGTCGGTCACGACCTCGCCCAGGAGCTCGGCGAACTTAGCGGCGTGCTCGGCCTCCTCGTGGGCAGCCTTCTCCCAGTACAGGCCGATCTCGGGGTAACCCTCGCGATGAGCGACGCGAGCCATGGCCAGGTACATACCGACCTCGGAGCACTCGCCCTCAAAGTTGGCGCGCAGGTCGGCAACGATGTCCTCGGAGACGCCCTCCATCTTGGCGACGCCCACGACGTGCTCGGCAGCCCACTCGAGCTGGCCCTCCTCCTGCTTCAGGAAACGAGAACCGGGAACGCCGCACTGGGGGCACTTAAAATCCTCGGGCAGCTGGTCGCCGTCGAACTCTTCCACATAACCGCAAACGGGGCAAACAAACTTCATGATTCGATCCTTTCGATCGATGGCGATTGCGCGCTCGTCCGGTCCCGTAAGGGCCCTCTCCGGACGTGCGTCTTGACGAGTTCTATTATCCATAAATGCAACCAAATGTGAAGCCTATTAGGAATGATTTTTAATAAAACAATTTTGAGATATGAAGATGTTGATTGATTAACGATTGGTAGGCCGTCTGCGATCTCTGCTGAGTACAATCGGGCGAGCAAATGTTGACCTATCAACAAATGAAGGAGCTTCCTTTATGCATCTAGCCCGCCGCGCCTGGTGCCGAACGTATCAAACGGTTTTTCGCATCGCATTGCCGGTGCTGCCCTATACCGAGCCACGCATTCTAGAACACGCTGAGGATGTGCCCACAGTGCTTCAAAAGCGTTCGATACAGCGGGTTCTTATCGTGACGGATCCCGGCATTGCCCGTCTGGGGCTCACGGCACCGCTCGAGACAGCGCTCGCGTCCAAGGGAATTGGCGTTGCGGTCTATGCCGAAACGCGTGCGAACCCCACGGTCTCAAACGTGGAAGAAGCGGCGTCCCTGTATCGAGAGCGCGCCTGCCAGGCCATTATCGGCTTTGGCGGTGGCTCGGCCATGGACTGTGCCAAGGGCGTGGGAGCACGTATCGCGCAGCCAAACAAGCCCATCAACAAGATGCGCGGCCTGTTGCGCGTTCATCGTCTCCTGCCGCTGCTTATTGCGGTTCCCACTACTGCCGGTACGGGAAGTGAAGTCACGCTCGCGGCGGTTATCACCGATGATGAGACGCACTATAAATACCCCATTAACGACTTTGTGCTCATCCCGCGTTTTGCAGTCCACGACCCCGAGTTTACGCGCGGGTTGCCTGCCTCCATTACGGGGCAGACGGGTATGGATGCCCTGACGCATGCTGTCGAGGCCTTTATCGGCCGTAGCACCACGCCCTACACGCGCAAGATGGCGCGTCAGGCGGTCCAGCTCATCCGCGACAATTTGCTCGAGGCCTATGAGCATGGCGACGACATGCGTGCGCGCCGCAATATGCTTTCGGCGGCGTATAAGGCGGGCGTTGCGTTTACTCGCTCCTATGTTGGATATGTGCATGCCATCGCGCACAGTCTGGGCGGCCGATACGGAATTCCGCACGGTTTGGCCAACGCGATCATCCTGCCGCACATGCTTCGCGCTTATGGTGACGCCGCCGCCCCCAAGCTTGCCGATCTTGCTCGCATGGCGGGCATTGCGCCGGCTACCGCACAGGACAGTCTTGCGGCCGAGGCCTTTATCGATTGGGTCGACCGCATGAACGAGGCCCTGGGAATCCCCAAATATGTCTCGGGTATTCGCCGCTCCGACATTCCCGAGATGGCGGCGCATGCCGATGCCGAGGCCAATCCCCTGTACCCCGTTCCTCTTTTAATGGACCGCCTGGAGCTCGAGCATATGTACGAAGTTGTTGCAGGTGGTATGTTTGAGGACGAGAACTAGGAGGTTGCCATGAACACCGAGGAAATTGCGCGCATCGTCGGCGATCAGCGCACCTACTTTAAGACGCACGCTACGTTTGATGTCGATGCTCGCCGCCGTGCACTGGTGCGCCTGCGCGATACGGTACGGGCGCACGGGGCCGATATTGCCCATGCGCTCAAGACCGATTTGGGAAAGTCGCATGACGAGGCATATATGTGCGAGATCGGCACGTCGCTTTCCGAGATTCGTCATCAGATTGCGCATGTGGCCCGATGGAGTCGTCCGCGCCTGCGTCCGTGTGACCTCGCTAACGCCGTGAGCGTGTGCAAAACACAAGCCGTGCCCTATGGCGTCACGCTCATCATGGCGCCCTGGAACTATCCGTTTTTGCTGACGCTCGAGCCGCTCGCTGGCGCCCTTGCCGCAGGCAATACCGTGGTTATCAAGCCGAGTGCCTATGCTCCGGCATCGAGCGCGGTGCTCAGGCAGATTTGCGAGGAAGCATTTGATCCGCGCCTGGTGACGGTCGTCGAAGGCGGGCGTGCCGAGAATGAGGCGCTGCTCGACGAGTGCTGGGACAAGATCTTCTTTACCGGTAGCGTTCCGGTCGGCAAGCTCGTCATGGAGCGCGCGAGCAAAAACCTCACGCCCGTGACGCTTGAGCTGGGCGGAAAGAGTCCCTGCATCGTGGATGCGACGGCAAACTTGAAGGTCGCGGCACGGCGCATCGCCTTTGGTAAATGGCTCAACGTGGGGCAGACCTGCGTGGCGCCCGACTATCTGCTGGTCGACGTGCGCGTGCACGATGAGCTGTTGGGCCTCATCAAGGAGGAGGTCCGTCGCATGTTTGGCGAGCACCCGCTCGACAACGAGAACTACGGTCATATTGTCAACGCCAAGCATTTTGCGCGCGTGCGTGGGCTGATCGATCCCGATAAGGTTGTGCTGGGAGGCACGGCGCGCGAGTCGTCGCTCAAGATTGAGCCGACGATCCTAGACGGCGTGACCCCCGATGACGCCGTGATGCAGGAGGAGATTTTCGGCCCCATCTTGCCGGTGCTGACGTTTGAGAGCCTAGACGAGGCCGAGGCGTTCATCACGGATCGTCCGACGCCGCTGGCCCTGTATATCTTTAGCCAGGACCGTGCGACTCAGCAGCGCTTTGTGCGCTACGTGCCCTTTGGCGGCGGCTGCGTCAACGACACGATCATGCATTTGGCTACGAGCCATATGGGCTTTGGCGGCATGGGTGCGAGCGGTATGGGTCAGTACCATGGCCGCGAGAGCTTCGATACGTTTAGCCACAAGAAGAGCATCGTGAACAAGTCAACCTGGCTGGACGTGCCGTTTCGGTATGCGCCCTACGCAAGCTGGAAGCACAAATTCGTGCGCATGTTTGTGCATTAGAATCAGATGGCGTAGCGACAAACGGTCGTAAGGCGCAGGCAGGATGAATTTGTGTCCGCACGGGCCCGTAAGCTTCTCAGTACGGTTAAGCGCCGATTTATCCGGCTGTTAGAGGAGCTGCTATGTACGAGCCTTCACGTGTTCTTCTGTCATTTCATATCGCAGGATTTCAATATGCCGACGGCGCTTTGGTCCTAGGCGATCTTAAAGTGGGCGATAAGCTGACACTGCGTGCCGAGCGCGATAATCCCCATGATTCCGAGGCGGTTGCAATCTACTACGGCAACACCAAGCTCGGCTATGTTCCGGGAAACGAGGTCGGCCCGCTATCCGTGATGATGTATTACGGAAACGAGGGTGTATTTGAGGCGCGCGTGCAGCAGGTTGCCCCCGAGCGCAGCCCGTGGCATCAGGTGCGTGTTGGACTCTACGTGGTGGATGCTCGCTAATCGGTTAGGGAGACAGCCATGTTTGATGACGACGACCAGTTCGATCTGACAGACGAACCGTTTGGGTGGGATATGCTACTCGATGACGATGAGTTGGAGCGGGATCGTAAGAAGCGGCAGGATAAGAATACCCAGGGTGACGCTTCGAAAAAGCAAGACAAGCGCCGCCGCGGACTGTTCGGCGGGTTCTTTGGATAACCGCCGCATCGCTGCGTCTGTATACTTAGCACGAGTTGGACACGTTGTGAAATGAGGGCATAGACGATGATGTGGTTTACCGCCGACCTGCACCTGGGCGATACGAATATCTTGCACGACATGGACCGGCCGTTTGGCTCGGTCGAGGAGATGAACCGCAAGGTCATTGATGCCATCAATGAGTGCGTGGCTGCGGATGACCGTCTCTACATCCTGGGAGACTTTACCTATCGTTTGCCCCTAGCGGATGCCGTGCGTCTTCGCGAGCGCATCGAATGCCAAAACGTAACGCTCATCCGTGGCAACCATGACGGCGACTGGGAAGATCCCGACGCACCGCGGATTTGGGAAGACGTGCGCGATTACCTGGAGATTGCTCCTGGCTATGCCAAGGGCCATCGTCTGGTTATGAGCCATTACCCCATGCTCAGCTGGAACGGCAAGGCACGTGGCGCTATTATGCTGCATGGGCATATCCACAGCAGGGGTAACCGCACCAACGCACGCAACCGCGATCGCGAGCGCCCCATTTACCGCTACGATGTGGGCCTCGACGCCAATGACTACAAGCCTGTAAGTCGTGATCAAATCCTCGGCTATTTTGGACTGTAATTCTCGAACCACCACAAAGGGGACAGGCACCTTTGTGGTGGTTCTGGCGCCGTTGCCATTATGGCAGCGGCGCCTTTTTTGTCCGTGCGGCGCGGTAGAGTGTAGTCGGTTGAAATTTGCGTCCATCGAGGAGCTGCTATGAACGAGATTAAGTGCCCGCATTGCGGCGAAGTTTTTAAGGTCGATGCGTCCGGCTATGCGGATATCGTTAAACAAGTGCGCGATGCTGAGTTTTCGCGCGACCTGGATGAGCGTGTGAAGGCAGTCCAGCGCGAGGGCGAGCAGGCGCTGGAACTTGAGCGCTCGCGTTCGACGGCCGCCTTGCAAGAGGCAGAGTCTCAGCGCAACGCTCAGCTTGTCGAGCAGAAGAACGCTGCGGCCCAGCAGCTGGCGCAAGAAGTCGCCAAGCGCGATGCTGAACTCGCCGAGCTGCGCGCCAAGCTTGAGGGCGCTGCCACGGAGCGCGAGAGTGCAAGCCAGCGCGCGGCGGTTGAGGCCCGTGCGGATGCGCAGAAGGAAAACGCAGAGCTCCAGCGTGAGATTGACAACCTGCGCGCGCAGCTGGGACGCAAGGATGACGAAGCCAAACTTGCCGAGGCAGCGGCGCGCAATGCTGCTCAAAACGATCTGTCCGCCCGCGACGCTCAGATTGCTGAGCTACAGGCAAAGCTCTCCGCTGCGGACAAGGCCCAGGAGATGGCGCTTGCCGCTGCCGCGGCAGAGTCGCAGCGTGAGCTCGATGCCGCTCGCAGCGAGGCCGAGCGCGCGCTTGCTGACTATCGCGCGAAGGTACAAGAGAAGTTTTCCGCCGCAAAGGCTCAGTCCGAGCAAGAGGCCGAGGGCCTGCGTGCCCAGCTGCGCGAACAGGAGCTGACGGCCAAAATGAACCTATCGGAGGCGGTCGCCGCGGCGGAGCGTGAGCGTGATGAGGCGCGTGCCAAGCTGACGAGTGAGCTGGCGGTGCGCGATTCGCGTGAGGAACAGGCCAAGGCAGCCCACGAGCTTGAGCTCGCGCAGGCCAAGCGCGTGAGCGACGAGTTGATCCGCTACAAGGACGAAGAGATTGAGCGCCTTAAGGAAATGAAGATCCGCCTGTCCACCAAGATGGTGGGCGAGTCGCTCGAGCAGCACTGCGAGACCGAGTTTAACCGCCTACGCATGACGGCGTTTCCTAACGCGTACTTTGAGAAAGATAACGATGCGTCCGAGGGCACCAAGGGGGACTTTATCTTCCGCGAGTGCGACGCGAGCGGCAACGAGGTCATTTCGATTATGTTCGAGATGAAAAACGAGAACGACGAGACTGCGACCAAGCACAAGAACGAGGACTTCTTTAAGAAGCTCGACCACGATCGTCGCCAGAAGGGCTGTGAGTATGCAGTGCTCTGCACGCTGCTCGAGCCCGAGAGCGAGCTTTACAATGCCGGCATCGTGGACGTGAGCTATCGCTACGAGAAGATGTACGTGATCCGCCCGCAGTTCTTTATTCCCATGATTACGCTTCTTCGCAACGCTGCCATGGGTTCGCTGCGCTATAAGCAGGAGCTAGCGGAGTACAAGCAGCAGAATATCGACGTCACGAACTTCGAAGCCAAGATGGAAAAGTTCAAGAACGACTTCGGCCGCAACTACGAGATCGCGAGCCGCAAGTTCCAAACGGCGATCGATGAGATCGACAAGACGATTAGCCATCTGCAGAAAACCAAGGAGGCGTTGCTGTCCTCCGAGAACAATCTGCGCCTGGCCAACAAGAAGGCCGACGATCTTACCATTCGCAAGCTCACCTGGGGCAACAAGACCATGAAGGCGGCGTTTGACGAGGCGCGCGGGGCTGCGACGGAGACAAACGATGAGCCAGCCGAGGCGGATTCGTATGAGGTCGAGGATGCCGAGTAAGGCATAGCATATGGTGCAAAAGCGGGGCCGCTGGCGATGTTGCCAGCGGCCCCGCTTCGTTTCGTTCCATTGCGCCCGGCTAGTCCTCGAGCAGGTCCTCGATAAAGCCGACGCGGTAGTTTTTGAAGATGACCTCGCCGCCGTCTTGCGTGGCGTCCAGATCGACATCGCCCATGATGCCAAAGTCGTGGTCGCCATCCTCGTCGGCAAAAATCTGGTGCACGTGCCACACGTGATCGGTCTTCTCGTCGCTTTCGTCGATGGAAAACATCGCGGCGCTGCGGGCGTCTCCGTCGGTGAGGATTTCCTCGTGCTGCTCATGGTAGGCATCGAGCGCCTTTTGCCAGCGGACCTCGCTCATGCCCCAGTCCTCGTCGAGCTCGCCCAGGTCGCGCACGTGTCCGCGGGCGGCAAGGGTTACGCGGCGGAAGAGCGCGTTGCGCACCAACAGTGTGCAGCCGCGACGGTCCGCAACGACCTCGTCGATGCCCTGCGGCGGTGCGGCGTCGAGTGCAGCGGGGTTGCCGGCGTTCTCCCACTCGTCCACCAGGCTCGAGTCGACCGAGCGCACCACAAAGCCGA
>OKVB01000911.1_pt1 | contig 12189 bp, 10 predicted proteins | sample 1606651 | NCBI WGS metagenome assembly OKVB01 (sample SAMEA3882518, study PRJEB24775) | human gut metagenome | biome: human-associated habitat; feature: intestine environment; material: feces | place: Netherlands | collected 2009/2010 | reverse complement strand
CAGAGAACTTGCGGACAAGGGCGTACGGGAGCTGATCCTGGTAGCACAGGAGACCACGCTGTACGGCGTGGATCTGTATGGAAAAAAGGAATTGCCCAGACTCATACATGAACTGGCACAGATCCCCGGTATCTACTGGATCCGTATTTTATACTGTTATCCGGAGGAGATCACAGATGAGTTGATCGATGCTATTGCAGCAGAACCCAAGGTCTGTAACTATCTGGATATTCCCATCCAGCATGCTTCCGACAATGTGTTGAAACGAATGGGCAGACGTACCGACCAGGCAGAGCTTCGTGCCATCATTGGAAAGCTTCGGGCGAAGATCCCCGATATCTGCTTACGTACCACACTGATCAGCGGATTCCCCGGAGAGACCCAGGAGGATTTTGAGGAGCTGTATCGTTTTGTCAATGAGATGGAATTCGACCGTCTGGGTGTATTTCCTTATTCTCAGGAGGAAGATACTCCCGCCGCCACCATGGAAGACCAGGTGCCGCAGGAAGTCAAGGAATTCCGCAGGGATGAACTGATGGAATTACAGCAGGCAATCGCTTTTGACAAGGCAGAGGATATGGTAGGACACATCCTGACTGTAATGATCGAGGGCAAGGTTGCGGACGAAGAGACTTATGTTGCAAGAACATACAGAGATGCCCCCAATGTGGACGGATATCTGTTCGTGAATACTTCAGCGAATCTGATGACCGGAGATTTTGTCAAGGTTCTGGTCACCGGTTCCAATGAATATGATCTGATAGGAGAAATATACCATGAGTAAAATGAATCTGCCCAACAAGCTGACTATTTTTCGCGTGATCCTGATCGTACCGTTTATTATCCTGTTACTGGGAGGCCATGCCGGATGGTTCGGCGACAACACTTTCGTGACGGATATGATTGCACTGGCTATCTTCATTATTGCCAGTCTCACCGATATGATCGACGGTAAGATTGCAAGAAAATATAATCTGGTGACAAACTTTGGAAAATTTATGGATCCATTGGCGGACAAATTATTAGTTAGTTCAGCTATGATCGCATTAGTTGGAATGCATCGTTTATCATCCATTGTAGCAATCATCATTATTGCAAGAGAATTTATTATCAGTGGATTTCGTTTGATTGCCTCTGACAATGGAATCGTTATTGCAGCCAGCTACTGGGGAAAATTTAAGACAAACTTCCAGATGTTTATGATCATCATGCTGATCATTGACCTTGGAACAAGCACAGCTGTTATGATCGAGAATGTATTGATCGTGATTGCGACAGCTTTAACAATTATTTCTTTAGTTGATTATTTAGTGAAGAATAAACAGGTCTTATCTGAAGGGAACTAAATCCAGAAAGGAACAATATTTATGACAGCAGAAATTATTTGCGTAGGAACAGAGATTTTATTAGGAAACATCGTGAATACCAATGCTGCCTACTTATCAGAACGCTTAGCCTCATTGGGGATAAGCGTTTTTTTTGAAACAACAGTAGGCGACAACGAAGAAAGATTAGAAGATGTGATCAGACAAGGACTTGAAAGATCTGATATTTTGATCTTATCTGGTGGACTTGGACCAACGAAAGACGATCTTACAAAGGAAATTGCAACGAAAGCATGTGGACAGGAGCTTGTAGAAGATGAAGAAGCACTAAGACGATTAAAAGAATATTTTGCAAGTAGCCATCGAAGCATGACAGAGAATAATCTAAAACAAGCACTGATACCAGAAGATTGTGATGTTTTATACAATGAAAATGGAACAGCACCTGGAATGATCATTCATGCAAAAGGAGAAAAGAAAGTAGTTCTACTCCCAGGACCTCCAAGTGAATTGATTCCAATGTTCCACGATCAGGTAGAGCCAATTTTAAAAGAATTAAGTTCAGAAGTGCTGTATTCTGATATTGTGAAAATTGACTGTATGGGAGAAAGCAAGGTTGCTGAAGAGATTGAAGATTTAATTGAAAAACAGACAAATCCTACAGTTGCCCCATATGCCAAATTGGGAGAAGTCCATCTTCGAGTAACAGCAAAAGCGACAAGTGAAGAAGAGGCAAAGAAATTTGTAGCACCAGTAACAGAAGAATTATACAGAAGATTTGGACATAAGATCTTTACAACAAAAGAAGATGAAACATTAGAAGATGTTGTAGTCAATATGTTGAGTAAACATCACTATACGATCGCTGCAGCAGAATCTTGTACAGCTGGCATGTTTACCGCAAGATTAGTCAATGTCGCAGGGGCTTCCGACGTCTTAAATGAAAGTTTTATCACATATGCAAATGAAGCTAAGATGAAATATCTGGGAGTCAAAGAAGAAACATTAAATACAGTTGGAGCAGTTTCAGAAGAGACTGCAAAACAGATGGCAGAAGGTGTTGCAAAACGGGCAGGATCAAATGTCGGAGTTGGAATTACAGGACTTGCAGGACCTGGAGGAGAGACACCAGAGAAGAAAGCAGGGCTTGTTTATATTAGTGTCAGTGTCAATGGAAAGACAAAAGTCAGCAAATATCAGTTTAATGGGAACAGACAGAAAGTCAGACAAATGGCAGTATGTCGTGCATTAATGATGGTAAGACATGCATTAGTAGAAGAATTTTTTGAAAAGGATTGGGAAAAATAAAAATCGAACAAATATTCGTTCGAACACTTGTTTTTTAGTATGGAGATATGCTATACTCTAGACAGGAATCAAAGCATAGAAGAATGTAGATAAATATTTGAAATTAAAGGAGAATAACATATATTATGAAACAAGAAGAGAAATTAAAAGCATTAGATGCAGCATTAGTTAAGATTGAGAAAGATTACGGTAAGGGCTCTGTTATGAAGCTTGGAGATTATCAGGCAGATCGTACAATTGAAGTTACACCAACAGGATCGATCAGTCTTGATATTGCATTAGGAGTTGGAGGAGTGCCAAGAGGACGTATCATTGAGATTTATGGACCAGAATCAAGTGGTAAGACAACCGTAGCTCTTCATATGGTAGCAGAAGTTCAGAAGAGAGGCGGAATTGCAGGCTTTATTGATGCAGAACATGCATTAGATCCTGTTTACGCGAAGAATATAGGAGTTGATATTGATAACCTTTATATTTCACAGCCAGATACAGGAGAACAGGGACTTGAAATCACAGAGACAATGGTAAGATCTGGGGCAATCGACATCATTATCGTCGATTCTGTAGCTGCATTAGTACCTAAGGCAGAGATTGATGGAGACATGGGAGATTCTCATGTGGGTCTTCAGGCAAGATTGATGTCACAGGCACTTCGTAAGTTAACAGGTGTTGTAAGTAAATTTAATTGTACGGTTATCTTTATCAATCAGTTACGTGAGAAGGTTGGAGTGATGTTTGGCAATCCAGAGACTACAACTGGTGGACGTGCGCTGAAGTTCTATTCTTCTATCCGATTAGATGTTAGAAGAACAGAGACATTAAAACAGGCAGGAGAGATGATCGGTAACAGAACAAGAATTAAGGTTGTTAAGAATAAAGTAGCGCCTCCATTTAAACAGGCAGAATTTGATATTATGTTTGGAAAAGGAATCTCTAAGTATGGAGATATCTTAGATTTGGCAGCAGATGCAGATATCATTCATAAAAGTGGAGCGTGGTATGCATACAATGGAGAGAAGATCGGACAGGGAAGAGAGAATAGCAAGAAGTATTTAGAAGAACATCCAGATATTGCAGAAACAGTAGAACATGCAATCCGTGTTCATTATGGATTATTAGATGAAGACACTGAGAATGCCAATAACGATCCGAAGGCAGAGACTCAGATTTCTGAAGAAGAATAATGATCATCACTAAACTAGATAAAGTGGGAACAAAGCAGGTTAGGCTTTTCTTCGATGAAGAAAAGTACTGCCTGCTTTATTATAATGAAGTAAGACGATTAGGATTTCATGAAAAAGACGAGGTTGGTCAGCAAGAGTTTGAAGAATTGAATAAGCTGTTACTACACCGAGCTAAGTTGAAAGCTATGTCATTGTTAAAATATCAGGATCGTACAAGAAAAGAACTAAAAGATCGTCTTATGCGAGCAGAATTTCCAGAATTTATCACAGAAGGCGCGATTGCATATGTAGAATCATTTGGCTATATCAATGATGAAGAATATGTACGTCGTTATATGGAATATAAGGCAGGGACTAAGAGTAGGATTCAGATCAAGATGGATCTTAGAAAGAAGGGAATTGGCACAGAGATTTTAGAACGAATCTTTGATGAGTATGAATACGAAGAAGATGACGTTCTGGAGGAGCAAGTACAGAAGAGAATCCGACAGAAAGGATCAGTTACAAAGGAAAATTTTCAGAAATATTATGGGTATTTTGCGAGAAAAGGGTTTAACAGTGTAAAGATAATAGATTTATTACGGAAATATTGTGAAGATTAAATAAAATAGAGTAGAAATCTTAAAAAAATATAAAGAATTCCCCATTTTGTTGCATATTAACAGACAAGGATATATAATCTGAATCAAAGGGTGTAACAAAACTGTTGATGACGATATCTGGAAGGGAAGATAAGTTCAGATATTGTCCCTATATAAGGAGTATCATTTATATGAGAAAGAAATCACATATTTCACTTGCAGGACAGATCATGGATTCTATGGAACTTGATAATGTATTTGATTATAGATTGCCATTTTATGTAGGAAGTATCTGGCCAGACTGCAGACCATCTTTTGTGACGACACCTCATAAGTTTGATATTACATTTGATGATATTGAACATAAGATTTCAAAATTTATTGCGAATTACAATAAAGAACAAGGAATGAATATGAGACGCTGTGCACGTCTTGGTGTGATCGTTCATTATATTGCGGACTATTTTACATTTCCGCATAACAACCACTATCCAGGGAATGTAAAAGATCACTGCTATTATGAGCGTGATTTAAAATATGGAATGAAAGCTTTTCTTAAGACAGAAGAAGCTTTAAAGATTAAAGAACAAGTTGTAGCGTATGATTCCGTAGAAGAATTGACATCTTATATCCGAAGCATTCATAATTCATATATGAAACTTGCACATACAGTGGAAGAAGATATTAGATATATCGTGCATGCTTGTACGACAGTTGTAAAAAGTATATTAAATATGGTAAGTTATGCGTTTAGTACAAGCGTAGCCAATATTCAGTATGTATAATTTTTGGTCAGAGTAAGAATAAGGAGCAGAAGCAGGAATTGTGCCTGTTTTTGTTCCTTTTTTCATTTATGAAAATTTTACGTAAGAGATGAATTGATGCAAATTTGATGCATAAAAGTGTTAAGATAAAAAACGGTTTTGGGCAGCAAAGATAGAAAACAATAAGGAAATATAACAATAAGGAGAGAGTAAATATGGTAAACATCATGATCGTTGAAGATGAAAAACCAATTTCAAATCTGATCGCATTAAGTTTAAAAAAGGTCGGTTATCATTGTGAATGTGCATATGATGGACTTTCTGCGATCGATATGATTGAAAAGAAATATCCAGATTTGATCTTACTTGATATTATGCTGCCCGGAGCTGATGGATTTGAAATTTTAGAATATGTAAAACCATTAGATATACCAGTGATCTTTCTCACAGCGAAAGGAGAATTGTCTGATAAAGTAAATGGATTAAGACTTGGTGCAGAAGATTATATTGTAAAACCATTTGAGATTATGGAGTTATTAGCAAGAATTGAAGTCGTATTAAGACGATATAAAAAGCTAGATCGCATGATTCGAATTTTAGGATTGGAAATCGATACAGATTCAAGAACTGTATTAAAAGATGGTGTTTATATTAATCTGACAAAAAAGGAATATGATATTTTGCTGTTATTTGCAAGAAATCCAGGAAGTGTTTTGTTTAGAGAAATGATTTATGATCGTGTATGGGGTGGAGATTATATCCCTGGAAGCAGAACCGTTGATCTTCATGTACAGAGAGTGCGTAAAAAAGTTGGATGGGAAAACTATTTGATATCTGTTCCAAAGATGGGATATCGTCTGGAGGTAGCAAAGTGAAATTTCGTTGGAAATTAATGATCGTGACAATGCTGATCGTATCATTTTCTTTTGGATTTGGAGGAATGCTTTTAATTCAGTATTCTTATGAAGCTTCCATAAAACAGGAAAAGAAATCAGCAAGAGGTTCTTATGAGATGATCTTAAGAATGTTAAAAGAAATTGATGAGATGGATGATACTTATCAAAACCAGACGTTTGTAAGTGTTTTGAAACGATTAAACAGACAAAGATTGTTAAGAGACAGCTCTGTTCGTTTGTTAAAAGAAGAAGATGGTGTAGTACAGTGGAAACAGCCACTTTATTATAATCGGAAAAATGACAATTTTAGAAACAGTAGTGGATTTTCGAGCAAACAAGGGAAGGCTGTGATATTTAAAAATAAAAATAAAGTTTTTTATCAGATTACAAGCAAGATCACTTATGGAAAAGAAACGATGGTGTTTCAAGGCTCCTATGATATTTCTGAAGTTTATGAAACAAGGCATCAGCAACTCATAAGTTTTCGTAAGATTTTCATGGTAGTTATAGGAATGGAGATTATCTTATCATATTTTCTTGCATCAATTCTTACAAGGCCATTGCAAAAATTATCACAAGTTTCAAAACAGATTGCAGATGGTGATTATTCGGTCAGAGTATCAGTAAATACAAAAGATGAAATTGGAGAACTTTCAATTAATTTTAACTATATGACAGAGCAATTGGTAGAAAAATTGATGAAATTAGATCAACTATTAAAAAATCAGGAAGAATTTATGGGAAGTCTTGCCCATGAGATGAAAACACCGCTTACGTCGATTATTGGCTATGCAGATTTGATGCGAATTGAAAATCTTTCAGAAGAGGAACAAAAGGAAGCATGTGGGTATATTTATTCGGAAGGAAAGCGTCTTCAAAATTTATCATTAAAATTAATGAATCTTCTTGTTTTAAAAAATCAAGAGTTTCAAATGAAGAAACAAAATCTTGTGCCAATGATTCATGAGGTGATATCTTCTATGCAGTATCGGCTGCAAGAACAGAAAATTTTAGTGAATTTAAATCTTAAGCCAACGATTTGTGAAGTGGAAGCAGATCTTTTAAAATCATTGATTTTAAATTTAGTCGATAATTCCTTAAAATCCATGAATGTGGGAGGTATTTTGACAATTGAGTGTTGCCCAGCGCAGGAAGGGGCAAAGATCTATGTTTCAGATACAGGTTGCGGAATGCCAAAAGGAGAACTTGATAAAATTACAGAGGCATTTTATCGGGTTGACAAATCAAGATCAAGAAAACAAGGAGGAGTAGGCTTGGGGCTGGCTCTATGTAAAGAAATAGTGAGAATTCATAAAGGTGATATGGAATTTATCAGTCAGGAAGAAAAGGGAACAACTGTGATCATAACCATTGGAGGAGGACATTATGAGAAGACAGATTAGAAATGTTCTTTTAGTTATAACAGCATTTTTGTTGACGGTTCTTTTTTGCTTTTTTCCCAATATTCAGTCCAGATTGACAGACTGGAAAACTTTTGGAAAAAGTGAGAATTTATCTTTAAATCCGGTGGAAATTTCAGTGGAATCTACACAAACAACATTGGAAAAATTAAAAATTATCAATAATCATATTTTGAGTGTGTCAGTAAGACCATCATCAAGAACAGTGGATGGAAGAGATGTAGAAAAAACAGCTAGAAAGCAGATCAATCAATTGTTTGAGAAAATGAAGATTTCTTATCGGGTGAATTCTGACTGGAAAGTTACATATAAAAAATTATATACATACATTACAAAACAAAATAATACTACAACAACAGATACGGAAACTTCTGTGTCAAATGTTAAAAATCTTTTAGTTTGGTATGTGACATTAGTGCCGGATGCAGCACAGGAAGATGAATCTGTTAATATGATCATGGATGCGTATACAGATCAGATTCTTGCAATCGATGTGTATTCGTATGAGTATACGCAAAACTGGAAAGATATTGCGAAACATATCGAAGATATACCGTCAGGTTTTTTGTCATATTTGAATCTAAAACAATCAGAATTTGGGCTTAAGAAGAATCTGCTTGGAAATGCAAGTGTATTACAGCAATATGAAAAAGCTAAATCAGCAAAGAATCCATATACAAAGATTTCAGGAAGTGGAGGAGTTTACGCAATACAAAATAAAAATCAGACATATATTCCAGTGGAATGGAGCGGATATGGATTTATGATCAATAATGTGTACAATAACTGATGCAAAAATGATACGATTTTCTCTTGTATTTTGAAAGCTTTCTCTCTATAATAAGTGATTGGAACCCTACAAATATAGTAGGATACGATAGAAAGGTTGAAAGCATGAGTAATATTAATATTTCATATAAAGAATTAAAACAGTTAGAAGAAGGAAGCTATCAGCTTCTTGATATGAGAGATGAATCAAACACATCTTATGGAATGATCCCCGGAGCTGTAGTGGCAGCAGATGAAGAAGAACTTGCAGCACAGGCAAAGGAATATCTTGATCAAGGAAAGAAAGTCATTTTATACTGCACAAAGGGAATCTTCAGCAAAGAGGAAGCAGAGAACTTGTCAGAAGAAGGAATCGATGTTTTGAGCTTAGAAGGTGGATACACGGGGTGGCTGTTATCTCTGATGAAAGAAGAACAGGAAAATGATCAGAAAACAGAGCAGAGTAACAAAGAAGCCGAAGGTAAAGGAAAGAAAAAAGAACTGACAAGAACACAGGAAATCGAAAAGAGTATCCGAAAGAAGTTCCACAAACAGTTATTTTCCAAATTTGTAAAAGCAATCAAGACATATGATCTTGTACAGGAGAATGACAAGATTGCAATCTGTATCTCTGGTGGAAAAGATTCCATGCTGATGGCAAAATTATTTCAGGAGTTAAAACGTCATAACAAATTTCATTTTGATCTGGTGTTTTTAGTAATGGATCCTGGATACAATGAGATGAACCGACAGATCATCGAGAATAATGCCAAATTATTAGATATCCCGATCACAGTCTTTGAATCTGATATCTTTGATGCAGTATATGAGATTGAGAAATCCCCATGTTATCTGTGTGCAAGAATGCGCCGCGGATATTTATACAGCAAAGCAAAAGAACTTGGATGTAATAAGATCGCTCTGGGACATCACTACGACGATGTTATTGAGACGATCCTTATGGGAATGCTTTACGGAGCACAGGTGCAGACAATGATGCCAAAACTTCACAGCACAAACTTTGAAGGAATGGAGTTAATCCGTCCGATGTATCTGATCCGTGAGGACGATATCAAACATTGGAGAGACTATAACGGATTACACTTTATTCAGTGTGCATGCAAATTTACAGATACTTGTACCACATGTAATCCGGATGGTGTAGCTAAGTCTAAGAGGATGGAGACAAAACAGCTGATCGCAAAGATGAAAGAAATCAATCCATATGTAGAATCCAATATTTTTAAGAGTGTGGAAAATGTCAACTTAAAGACGATCATTGCATATAAGAAAGATGGAGTGAAACATTCATTCTTAGATACTTATGATCAGGAAAATGAATAAAAATATAAATAAAGAGCACAGAGGTCTGTAACAAACCTTCTGTGCTCTTTTAATATGATCATTCTAAATTACAAAATTTCCTTTTAAAAATCATAAAATTATTCATCATCTTCTTCAATTTCAACAACCTGACGTTTTCTGGCAGCTTCATCATTTTCCAGATATTCATCATAAGTACATTCTTTATCGATCAGACCATTAGGAGTAATTTCCATGATACGGTTTGCTGTCGTCTGTACGAACTGATGATCCTGAGAAGTAAACAATAATGCACCAGTGAAATCTTTTAATGCTTCATTTAAAGCAGTGATAGATTCCATATCTAAGTGGTTTGTAGGTTCATCCAATAATAAAACATTATCATGCTCTAACATTAATTTTGCCAAAGCCAATCGAACTCTTTCTCCACACGATAAATCATTCACTTCTTTAAACACTTCATCCTGTGTAAAAAGGAAACTCGCTAACGTATTACGAATCTGTGTTTGTGTTGCATCCGGATCCATATCCCACAATTCATCCAATACATTCTTATTCGACTTCATCTGAGCACTTTCCTGATTGAAATACCCTACATCAATTTGATGACCAAATTTAAAGCTACCTGATATTGCAGGCAGTTCTTTCACCAAAGTCTTGATCAAAGTTGATTTACCTATTCCATTAGGACCAACGATAGCCATTCTTTGTCCTTGCAATAACTGAAAAGAAACATCAGACAGCACTTTATCATAACCAACCTGTAAATCTTCCACTTCAAGAACCTGCTTACCACCTTTTCTTACGCAAGTAAACACAGCCTTCATCTGACTTGTATCTGAAGTACTATCTTCAATTCTATCCATGCGATCTAAATATTTCTGCTTACTCTTGGCAAAAGCGGCCTTATTCTTTTTATAGCGGAATTTTTCAATCAAATCTTCTAAACGATGAATCTCTTGTTGCTGACGAATATACGCTTCATGATTCTTTTTTAGATATTCATCTTTTGCCTTCAAATAATGCGAGTAATCCCCCACATATCTTTGAGTTTTACCAAACTCAATTTCCACGATTTCATCTACAACATGATCCAAGAACATTCGGTCGTGACTCACTAAAACAACCGCAAAAGGATAATGCTTCACATAATTTTCAAGCCATTCAATAGCTGCAATATCCAAATGGTTTGTCGGTTCATCCAATAATAAGATATCTGGTTTTGTCAATAACAGTTTAACCAGCGCAATTCTCGTTTTTTGTCCAGAACTAAATTCACACAATTTTTTATTTAAATCACTTTCATCAAACTGAAAATGGAAAAATACATTCTTTAATTCCACCTCATATTGATATCCATTCAATGCCTCAAAACGTGTCTGCAATGCATCATACTTTTCAAGTTGTTTCTCACTTGAATCCATTTTAAGCACTTCTGCCTGGGCATTTAACTGCTTTTCCAATTCTCGAACCTTGTCAAAAGCCGTTAAAAGTTCTTCATACACTGTTTTTTCTTCATCCACAAAAGTAATCTGTGCCAAATACCCAATATTTGTACCATTTAAAACCATACGAGAACCCGAATCATAGTGTTCCTGTCCACATATAATTTTCATCAATGTTGTTTTACCACAGCCATTACGACCAACCAACGCAATCTTTTCATTATCACGCACTTGAAAGTTAGCACCTGCCAAAACTGTTTTTGCTCCAAATGACTTTTGTATATTACTTAATTGTAACTTCATAAGTAAATTTATCTCCTTCTCTAAAATAAACAGTTGGAGATAAACTCCTCTAAGAACCGTACGTGCAGTTTTCCCGCATACGGCTCCCCACTGTTACTTTAAACTTTCTTGTTGTAAATGACTTTGTCACCACTCCAAATATCTACGTGGATATAGGGATGGATGATTCTTTCATGCCATATTTCATAGAACCTTTCCAATTTGAAACTTCTTCTTTGGCTTCTTCGATTCATCCATTTGAACGTAACATATAGAGAATGAATCCAAAGGCTTCTTACCTCTCGTATCATTCCGCTCAGACTGTAGTAGTTAAAACTACCCGTTAACTTCTTGTTCAATTTCTTCATGAATTCATCAAATTGTTTATCTCTATTCTCTTTCACCCATTTCTTAAGATTCGACTTAAATTGCTTCTTCTTTTTGCGACTAATCTTATGTCCTACAGAATAGTAGCCTTTTCTTGTCTTACTGTTGAAATGTGTAAAGCCTAGAAAATCAAAAGTTTCTCTTGTACCACAATTTCTTCCAAATGGAAGTATTCGTGTCTTTTCTTTGGATAGTTCCAATCCAAAAAGTTCCATTCTTCTAATAATGGCTTCATATACTCTTTGTGCATCTCTTTCATATTGAAACATTATCAAGAAATCATCCGCAAATCTTACGAGGTATGCTTCCCCATACAACTGTTTCTTGATGCACTTTTCAAACCATAAATCCAATGCATAATGTAAGTATACATTGGCAAGTATTGGACTAATCAGTCCACCTTGGGGTGTTCCTATACTAGTATCCTCATATTTTCCTTCTACCATGACACCTGATTTGAGCATTCTCGCTATATATCTCAGGTAGTTCGGGTCTGCGATATCAT
>OKVB01000908.1_pt1 | contig 12208 bp, 10 predicted proteins | sample 1606651 | NCBI WGS metagenome assembly OKVB01 (sample SAMEA3882518, study PRJEB24775) | human gut metagenome | biome: human-associated habitat; feature: intestine environment; material: feces | place: Netherlands | collected 2009/2010 | reverse complement strand
TCAGGGTTTCCTTCATCGGCACAGAGGTCGATGAGCTTGCAATTCAATGGTTCCATGGTCGCTCTATTAATTAATGGTTATTGAAAGATGGCCTTAATAGACAATATCCGTGTAGTAGTTATTCCATTCGAATCCGCCATAACCGCTATCGGGATTGGAGAAGTAGAACGTCACCGTATATCTAGAATGAGGCTTAACGTTATCGACCTGGCATGATGAATTTTCAGTCACGGTGCCCGACTCATTTTTTAGCGAGCATTCCCAAGCCGAATCAAATTGATAGTCGGTGTTGTTGTCGACCTCGAAGCTGGCAGAATAGTCAGTCCATGTTACCTCGTTGGCGATTCGGTCGGTCTGGCTGTCGATATCGGCCTCAATGGCTTCGAGAGCTGTTAGCAGCTTCTTCTGTTTGTCTAGTCCTGCGATGTAATTAGAGACAAAGTCATCGTCCGTGGCAAGGAATCCTATCTCCTCATAAAGCTCGTTGAGCGCTTCGTAACGAAGAACCATGCCCTTTTGCCATTCAATTTGCTCGTCCGATTTAAGGGCTTCGCCGAGGGCGGCTTTTTGGGTGTCGAGTCCTTCCAAATACTTGGTGCAAGAGTTCTTAACCGTGTCGCTGGAGAAATCTGCGGAACGGTATTTTTCTAGCTTTGCTAGCTCAGCATCTACTAAAACACCCTGATCCGTATCGTCCGCGTGTTTTTGCCGCCAATGGATCGACTTTTTCAAATCTTTGCTAAATTGCTGGTCGGTTCTGAGCTTCGAGCATTCTACGAGGGCGCTTTCCAAGTCTTTGTAGTGTTTAACATCCCGCTTCCCGCTAGCATCAAGTTCTTTATATTGGCTATTAAGAGACTGAAGCTCGTCCCAAGAGTCGGCGGTAATTTTTCCGATTGAGGCAATCTGCTGGTCGAGTTTTGTCCCCTGACTTGCGCAGCCGCTCAGCAGGATACATGAAGCCAACAATGGGATGAGCAATGCTTGTTTGCGCATTTGTTCCTCCAAGAAAACGTGAAGATGTGGCTGAAGGCTCTGTTTGTGGTTTGCCGCAAACAAAAGCCAGAATGCTGGCATCGCTCATCGTGGCAGTGCCATTTTCAAGATTGATCATGAACGCTTCGTCAGATGGTCGGGCTTGTTGCGTAAAGCGGCTGATAGGCTGATGGGGCGCAATCGTTGATTGCAGCGGAAATCAGAGACGGGACGAGTTCTGCCGTAACAGCAAACGGGCGGTTCTTTTGGCTCATTGGGCTTTCCTTCCTCCGACACTTGGTAAACGCTGTGTTTGGTTGGCTGATACGCCTGATAATCAGCGCTTATCTAGCCGAGCGATAGATATTGCCGTGTCATTGGAGACTGTTCCAAGTTTTTCCATTATCGGTTGAATAGGAATCGAGTTTTCCGTCTCCATCGTTATCCACGGCTTTATTGCCTTTGCCGTCAGCAATTGCTCCAGTTCCATCAGCATTTTTATGAATGGCGTACTCCCCATCGGTGTCGATATAGTCTGTGCCACCGTCTTCCGAGTCAGACTTTAGATACGTTTTGCCGTCATCCGTATCAACCCAATCGTCCTCATCTAATAATGTGCTAGAAGATGAGCTCGATGAGGAGCTGGAGTAAGAAGAATAATCATCATCGTCCTCAGAGTCTTCATCATTTTCATCATAGGCGGCAGAAGAAGAGGAGCTTGACGGATCATTGAAAGAATTCAATATGCAAGCACAGCTGGTGATGTATAGGGCGCAAAGAAGGCAGACAGCAAGCATAGGCAGCAATGCCTTTTTAAAGTGCGTCGCAAACTTCGCGCTTTCACTTTCGGTGCCAGTGTTTTCGTCCATCATGGGTGTCATCCCTTACGCATCGTAGTCTTCGCGGAATCCGCAGTTCTGGCAGTAATACGTCTTTTTCTTCTTGCCAAGTGCTCCGCCCACGAGGCCAATGGGGCCTAAAAGCAGACCTCCAGCGGCGGCTTTTCCCACACTGAAGCCTTTATTAGATTCTCCTGTGCATTTCCAACCTGTGCGTTCTCCGCAAGATGGGCATTGTGCTGGTGCTTTGTTTGCCATAAAAATCATCCTTTCTCTGGCGATCGGTGCATCAACGTCTTTATGACTTCAAGTATTTCTTTTCAAGACGTCTGTGAATTAAATGCTATCGGTGTGAACTGACACCGATTTCGCAGCTTGGGGTTAACGGACGAGGGTCACGTTTTATTCATCGTGATAACGGAATTGTTGTGCAGCAAATTGAACTTTTTGAGAGATGAAAGCTATGTATTTGTGCACGATGCGTTCTCCTTCCATTGGCGTGACGGAAACTGCGGAAGGAGACTCATCCGAAGAGAGGATGTGCAGCACGAAAAGGAGGAGTATCCACCCACAGTTGCTACACAGCTCCGAGCGCCTCGCAATAGCACGAACCAGCAAGGAGAAAGGGCAAATACCCCTCCTTGTCGCTGGTTGAGTGTCTTCAGTTGTGAAGCGCGAGCATTAAAAAATGCTAGAGCTGTGTAGCAGGTACAACTCTAGCATACTGATAAGTTATTTAATCTACTGACCTGTTGAACGGTCGAAAAAGTAGGCTGTTGTGAAAAGCGGAACCATCTGACCTGTCGTGCCTGAGCCTCTATGAGTAGTAAAAAGGTAGTAGGTCAGATGATTTGAATGGTTAATATGCCTGATAATCAGCGGTTACCTCGTCGAGCGGCAGATGTTCCCATAGCAGATAAACAGTACGCATTGCATATGCGGTTTCCTTTCGATCGCCATCATCAAGCTCGAGTATCGCATCTGCGCCTACGCCTGCGCCCGCTTGCGCTCCCAGCGAGCCAGCTTAATCGTCACCAGCGTGAGCGCCCAGGCCACAAGCGAGAACACGGCACCGACCGCGCCTACATATGCAATGCCAACTCCGCTTACCACGGCGCCGCCTACCGCGGTGCCAAACGAAATGCCGACGTTAAACGCCATGGGCTCAACCGAACTTGCGAGTACCATCGACTTGGGATGGCGGCTGCGTGCCACGTCCATAAAGTGCGTGATGCACGACACCGAGAACAGGTACATGAGCAGCGCCAAGCTAAAGACAAAGACCAGCGCGAGCGGCATGGTGCCGCCCACAGCAAACAGTCCGAGTAACGCTGCGGCCTGCAGCACAAACGTCACGAGTAGCGCCTTCATGCCAAAGCGCGCATCGATCCATCCGCCCAGGATGTTCGAGATCAGGCAGAACACGCCGTAGGCCATAAGCGTGGTGCTGGCTTCGACCGTGCCCATGCCCAGCACCTGCTCAAGATAAGGCGTCACGTAGCCATAGAAAACGTAGACCGACCCCACGCCAAACAAAAAGATGAGCATGCCGGTGACGATGCTCGGTTCGCGTAGCAGACCCGCCTGCTCGCGAAAAGTGGCGGGCTCGTCGGTTTGCCCAGCGCGCGGCATAAACGCCACGAGCGCTCCGCAGATCAAAACGGCAAAGGTCAGCGTGCCGTACATGGCCACGTGCCAATCGAGCGTGTCGGCCACAAACTTGCCGATCGAAGTGACAAAGACCATTGCCACGGAAAACGCACCATATACCACCGAGATGGCAAGCGAAGTTTGCTGCGGGGATAGCAGCTCGGGGATGTACGTCACGCCCACGGCGAGCAGCGCACCCGAGACGGAGCCCAGGACAATACGCGAGATAAACAGCACCTGGAAGTTGGGCGCCAACGCCATGACCAGGTTGCCGAGCACAAAGACGATGCTATAGCACACGAGCAGCTGGTAACGACGGAAGCGCCCCGTGCTGAGCGCGAGCGCCGGCGTCGCGATAGCGTAGACCAGTGCGAACACGCTAATAAGTTGGCCTGCGGTGGCAAGCGATACGCCGAGTTCCGTCGCTAGGTCGCTTTCGATGCCGATGACCACGAACTCGGAGCAGCCGAGCGAGAATCCCAACAGCATGAGCAGCGCCAGGCAAAGATTGGTGCGCGCGGGGGAGAGCGCGGCGGCGGTTGACTTGCTTTTAGGCGTGGTTGCGGCGGTCAAGGTTGTCACTCCAATGTCGCATGAATAAGCGGGATTCAATCCCTGCAACTCTAACAGAATGTGACAAAGAGACAGTCCCTTTGTCACATTGCGCTGCCAGCCAGTCGCCCAAACCATCACAACATTCGGCAAAAATCTCGAAATCGAGGAAAAGCGTCGAATGTTGTGACGGTTTTCCTGTCTGTGCCGGCGAGCTCCAGTGCCGTCTGGGGGTATAAGGCTAGCAAGTGTTTATTTGCGAGGCCTAAGGGGCGCCCCGTATGGATATCGATAACTTTGAATGGTGGTATAGCGAGGGCGAGGCTCCGGACGAGGAGTGGGACGAGCCCTCGCCGCGTGACGTGTCGAGCGACGAGGACGAGACCGGCAACGATGCCGTCGAGACGGACGCCGCTTCCGACTCCGCCGAACCCCTAACCTTTGAACAGGCCTGGGCCCAGGCCGAGGCCGACGAGGCTAAGGCCGATGCCACGGCCACACTGGGTGAGCCAGCCGACATGTCCATCTCGCCGGCAAAGACCCCGCAGCCGCGCCATAACATCGACCCCGGCAGCACGGCATCCTTCAGCATTCTCGACGTGCCCGCGCAAGGCGCCCAGGCGCCTGCGCCCACGCATCGCCCAGACCTGGCTCGCGAGGAAGACGCGGGCCGCCGCTCACCACTCGGTCCCATCCTCATCGCCTTCATGGCCGGCGTCATCGCTTGCTCGGCGATCGGAAATGTCTGGAGCCATGTGGAGCAACAGCGCAAAGATGCCGCCAAGGTCGAGATGTCTGTCGAGCAATCGCTCAGCCGCACGCGCTCGGTGCACGTGTCGGTCGAGGTCAAGGACGGCGCGACGTGGGACACCGCCCGCGGCGACAGCCAGATGCTCATCCATATCGTGGGCCGCACACTCAGGGGGCAGGCGATTGACGAGTATCAATATGTCAACTCCGCTGGCGACGGCATCGAACTCAAGCCCGGCGACTACGAGCTCACGGTCGACGAGCCGCCCGTCGCCACCGATGGCACGCGCTTCCGCGCCTCAAAGCGCATGGTTCCCGTGAGCTTTAACTCGCAGGCGCCCGATACGGTCGACAGCACGCCGCAGGGCGGATTCGACCTTTACGCAATCGCTCAATAACTGCGCCTGCCGCCTCACCTTGCCGCCAAGAGTGGCACAATAGCCCTCGACACTGTTGTTTACTTTTGGAGGAAGTAGCATGTCCACCGTCACCACCATCAAGCGCGGCGGCCTCACCGCGGCCATCGATTCCATGGGCGCCCAGCTCACGAGCCTTGCCCTCGACGGCAACGAGTATCTGTGGCAGGGCGACCCGGCCTTTTGGGGCAAGCACGCGCCCATTCTGTTCCCCATCGTGGGATCGCTGCGCAACAACACGGCGACGTCTGCAGCCGGCACCTGCGAGATGCCGCGCCACGGACTCGCGCGCATCGTCGAGCACAAGCTGGTCGAGGTCTCCGAGGACGGCTCGTCCGTCACCTACGAGATCACCGACACGCCTGAGTCGCTCAAGGCTTTCCCCTTCCACTTTAAGCTCAACATGACCTATGCCCTAACCGGCGACGCCACGCTCACGCAGGCCTTTGCCGTCACCAACACCGGCGACGTGGACCTGCCGTTCTCGGTGGGCGGCCACCCTGCATTTAACGTGCCCGCCCCCGGTGCCGAGGACGAGACGTTCGAGGATTACGAGCTGGCATTTACCGAGGCTTGGACCAACGAGGCCCCCATCATCACGCCCGATGGCCTCATGACGTTCGAGGGTAGCTACAAGGCTCCCGATAACTCGGACGTGCTGCCCATCACGCACCGCAGCTTCGATAACGATGCCATCATGTTCACCGATACCCCGGGTTCCACGCTCACGCTGCGCGGTCGCAAGTCGGGCCATGGCGTCAAGATCGACTTTGAGGGCTTTAAGTACATCGGCGTGTGGTCTGCCGCCAACGACGCCCCGTTTGTGGCGCTCGAGCCCTGGACCGGTCACACCACCATGGACACCGAGGACGACGTTTTTGAGCACAAGGTCAACACCATTACCTTGGCTCCCGGCGCTACCGATAAACGTAGCTTTAGCGTAACGCTGCTCTAGATGTGACAAAGGGACAGTCCCTTTGTCACATTCCCGTCCGCTAAGCCTCCCTGCCACATCCGGCAGGGAGGCTTTTTGGTAGGTAGTCATTGGGGACGTTTTTAAACGACTACTGTGTGTCTATTAATTTTTCGCGCACATGCCGCGCTGCTGGTTGCGGGCGTATATCCTGTCTTATTGTCAGTAACGCAAAATAGGGAAGGCACCAGATGCAACCTCGGCAACAGCGCGGCATGCAGACCCAGCCGGTATGCAGCCGTCGCATCTTTTTGGGTAGCGCTCTCGCTGCGAGCGCTTCCGTCGTCGCCGGCGCGCTCGCCGGCTGTCAGCGTCCGTCCACGCTCAAGGTGGTTCAGCCCACGACGGGCGGCGGTCGCGACGACCTGTCCGATTCCGTGATCGGCAAGGACAAGATCCGCATTGGCATGGAGGCGGCCTACGCCCCGTACAACTGGCAGGTTTCCGAAGCCAGTGAGTACACCATCCCCATCGACAACGTGCAGGGCGCCTATGCCGATGGCTACGACGTGCAGATCGCCAAGATCGTCTGCAAGGCCCTCGGTGGCGAGCCCGTTGCCGTCAAGCAGAGCTTCTCGGGCCTTATCGATTCGCTCAACAACGGCCAGATCGACCTCATTATTGCCGGCATGAGCACCACGCCCGAGCGCGAGGAGTCCGTCGGCTTTTCCGATCCGTACTTTATCGGCTACTTTGGCCTGTTCGTAAAAGAGGGCTCGCCCTACCAAAGCGCGACCAAGCTCAGCGACTTTAGCGGCGCCACGGTGCTCGGCCAAAAGGACACCATGCTCGATACCGTCATCGACGAGATCCCGGGCGTCGTCCACAAGAACCCGGTCGATTCGGTTCCCACGGTGTTCTCGAACCTGCTGCAGGGCACGTGCGATGCCGTGACCTACAACACCGAGAACGAGAAGGGCTATATGGCCCAAAATCCCGGTATCGTCCCCATCCATTTTGCCGAGGGCGAGGGCTTTAAGCAGGAGGTCGCGGCAAACGTCGGCTGCCGCAAGGGCTCGGACAAGCTGCTTAAACTCATCGACAAGACACTCAAGGGCATTAGCCAAGAGGAACGCGACCAAATGTGGGACGCGTGCCTCGACCGTCAGCCGGCATAGGGAGGCAGCATGAAAACCATCAATCGCCTGGCCTCCTTTATCAAGGCCGACCACCGTTACGTGTACCTGGGCACGAGCGTTATCGCGGCGCTCGGCCTGGCGTTTAGTCAGCGCAACCCCACGCCGCTGAGCTTCTTGGCCCCCACCGGTATCTTCCAGGATTGCCTTTGGGCGATTCTTTGGGCCTGGCTCGTCGTGTCGGCGGCGGCGCTGGTCACCAAACTCATGCACTGGAACGACTATCGCGAAACGTCGCCGTTTGCTTCCGAGCGCTTCCGTCGCGGCGCGCGCCTGGGCAGCTATGTCGTCGTTGCTATTGCGGCGATCTTCTTTGTCGACCGCTGCGTCATGTCATTTATCGACCTGGTGCAGGTGAGCATTGTCTCGGACTCCAACCCCAGCGACTTTTTGTCGAGCCTGGTCTACATGACCTACAAGAGCGGCGACTTCTTCATCCGCGGCATCGAGATCACCATCGCGCTTGCCACCTTCGGCACCGTCATCGCATTCTTCCTGGCGCTGCTCTTTGTGTTCCTGCGTATTCAGACCTTCGATCGCGTGGATAACGACCTGGTGCGCTTCTTTAAGAGTATCGGCCGCGGCTTTGCGACCATCTATTCCACCATCGTGCGCGGTACGCCCATGATGGTCCAGGGCCTACTCATCTATTACGCGGGCTTCACCGTTTTGCGCGGCATGGGCTTCGAGACCGCCCAGGCCAACCAGATCTGGAGTACCTTCACCGCCGGCCTCGTCACCATCTCGCTCAACTCCACCGCCTACATGATGGAGGTCCTGCGCGGCGGCATCGAGTCCATCGATCCCGGCCAGGCCGAGGCGGCGCGCTCGCTGGGCCTGTCGCAGTGGCAGGCCATGCGCAAAGTCGTGTTCCCCCAGGGCATTAAAAATGCGATTCCGGCGCTCACCAACGAGCTCATCATCAACATCAAGGATTCGTCGGTGCTCTCGGTCATCGGCGTGTTCGACCTTATGTACGCTACTACCACGGTCGCCGGCGTGTACTACCGCCAGATGGAGGTCTACTGCGTGGCGCTCGTGGTCTACCTGATCCTGACGCTCGTGGCGAGCCGCCTGCTCGAGGCCTTTGGCAAAAAGCTCGGCGCCGAGGCTCCGGTCACGCTGCCCAGCTCCAACTAGGCTCAAGACGAGGAGAATCATCATGGCAGATATCGCCACTACCGGCACCGCGGCCACCGCACAGACCAATGAGCCGCTCATCCGTGTCGAGGGCCTGCGCAAGAGCTTTGGCTCGCTCGAGGTGCTCAAGGGCATCGACCTGTCCGTTAACCCCGGCGAGGTCGTCACCATTATCGGCGCCTCGGGCTCGGGCAAGTCGACCTTCCTGCGCTGCCTCAACCTGCTCGAGACCCCGGACGCAGGCCACATCTGGTTCCACGGCCAGGACCTCACGGCCGAGCGCTGCAACATCAACAAGCTGCGCGAGGACATCGGCATGGTGTTCCAGGGCTTTAACCTGTTCAACAACATGGATGTGCTCGACAACTGCACGCTCGCGCCCGTCACGCTCAAAAAGATGAGCAAGGCCGAGGCCGAGAAGGTCGCGATGGAGCATTTGACGAGTGTGGGGCTCGAAAAGTTCGCGCACGCCGCCGTGGGTCGCCTGTCCGGCGGCCAAAAGCAGCGCGTGGCCATCGCCCGCGCCCTGTGCATGAATCCGCAGATCATGCTGTTCGACGAGCCGACCTCCGCGCTCGACCCCGAGATCGTGGGCGAGGTGCTCGAGGTCATGCGCAAGCTCGCTGCCGACGGCATGACCATGGTCGTCGTCACGCACGAGATGGCCTTTGCCCGAACCGTGTCCGACCGCGTGGTCTTTATGGACAAGGGCGTGGTGCTCGAGGACGCCGCGCCGGCCGAGCTCTTCGGCAACCCCAAACACCAGCGCACTCGCGAGTTCCTCTCTCGCTATCTCGAGGACAAATAACCGACGCAAACGCTTGCGTGGCAGGGCCGCTCCCGTGGGGCGGCCTTTGTCGTCACAATCGAAAGGATGTCATGGCCGAGGTTTGGCGCTTCTTTGCGCATGAGGACGATTTTGCCGATATAGACGAGGCCGGTGCGTGCGAGCGCTTGGGTCGCGTGCTGTCGTTTCCGACCATCTCGAGCATGGATGCCGGGGCGGTGGACTGGCAGCCCTTCGACGACCTGTGCGCCTATATGCAGCAGGCCTGGCCGCACGTATTTACAGCGGGTAAGGTCGAGCTCATCGATCATTCGTTGCTGGTGACGCTTTCCGGCTCCGACCCCGCACTCAAGCCCGTTGTGCTCATGGGTCACATGGACGTGGTCCCCGTGGTGCCGGGTACCGAGGCCGACTGGACGCACGCCCCCTATAGCGGGCACGTGGACGACACCTACATCTGGGGCCGCGGCGCGATCGACATGAAGGACCAGGTCGCAGGTATTCTCGAGGCTGTCGAGTATGCGCTGGCGCACGGTTGGCAGCACGAGCGCACGCTGCTCCTGGCCTTTGGCCAGGACGAGGAGACTACGCAGTATGGCGCAGGCGCCATCGGCCGCGCGCTCGAGGAGCGCGGCATTGAGCTTGAGTACCTGATCGACGAGGGCGACTACCGCGTCGTTCCGGCTGCCGAGTACAGCGCGGGCAAGGGTTGGCTCATGCACGCCGACCTGGCTGAGAAAGGTTATGCCGACATTGTGCTCAAGACGAAGAGTGAGGGAGGGCATTCCTCCAACCCCTACGGCGGCACGTCGCTCGAGGTGCTCAGCCGCGCTATCGCCGCAATCTGCGATATCGAGTGGCCGACGCGCGTGACCGACTTGCTTGCCGCACAGCTCGTCGAGCTGGTACTTTACACGGCCGACGAGATTGCCTCCAACAAGGACGCCATCGTTCGCGAGTGCCTCGCTAGCAAGAAGCTCTATCCGCTGGTGACGACCACCTGCGCGCCCACGCAGGTCGAGGGTGGCAGCACCGGCGCCAACGTAATGCCGCAGGATATGTGGGCCAACATCAACTTCCGCATGCTTGAGGGCACGAGCGTGGCCGACGTTGTGACGCGCTGCCGTGAGGCGGTTGCCGGGGCGGACCTTGCCGGTCGTGTCGAAGTGGAGCTGGGCCCCGGCAGCTCCGAACCCTCGCCGTCCCCGCGCATCGGTGGTCCCGGCCTCGAGGCGGTTCGCTCCATCGCCGCCCGTTATTTCCGTGATCCAAAGGGGACGGAGGAAAACGGATCATTCGAGCCAGTGGCAATTGTGCTCTCGACCGTGATCGGTGCGACCGACGCTGCCAACTACCAGCACATTTGCCCTGAGTGCATTCGCTTCTCGGCCTTTGTGGTTGATGACGACGAGTGTGATCGCGGCGTCCACGGCACCAACGAGCGCGTCACCCGTCGCGCCTACCTCCAAGGCATCCGCTTTCTCATCGCCCTGCTCCACACGCTCTAGAATGCGACAAAGGGGCTGAGCCGATTTCATCGGTAATGAGACAAAAACTGTCATAGAAAAAGACTAAGATATCTTAAGAGACATATGCTGTGGTTGGTATTCCATGAACGACTGCGGGCATGTGCCAGACTGCCTCGGCCCCCGGGGAGCGCCCGGGCAGGTCGCCGTGTGACTGGGGAGGAAATTATGCAGGAGCTCAGAGAGGCGACATCTCTACTCGTGAATAATGTTATCGGGGGTGTCTCAGCAGGGAACATCCTGGTAGACACCGGCCGCGCGAGCGGTGGTCCGTCATGTCTTATGACCGTCGTCGCGGACTGCGCCCGATCTCGCCATATGCGATTGTTCTGGCCCTCGCCGTCGCGCTGACGACGAGTTTCTTCCTGCCGGCCCGTGCGGAAGCGGCGATTGCGGACCACACGGTCGCGACGACCTCGCCCTCGGGGACGACGATCAACCTGTTTGATTACTGGGTGAATCCCGATGACCATCTGTCGGTTTCCGGCAACGGCGGCATCAACAAGAACCACCGGTTCCAGTTTAACGACGGCCAGGGTAGTGAGTCGCTCAACCATTGGACGGGCAACACGAACCCGCAGCCCGGCATTGTCAACAACACGCTTTTAGACGGCTATCCGCAGCTTTCCAAAACCTGGCGCGGCGAGTCCCTCCGCTACCTGTTTGATTCTTCTGCCCAGACCGGCAAGACGTCCCATTTTGGCGTGACGGGCCTCCTCAAGGTTCAGAACGGCTACTACGTCTATGACAGCACCCAAAACTACGCAGCCTACAACGCTGACAAGAATGCCTTCGACATCTATGACACCTGGGGCATTAACAATGTGGGCACTTCGTCTCACCAGGGTCAGTTCTTCCCGTTCGACGCGGCAGACAAGGTGTTCAAAGAGGAAAACGATCGGCTCGTCCAAAACGGCATCACGGCAGACAACACCGGTAATCCGAGCTACAACGACGGCAAGCCCGTCAACCACCACTTCGGCCTGTCGATGTCGTCGCGTTTCGTGCAGCCTGCCGATGGCAAGACGAACACCGGAGACGACATGGTGTTCGACTTCGCGGGAGACGATGATGTCTGGGTATTCATCGACGATGTCCTCGTGGGCGATATCGGCGGCATCCATAACATGGCGAGTCTGAGCATCAACTTCCGCTCGGGCAAAATCCAGATCAACGGATCCGACAAAGGCACGCTCCTCAGCGCGTATCAGACGGCAGGAGCGCAGGGTTCGACGAAGTGGAACGGCAACACGTTCGCCGACGGCATGACCATGGTCGTCGTCACGCACGAGATGGCCTTTGCCCGCACGGTGTCCGACCGCGTGGTCTTCATGGACAAGGGCGTGGTGCTCGAGGATGCCGCGCCGGTCGAGCTCTTCGGCAACCCTAAGCACCAGCGCACCCGCGAGTTCCTCTCGCGTTATCTCGAGGACAAATAACCGACCGCAAACGCGTACGTGGCAG
>OKVB01000868.1_pt1 | contig 12681 bp, 10 predicted proteins | sample 1606651 | NCBI WGS metagenome assembly OKVB01 (sample SAMEA3882518, study PRJEB24775) | human gut metagenome | biome: human-associated habitat; feature: intestine environment; material: feces | place: Netherlands | collected 2009/2010 | reverse complement strand
GACCGCTTCACGGTCCAACTTTCTGTCCGCACCCCCTTCACTTCGCGGAAAAGTATTCACCTTCGTTTTCGCGCAGACACGAATCCGGCTGCCACAACGCAAAACGGGGCCCGCGCGCAGCGCAGACCCCGTCGTGAGAGGTTATTCCCGGTATATTAGTACTGCTCGATGCCCATGTAGCGACGAACCTCGGGGCTGTGGTCGAAGACCTTGCCGCGGGCGGCACGCAGCTCGCAGCTCATGTTGTAGAAGAAGATCGGCTCCAGGTACGAACGCACGCTGGCAGGCACTTCGCCCACGCCGTACTCAAGCGCATCGAGCACCATGACTGTATCGGTGTGCGTGTTGAGGAACGCAAGAGCGCGCTCCTCCATGGGGCGGCACTCGCCCGCGCCAAGCTGCACAAAGTAGAACACGCCGGGCTCGGTGGCTTCGAACGGGCCGTGGAAGTACTCGCCGGAGTGGATGTAGCAGCAGTGCTGCCACTGCATCTCCATGAGCGAGCAGATGGCCATGGCGTAGGTCTGGCTAAAGTTGGGTCCGGAGCCCAGGATATAGAAGAACTTGTGCTGCTGGCAGAGCTCGGCAAAGCGATCGCCCAGCTCGGTGTTGACCTTCTCGCGGGCGGCGGGCAGCAGCGCATCCATCTGCTTGAGGCCCTCGTACATGTCGGCGAGTGCCTCGTAGCCTTCCTGCTGGTCGAGCAACTCGGCAGCCATCAGGGCGCCGATGCCCTGCGGGACCTCGGCCTGCGGCACGCCTTCGCCCCACGGATAGACCCAGGTGGTCCACTTGCCGTTGTCGATCTTGGAGCCCTCGCAGTCGGTGAGGGCAATGACCTCGGCGCCGGCAGCCAACGCCATCTCGCAGCCGTCGACGACCTCCTGCGTGTTGCCGCTGTGGCTGCAGGCAATAACGAGCGACTTCTCGCCAAGGCTCTTGGGGGCCATCAGGCAAAACTCGCGTGCCGTGTAGACCGTCGAGGTAAACGTGGTGGCCTCGCGCTTGAGCAGCTCGTTGGCCGGCATCAGGTCGATCATCGAACCGCCACAGGCGATCCAAAAGACGTTCTCAATCTTGCCCTTGCGCTCGATGATTTCCTGAATCAGATCGTGTGCGTTCATCCTGATGTTCCTCCTTGTGGGGCGGTTTTGAGCGACGGCAGCTCGTACCTGCTGTCGTTCTATGTTGTCCTATTTATAACACGTGCAACAACGCCCGTGAAGTCATCTTAGCAAATTTGTTCTATATTGTTCTATCTGTGGACGTTAGATGTCGAACACGTAGCGCGAGCCCACGATCTTTTGGCGGCCGAGCAGCAAGGGGCGCTCGTCCTCATCGGTAAAGTACGCCTCCATATAGAAGAGCGGCTCACCGACCGGCACCTCCAACAGCGGAGCCGCCTGAGCATCGGCAAGCGCAATCTCCACGGTGCAGGGGTCGGACTTGAGCGGCGCACGGCCCGAATGCTCGGCGACGAGCGCGAAGATTGAGTTATCGGTGAGGTCCTCATCGGCCAGCGTCTGCAGGTAGGGATGGTCGGCGAGCACAAAGGCGTTGTTCTCGAGCATAACGGGGATGCCGTCGGCCGTGCGCACGCGCTCGACCACGATAAGCTCACAGCCGGGCTCCACGCCAAAGAACGCCGCATCCTCGTGCGTCGCCGCGACCACCGTGCGCGACACCAGACGCGCACCCGGCACCATGTCGTTGGCAGCGCAACCCTCGGAAAAGCTCTGGACGTCACCCTTCTGGCGAATCTTGCGCTTGAGCTTGGGAGCGCACACAAAGGTACCCCTCCCCTGCTGGCGGTTGAGATACCCCGCACGCGACAGCTCCTCGATGGCGCGACGCACGGTGACGCGCCCCACGCCGTAGGACTTCGCGAGCTCCATCTCGGCAGGGATGCGCGAGCCGGCTGGGTACACGCCGCGCGCGATCTCGCCCTTTAGGTCGTCCATGACCTGCTGGTACAGCGGCACGGCGGACACCTCGGCGCGCTCGGAACGTTCGGTCTTGCTATCGGCTACCATCGTTACGCTCCATCCCGCACATGCTCGGATTCAAACTCTTCAATCGCCGCCATAAACTGCTCGCCAAAGGCGTCGGCCTTTTTCTCGCCGATGCCGTTGACCTGGATCAGCTCGTCGCGCGTCTGCGGGCGCAGGCGGCACAGGCCGCGCAGGGCCTTGTCGGAAAAGACCATATACGGCGCCATCTCCAGCTCGGTCGAAATCTCCTTGCGCAGGGCACGCAGGCGCTCGAACAGCTCGGCATCGTCGCCAACGCGCGGACGCTGATCCAGCTCGGCCTCCTCGCGCAGCAGATCCACCGCACGGCGGGCGCGGGCCGAGGCCTTGCGCTTGGACGCGCGACGCTTAACGGTAAAGGCGAACGCCTCGTCCTCGACCTCGCCGGCACGCGGACTCAGCCCCACGACCGGGTACTGCCCCTGCGAGGTGGCCAAATAGCCGCGTCCGCACAGCTGGCCGATGATGTCCTTGATGCACCCGACCGATTCGCTCGACAGCTCACCGTAGCCGCGGTCCTCGTCCAGATGCATCTGGCGAATGCGCTCGGTGTTGCCGCCGTGAAGCACATCGGCGATGAGCGACTTGCCAAAGCGCATGGGTCGCGTGGCCACATAGCGCACGGCAGCGCGGGCCATATCGGTGACATCCTCGACCTCGAACTGCGTGAGACAGTTGCTGCAGTTGCCACAGCCCTCGGCGTCGTCTGCCGTGCCGCCCGCGGCGGCTGCCGCATGCTCGGCCGCGGCCTCGTCGCCAAAGTAGCGCAGCATGTATTCGCGCAGGCAGCCGGTGGTATTGCAGTAGCCCTCCATCTGGCTGAGCAGACGATATCGATTCTGGAGCGCCCACGCGCGCTGCTCGTCGTCGAGTGCCTCGTCGGCCGCATCGCCGCGGTCAATCAAAAAGCGACGCATGCGAAAATCGCTGCCGTTCCAGAGCAGATGGCAGCTGGCCGGATCGCCATCGCGGCCGGCGCGGCCCGCCTCCTGGTAGTAGGCCTCGATGCTCTCGGGCACGTTGTTGTGAATCACGTAGCGCACGTTGGGCTTATCGATGCCCATTCCAAAGGCGTTGGTGGCGACCATCACCTGAATGTCGTCGTCGATAAAGGCACGCTGACTCTGGCGGCGGGCGTCGTTGCCCATACCGGCATGGTAGCGGCCCACGCGAATGCCGCTGGGGCCCAGTGCCTCGGCAAGCTCCGCGGCCAGCGCGTCAACCGTCTTGCGGGTCGAGCAATACACGATGCCGCTCTCGCCCGAATGCGCGATCACGTAGTCGCGCACCCAGGCGGTCTTGGCCTTGTCGCCCATCTCTTCGCAACCAAAGTAGAGGTTCTTGCGATCAAAACCCGTCACCACGGTCGCTGGGTTTTGCAGGCCGAGCATTTGCTGGATATCGGCGCGCACGCGCTCGGTCGCCGTAGCGGTAAAGGCCGCCACGATGGGACGCTGTGGCAGGGAATCGATGAACTCGCGAATCTGCAGGTAGGCGGGGCGGAAATCCTGGCCCCATTGGCTTACGCAGTGGGCCTCGTCAATGGCCACGAGCGGCACGCCAATGCCGCCGTCCGCCGCGGCCTCCTGCGCAAAGGCCAAAAAGCGCGGCTCGAGCAGGCGCTCGGGCGCCACATACATAAGCTGGTAGCGCCCCTCACGAGCACGCTTGAGCACGGTATTTTGCTGAGCCGGCGTAAGGCTGGAGTTGAGATAACTGGGGCGCGCACCCGCCGCGAGCAGTGCGCGGGTCTGGTCCTCCATAAGCGACAGCAACGGGCTCACCACAAAGGTGATGCCGGGCAGCATAAGCGCAGGCACCTGGTAGCAAATGGACTTGCCGGCGCCTGTGGGCATAACGCCGAGCGCATCGCGGCCGGCAAGGATCGCATCCACCATGCGATCCTGTCCCGGGCGAAACGAGGTGTAGCCAAAATAGGCGCCGAGCGTGTCGAGCGCCATCTGCTGCATGCTATCGGTCATGGTTTCCTAACGTCCAAGTCATCTGCCGCCGATTATACGCCGCCACACGGACCGACGTCGCCCGGCTGCCGGCGACGGGTAATGTAATCCGATGGGAACGAGCGTGGATAATCTCCCACTTTGAACCCGTACACAGGCCAATGACTACCACGGCAACGCCAATGTGTTGGCAAAGTCAGCGAAAGCCCGCCAGAGCGAGCAAGGTGCCTTGAAACGAGGCGGCATTGACCTTCTGGTCATGCCGCCGAAGTTGAAAGGCAGATTGCCGCTCTGGCGGGCTTGCAGCGTCGAGCCGTTACGCGGTTTGGTAAAACCGCGTAACTTACATCACCATAACGTAGCGCGATCCCACGTAGTACTGCTTACCCATCAGGACCGGCTCGCCATTGGGACCGATAAAGCCGGCACGCAGGTTGAGCAGCGGATCGTGCGGAGCAATGCCCAGCTCGGCCGCCTGCTCGGCGTTAGCTCGAACGGCCTCGACCGTGCGGTAGCCAACCGACACAATCGGAGTTCCGCCAACACGCTCGACCTCGGCAAAAATCGACTTGTCCTCAAGGTCGGCTGTCAACAGCTCACGGTAGGCGTCAAACGGCACAAAGATGTTCTCCTCAAAGATGGGCTCGCCGTCGGCTGTGCGCACGCGCTTAATATGCAGCAGCAGCGCGTCCTTTTGCAGGCCAAAGAACTCCATCTCGTTTTGACGTGCCGGCACAATCTGGCGATCGACCACATGCGCGCCCGCCTTCATGCCATTATCGGCACACAGCGCGGTAAACGTCTGCAGCGTCGAGGCGTGAAACTGACGATTGATGTGCGGGGTGGAAACAAAGGTGCCGCGGCCCTGCTGCTTAACCAGGTAGCCATCGGAGCACAACTCCTCGACGGCGCGACGCACCGTAATTCGGCTCACGTCGTACTGCTCGGCTAGCTCAAGCTCGGACGGAATACGCTCCTTGGGTGCATAAACACCTTTCTCGATCGCATCTTTGATTTCGTCATAAATCTGCTGGTAAAGCGGTGCATTTTTGGGCGCTGGCATATCTGATCACTCTTATCGAAATATCGAAATAACTAATACGTATATAACGTCTAGTTTCATATTATCTCATAATGATAAAACGATATACCCTCCCTACCAAAAAGCGACAGCTTCATTTTGCTAGGTTTTATCTGGGCAAACGAGAGCCCCGAAAACGACGAGGCCTTCGGGGGCTCATACGGATGGGTTGCGCCGTGCCGGCAAAATGCCAAAAACCTTACTTGCCGTCGTCCTGCTGCAGGCTGTCCTGTTCGCTGAGGCGTGCCTGCCTGCTGGCCATGCGTGCGGGCTTGTCGGGATCGGGAACGGCCGTGGGCATGGGCTCGTCGACATGACCACCCCACCAGCCACCCACAAAGTTGAGCGTGTGGAACACGTTGATCACGGCGCCGGGATCGATGTCGCACACCAGCTTGATAATGTCCTGGCTCTCGTAGGTCGATACAACGGCGTGCAGCAGGTACATCTTCTCGCGGCTGTATCCGCCAATGACCTCGGCGCAGCTAATGCCGTGCTGAAAATGGTCAACATAGGCGGTCATGACCTCGTCTGCCTTGCGCGTCGTGATCTGCAGCGTCACGCGGTCGTAGCGACGATAGAAACTGTCGATGGTCTTGGTCGAAATAAACTGGAACACGATGGAGTACGCCGCCTTGTCCCAGCCAAACATAAAACCAAAGATCGCCAGGATAAAGCAGTTGAAACCAAAGATGACACCCCAGATGGTCTTGCCCGTGTGGTTGGAGACCCACAGCGCGATAAAGTCGGTGCCGCCGGTGGATGCGCCGGACTTAAGCGCGATGGCAGCGCCCAGGCCCGAGACCACGCCGCCAAAAATGATGAGCATGATATTGTCGCCCAAAAACGGCGCGAAGTGAAAGGCGTTGAGGAACAGCGACGAGAGCACGACCTGCATCATCGAGAAGATGACGAAGCGCTTGCTAATGCCGCTCCAGCATAGGAGCGCCACGGGGATGTTGAGCGCGAGCATACCGAGCGAAATATCGATGTGGACGCCACCCAGCGAGGTAACGCGATCGAGCAGGACCGCAACGCCGGTAAGACCGCTCGGAAGCAGGTCGGCGGGCTGAATGAACGCCTGGATCAGGAATGTCTGGAGAACGGCGGAAATCGTGACCGCCACGGCAGTAATGGCGCGGCGGACGATGGTAAGGCGGCCGAGCACGAGCACGCGGTCCGTGAGCTGATCGATGGCGTTCGCCACGCGGGCTCCTTTCGAAGGCAAATCTGGTTGTGAGGCATGTCGGCGATTGTAGCATGGAGCGTGCGGGGGCGCTTCAATTCACCCTCCCTCGACAACCAAAACGGGACCAGCAACCCCACGACCAAAGGCCCAAATTACAAGTGAGTAGACTTTACGCGACCTGCAGAGCAGGCTCAAAACCGCCACCCCCTGTGAACTGCGGTTTTACTAGAGCAGATGCACATTGTGCTCGGCCTGCGCCAAAAAGTCTACTCACTTAGTCCGAATCGAAGCCAAACGGATCCAAATAGATGACAAATTGAGCCAGTCCACCGCAAATAAAGTTTGAACCCGTGCTTCTTGCGGCGGATTGACACTACAAAGCGGCCAAAATGTCGGTCAAATTATCGATAACGGTATCGGCTCGCGATTGATCGAGGTTGACGTCCTCATGCGGAAGCAGCGCCAGGACGCGGGCGCCGGAGCGCTCGCCAGCCTCGATCCCCAAAGGCGAATCCTCGATAACCAGGCACTCGGCAGGCTCCACCCCCAGCGCCTCCATGGCACGCAGATAGATCTCGGGGTCGGGCTTAAACGCGCTGCACTCGTGACCGCTGATGGTGTAATCCAGCACGTCGGCGATACCGGCAATCTCCACCAGCTCGTCGATCAGCTCGCGATAGGACGAGCTCGCGATGGCACACTTCACACCGCGCTCGTGCAGCTCACGCATCACCGGCTCCGTCTGCTCGTTGAGCAGCTCGGCATACGGAACGGGGTGAGCGGGGCTGTAGACCTGCTTGTACTCCACGCGCAGACGCTCGCGCAGCTCAATATCGTCGGGAACCAGCGCCTCCCAAATGGCAGGCTCGTTAGACCCCGAAAGATCAGGGATCTCGTCAAAGTGGAACCCCTTCTCTTCCATAAACGCCACGCGGCGGCGGTTGTAGAACCACTCGGTATCGACCAGCACGCCGTCCATATCAAACAGCACTGCCTTGATCATACGCATCTCCTCTCAAGAGCAAAAAAGGGGACGGGGCGCAAACCCCATCCCCTCTCAATCAACCCGTAAGGTCTACTTACTTGTGATTAGTAGGAAAGCTTCCACATGTAGCGACGCATGGTCAGCGGGTGCTGACGGGCCTCGGCGATCTGGTTGCCGTACTCGCGCATAACGGCGAGGTGCAGCAGCGGGTTGAAGTAAGTGATGACGCTCGCGGGCACGGCGTCAGCCAGGCCGTAGTCCTTGGAGTCGATCAGAGCGACCTTGGCGCCCATGCGCTCAAGGAAGGTGAGGGCGCGGGCGTCCATCGGACGGGTTGCGCCATCGGACATGAAGAAGACGTAGGGCTTACCCTCGGTGGAAACCTCGAACGGGCCGTGGAAGTACTCGCCGGTGTTGTAGGCGGCGGCGTCGATCCACTGCATCTCGGTGAACAGGAAGGCAGCGTGAGAATAAGCCATCTTCTCGGAGGCACCGGAAGCCATGAAGTAGATCATCTTGTCGTCCTTGAAGTCCTCGGCGAACTTCTTGGCGAGCTTCTTGCAGTGCTGAGCGGCGTTCTCGCAGAGATCAAAGATGTTGGTGAGGCCGGTGATCATGTCCTCGTAGTGGTCATAGCCCTCGGTCTGCTGAAGGATCTCGAGAGCAAGAGCGATGGCATAGCCGGGCTTCTCGCACTTGGCAGCGAAGTTGGCGTGGAAGCCGTGAACGATGACGTAGTCAGCGTCGACGGTCAGAGCGGAGCCAGCCTTGTTGGTGAGGGAGACGACCGGGCAGTTGTGCTTCTTGGCGGTCTTGTTGGCCTCGACGGTCTCGGGCGTGGAGCCACCGAGGGAGCAGGTGATCACGAAGGTGTGCTCGTTGACCCAGGAAGGCGTGTCGTAGTTGAACTCGTTAGCAGTGAAAATCTGAACGTTCAGCTTGTCCGTGTTGTTGGCCAGGAAGTACTTGGCGGGGTAAAGGTCGGACATGGAAGCACCGCAGCCGACGAAGGCGACGCTGTGGATCTCGTGGTTGGACAGGACGTCAGCGACGATCTGCTTAGGGAGGTTAAGGTCGATCTCGTACATCTGACACATTCCTTTCAATTTTTGCGGCGCCACATTGCCGGGCGCTCGCAGGGTTACCGTGGTTTGGACCGAGTCGCCGGCCCGTTGAGGATGCGACAAAGGGACTGTCCCATTGTCGCATTTTGGGGATGGAAGCCTGCCTGGGGTATGGGATGCCAGGCAGGCCCCCGGGGGAAAGCGGTTAGACGCTTGGTCGCGACTAGGCCAGGATGCCGGCCGCGGAGAGGGCGATGCCGCCCACGATGGCGATCACGAGAAGCCAACCGGTGTTGACGTTCTTCTTGATGAGCCAGTACATAAGGCCGGTGAGGCCAAGGGAGATCATCTGGGGCATCATGCTGTCCAGGATGTCCTGGATAACGACGGTACCCTCAGCGAACTGCAGCGGAGTGGTGGCGCCGATCAGCGTGGCGATCATGCCGCCCACGGACATAAGACCCACGATGCCGCAGACATACATGAGCTTCTCCATGAGGTCGCCACCCTGAAGCTTGCTCAGGTACTCGTGGCCGCCCTGATAGCCCATCTTGGCTGCGAACCAAGTAATCAGCACGGAGGGGACGATGGAGATGAGAAGGGCCAGGATCGGGCCCATGATGGAGCCCTGCTGAGCCAGCTGAACGCCCAAGCCAAAGGCGATAACGCGGATGGTGCCCTGGAAGAAGGAGTCACCGATGCCGGAAAGCGGGCCCATAAGGGAGGTCTTGACCGCGTTAATCGAATCGGGGTTGAAGTTCTCGGGATCCTTGGCGTACTCCTCCTCCATGGAGGCGGCGAGGCCCAGGATGAAAGCACTCGTCTGCGGGGTGCAGTTGTAGAACGCCATGTGACGGTGGTAAGCCTCTTTCTTAGCAGCGAGCTGCTTGGGGTCGGACTCGTCCGGATAGAGGCGATCGAGCGTGGGAACCATACCGTAGAGGAAGCCCATGTTCATCTGACGCTCGTAGTTCCAAGAGGCCTGGATGGCCCAGGAGCGCCAGAAGAACTGGCTGACCTTCTTGTTCAGGGACACGTCCTTGGTTGCGGTTGCCATAGTGTGTTCCTCCTTAGTCTTCGTCGTCTTCGAGCGGATCGTAGTCGGAATCGACACCGGCGGCTGCATGGGAACCGTTGAACTTGAAGCCCATGAAGACGACAGCCAGGCACACACCGATCAGAGCGACCGCGATGACGGACAGGTTGAGGTAAGCGGCGAGCAGGAAACCGATGAACAGGAACGGAGTCATACCCTTCTTGATCATCATGGTGAGCAGCAGGGCCAAGCCGTAGGCAGTCATGATCTTGGTCGAAACGTTAAGACCAGTGGACAGCCACTCGGGAACCATGTTGACGATGGCCTGAACCAGGTCGGTGCCAACAAAGACGGCGAGGAAGATCGGCAGGAAGTACATGACGGCGTACAGACCGGAGCCGGCGCAGATGTGCATACGGTAGGCGGTCTTGAACTTTCCGTTATCGATCGCGTTATCTGCCACATGGGTGAGGACGGCGATGATGGAACGGAACACGATGCCGAGAAGCTGACCCAGGACGGCGACCGGGATGGCGATCGTCATGGCGGTCTCGGCGGAAGCATCGGTCAGGCACGCAAAGGCAGCGGCCACGATGCCGCCCAGGACCATATCAGGCGGAACGGCGGCGCCGACCTGCACCAGGCCCATGGACACGAGCTCGACGGCGGCACCGACGGCAAGGCCGGTGGGCACATCGCCCAGCAGCAGACCGACGAGCGTAGCGCCAACGAGGGGCTGCTCGAAGTTAAGACGACCGAGCAGGCGGGAGTCCCACATGCAGAACACGCCGACGAGGCCGACGAGCACCGCACTGATGAACGTATTCATACCCTTCTCCTTTCAGTCAGGCAAAAGCCTGGTTGATTACAGCTTGGCGTCGATGTCGACGCTCTGATACGTAGGGGTCTGCTGGACGTAGAGCTTGATGCCCATGTCGAGCAGCTGGTTGACGTCGGCCTTCTGGGTGGCGTCGAAGAAGACGGAGCTGTCCTTGCCGCCAATCTGATCGGCACCGTCGTGGTTGGCGGTGGCGCCCAGGTTGATGGCGTCGAGCTTGTAGCCCTGGCAGAACTGCAGCATCTCGGCAGTGTTGCCAAAGACAAACATGACGCGCTCGCCGAGGGTGTTGAGCTTGTCCATCTTGGCGAGGGCACGCTCGACGGTGAAGACGTTCAGACGCACGCCCTGGGGCTTGGCCAGCTTAAGAGCGCCCTTCTTGATGTCATCGTTGGCGGCAGCGTTGTCAACGACGATGATGCGCTCGGCCTGAACCTTGGTGGTCCAGGTAAAGACGACCTGGCCGTGCAGCAGACGGTAGTCAAGACGTGCGAGGACGATCTTGGCGGGACCGGAGCTGTGACGGGACGCCTTGGCCTTCTTGGCGGGAGCCGCGGCGGCCTCGACCGGTGCGTTGGGGTTGGTCAGACCGGTACGGGCCTCGTTGATGAGGGCCGCGAGCTCGGCGCCCTTGACGGGGACGGGGCTCATAGCGAGCGTCAGCGCCAGCGGAATATTGAAACCGCTGACAACCGTAAACTTCGTGCCGTTCTTGGAAAGCTCGACCATGTTGTTGTTGACCGAGCTGCCGAGCATATCGGTCAGCACATAGACGGTGTCGTCCACGTTGAACGTGGCGATCATAGCCTCAACCTTATTGGTGATGGGCTCCTTGTCGTCACGAGCAAGTGACACGACGTGGACGTTCGACACGTCGCCGAGAACCATCTCGAGCGTGTCTTTGGCGCCTGCGGCCAGGCCGCCATGAGATGCGAGAATGATCTGATTCATCTTGCCTCCTCCTTTTCGTTATGGTCATTATAACGTCTTATATGTTGCTTATATTTCTAATTAGTATAAAGACCGTTCGCGGGTGAAAATCGACCGTTGACGGGTTTAACGTACTTGAAACGTTGGGGCTGGATAGGCCGGCGCTGGCTGGATAACCCCAGGTCAGACGCCGCGCACAATCCTCTATCGCACGAAGTACCAGGGACTTTCCTGCACGGTGGGCTCCAGCGCGATGCCGGTGCGTTCCTTAAACAGATCCATGTCCTGAGATTTTTCGGTCCACCACGCGTTGGGCTTAAAGGTCATGCTCTCGACAATACGTTTGACAATGACGCTGTTGCGCAGCCTGGAGAAGTCGGCGTTCATGATCAGGATGGACGCGAGCACAAGCACAATGCCCAGAACCTTGATCGCGCCGGCGGACTCGGCATAGACACCAATGCCCACCAGTACGGTGACGACCGTCTCGAAAGACATTACGACGGGAACTTTCGACGTCTCGAGCCCCATGGACAGACCCTGCATATATAAGACATAGGCCACGGCTGTGGGGATGAGTCCAAAACCAAAGAACAGCAGCAGCAGCTGTGGCGACATTGCCGCGGCGACATCTGGCCACGGAGCCGCGATAGCTGCCATAACCGCACCGCCAAAAACAAGGCCCCAAAACGTGACAGTCAGCGGGTGGACCGTCTTGGTTGCTATCCGGCTAAACACCGCGAGCGACGCGCCACAAAAGCCCGCAATCACGCCCGACGTGACGCCCCAAACCGAAAAATGGAAACCGGACAGGTCGCCATTGGTCACTGCAAGTACACAGCCACCGATATTAAAAGCGATGGCAACGAGCTTGTTGGGAGTCACATCCTCGCGATAAAGCACGCGGCCGAGCATGACGCCAAACACCGGCGAGGTGTAGAGCAGCACCGAGGCCGTGGACATGCCCACCTCGCCCATGCACTCGTAATAAAGCGTGTTAGCGGTGGCGAGGCCGATAATGCCAAGAAGCGCACAGGGAACAAGCTCTTTAGGACTTGCCTTGAACAGTGCCAGGGGACCCGATGCTTTTCCCTCACGATCGCCTCCCTGGCAACCCATGAACGCCAAGACCGGAGCCATTAAGACGGCACCCGACAACAGGCGAAAGGCCGCCATGCTCTGAGACGAAACACCCAGGGCCGAGATGCCTTTTACAAAGATTCCGATGCTGCCCCACATAAGTGCGGCGATCAGCACCAGCACATAGCCCAGATTGCTTTTCTTCAACGCAGCCTCCTCGGTATTGTTTCCAATATGTTTCATACTACGTTATAGTCGTTATATACATTTTTCAAGACACAAATCGGCGAGCTGAAAAATCTGCTCTACCGCTACAACCCATTGGTGCAAAGGGGTCAGGTTCATATGCGCCAACTTGGTGTAAAGTAACCTGTCCCCAATGCACCAATCCCTTAACAAGCACGGCGACGCCGACGTTTTGGCAACATCAGCGAGCGCCCGTCATTTGAGCCAAGGTGCCGTGAAATCAGAACCACCCTTAAAAAGG
>OKVB01000863.1_pt1 | contig 12744 bp, 10 predicted proteins | sample 1606651 | NCBI WGS metagenome assembly OKVB01 (sample SAMEA3882518, study PRJEB24775) | human gut metagenome | biome: human-associated habitat; feature: intestine environment; material: feces | place: Netherlands | collected 2009/2010 | reverse complement strand
CCTTTGCCCCCGCCAGCACCGGTTTGTTTTGACGCTCTACAAGCCGGTGCTGGCGGGGGCAAAGGTCGTGTTTTTCGAAAACGCCGGAAACCGCGACACCCTTGCAGCCACCGGTGTTGTCCAGCGCGGGCGCGACGTTGTGCTCCATGGCGCGGGCGTCAATCTGGAGGATTACCCCTGCCAGCCCTACCCGCAGGAGGGGGCGGTGCGCTTCCTCTTTGTCGGGCGCGTCATGCACGAAAAGGGCGTGGACGAGCTGTTTTCCGCGGCGCGGCGGCTCAAGCGCGCGTATGGCGACGGGGTGGAGTTTCATGTTGTCGGCTCGTTTGAGGAAGGCTACAAGCCCCTTGTGAACGAGCTGGAGCAGACCGGCGTGGTCAAGTACCACGGCTATCAGTCGGACATGAAGCACTTTTACGCCATGGCGGACTGCGTTGTGCTGCCGTCGTATCACGAGGGGATGTCCAACGTGCTGCTGGAGGCTGCCGCCTCCGGCCGTCCGCTCATCACGAGCGACATTCCCGGCTGCCGTGAGGCGGTCGAGCCCAGTGTGAGCGGGTATCTGTGCCCCGCGCGCGATGCGGACGCGCTCTATGCCACGATGCGGCAGTTTCTCGAGCTGCCCCCCGCGCAGCGGGCGGCGATGGGCGCGGCATCGCACGATTGGATCGCGCGCAATTTTGACAAAAAGGCAGTCGTGGCCGAGACGGTCGCGGCGCTGCTGTGAGGAGCAACTATGGATCTGCTGTATGTGTATGATGACAAGATCGCGTGCGACCGCGACGGAAATTATTATACCGGAAGTGCGTTCTCTCAGGAGATCTTTGACCGCTATCTCGCTCAGTTTGACACGCTCACACTCCTTATGCGCAGAGCGCCTGTCAGCCCCGACGATATGCAGACGCTCGCCCGGATGAACCGGCTGACCGATGCGCGCATTCGTGTCGTGTTCTATCCGGACCGGCGTGAGAGCCTGCGCGCATTTTTGAGCCTTCAACGCCGTCGGGAGATCCGGCAGATCATCACGCGCAGCATCACGCCCGAGCGCGCGGTCATCATCCGTGTGCCGTCGGAATCCGGGACGATCGCGGCGCGCTTTTGCCGCCGGATCGGAAAGCCGTTTCTGGCCGAGGCCGTCGGCTGCCCGTGGGACAGCCTGACGCACCACAGTCTGCGCGGAAAGGTACTTGCGCCGGACGCATGGCTGCGTATGCGCTGGTGTATGCGCCACGCACCGTATGCGGTGTATGTGACCAATGCGTTTTTGCAGCGCCGGTATCCCACGCGCGGGATCTCGGCCGCTGTTTCGGACGTGGAGCTTGCGCCGGCAGATGCCGCCGTGCTGGCGCGCCGGCTGGAAAAGATCCGCACGCATTCCGGCAAGCTTGTTCTGGGCACGGCTGCGGCGGTGAACGTGGCCTTTAAGGGGCAGCGGTATGTGATCGAGGCGCTGGCGCGGCTGAAGGCGGCCGGTCGGACGGACGTGGAATATCGTCTTGCCGGCGGCGGAGACCCGACTGCGCTCCGGGAGCTGGCACAGCGGCTGGGTGTGGCCGAGCAGGTCGTCTTTGTGGGCAGTCTGCCGCACGATGCGGTCTTCTCGTGGCTCGACGGGCTGGATCTGTATATCCAGCCGAGCTTACAGGAGGGGCTGCCGCGCGCCTTGATCGAGGCGATGAGCCGCGGTCTGCCGGCTTTTGCCGCGCACACCGGAGGCATGCCGGAGCTGCTGGGTGACGCCTGCATTTTTGCCAAGAAGGACGTGCGCGGGATCGTGCGCCTGCTGGACGCTTGCACGCCGGAGCGGATGGCGGCCATGGCGGAGTGCAATTTTGCCGCCGCGCAGGCATTTGAAAAAGAGACACTTGCGCGCAAGCGCACACAATTTTATGCGGCCTTTGCGGCCGCTGCCAAAGGAGCTGGCGTATGACAGAGCCGATTCGTGTCCTGCACGTGTTCGGTGCGCTGAACCCCGGCGGTGTGGAGACGTTCGTTCTCAATGTCTACCGGGCGATCGACACGACAAGGGTGCAGTTTGATTTTGCTTTGACGCAGGGTGTCAAGAGCTTGTTTGACGATGAAGTGCTTGCACGCGGCGGGCGCATCTATTATTTTGATCAGCATCGCAGTATGCAGCAGAATTTGGCGCATGTGCTGAAAACCGGCGGTCCGTTCGCGGCAGTGCACAGTCATGTATATTTTTATTCCGGCGTTGTTGTGACCATCGCGCGGGCGCATGGCGTCCCGGTGCGCATCGCGCACGCACACAACACGTCCTTTGGGCAGGTGTATACGCTCAAGCGCCGGGTGTATGAGTGGCTGATGCGCAAACTCATCTGGCGCAATGCGACCCAGCTTCTCGGCTGCTCCACGGATGCGTGTGAGTTTGTGTTTGGACCCGGTTGTATGGACGATCCCCGTTGCCGGGTGCTGTACAACGGCTTTGATGTGGATCACTTCCGGTTCGATGCGGACGGACGCGCTGCCGTTCGGAAACAATACGGTCTGGAAGAATGCTTCGTTATCGGTCATGTCGGCCGTTTTGAGGAGCAGAAGAACCACCGTCAGCTTATTGAGCAGTTTGCGGCGATCTGTGCGCGGAGACCGGACGCTATGCTGCTGTGTGTTGGCCGCGGCAGCCTTATGGACGAAATCCGTGCCAAGAGTGAGACACTCGGAATATCGGATCGCGTGATCTTTGCTGGGGCGCAGAAGGATACGCCCGCGTATTACAGTGCGATGGATGTGTTTTTGTTCCCGTCTCTGTATGAGGGGCTTGGCTCGGTGCTGATCGAGGCGCAAGCCAACGGCCTGTCGGTCATCACCACACAGACTGTCGTTCCGCAAGATATTGATGTGACAGGGCGAGCTGCTTTCGTGCCGCTGGAAGCTCCGGCGGAGACTTGGGCGGAGGCGGTCTTATCCGCACCGGCGCGTGAAACGGACGGGCGCAGCGCCGAGACGGTCAAAGCACTGTACGATATTCAGAGCGTGGCACAGACGCTCTGCAAGCTGTACCAGGGATAATTGGGAGGTGCCTATGCATAAGCAGGGCCCGACAATCGAATATCACCAGCCGCTGTCTGCGGCGGCCTGTATGCTGTGTGCGCTGTATTTTGTAATCCTTGCGGTTTTGCCGCTGATACCGTCGCAGATCACTCGCGTGCTCAAGCCTGTGTTTTTGATCGCGTGTGTGTTCAGCAGCTGCCGCCGCTACCCAATGCCCGCGGCGGCGAAGGTGCAGAGCGTGTTTTTGATATATCTGTTTCTGGTTCTGGTGTTTCATCCGCTGACGCCGAGTGCGATCGAAACGTACATCAGCATCTTCTTGTTTGGCGCGTTCTTCATTTTTGCCTCCATGCGTGTCTGGAACGCGCGGGAGATCCGGATGCTGCTGGATGCAGTGGTGTGCAGTGGCGTGATCATGTCGGCGGTCTGTATTTTCAGCAATGACGGCTTGCTGCACGCCAGTGGTGCCCAGCATATCCACTATCTAAACACAGAGATGAATCGAAATCCGATAGCTTTCGGCATTGCTCTCTGTGCGCTGACGGCGGCGATCCTGATGCTGCACTGCCCGCAGCGGCACAGAAAGCACCTTTCCGCGGCTGCATTTTTCCTGTGCAGTTATTCTGTTTTTGCATTGGGTTGCCGTAGTGCGTTTTTGTCGTATGTTGGCGGGATGCTGGTATTGCTTCTGGACTATATCTGCAACAGTGGCAACCGGAGGACACGCTTTGCGCGCGGTGTCGTGATTTTGCTTTTGGTGGTGTGTGCCGCTGCCTTTGCACTGAACATTTCCGCCGGCACATATAGTGAGCGCCTGTTTCATATGACCGACGATTCCGGGCGCGATGCCATCTGGGAAAGTGCCCGCACCTTGATCCGGGAGCATCCGGTCTTTGGCGGCGGTTATGACGTGTGGAACGATGTCGGGCCGGATATGGGCACGCACAATACGTTCTTGCTGTTTTCCATCTATTCCGGCTATGTCGGCGGTGCGACTGTGATCCTGTTGCTGGTGGTGGCTGTTTTGGAGCTGCCGAGGCGAAAAAACTGGATCCCGCTGGTATTTGTGTGCGAACCGATTTTTCATGTATACACGGAAACGAATTTGGATAACTATGTTTACCTCCCGATGGTGCTGGGTTATATTTTGGCGTTGTACCTTCGGACAAACACGGGCGGCTTTTGCGGGCTGTATCATAACGGAGGAATGGTGAGAGCACATGGAAACGATATCCCTGATCATCCCAATCTTTAATGCAGAAAAAACGCTACAGCGCTGTCTGGAGTCACGCTTGAATCTGTAATGAGGAGATATAATCGGATGTCTATAAAAGAACACGTTAAGAGCATGGTGAAATCGGTGATCCTGTTGGATAAGCGCCGAAATCGCATCAATATGTGCAATCGTGCGAAACTGCGCAATATGGAGATGTCGATTCTTAGCAGCAATTGTGCCGGTGGCGTTATGAGTCATGATCTGGGACTGCCGTTTCGCTCACAGTTTGTAAATTTGGCGCTCCGCCCGAAAGATTTCGTGAAGTATTTACGTGATTTGGATTATTACAATTCTCTAGACGTCATTTTTCCGGAAGATGTAGAGCCGTGCTGGGGCGGTGGCCAATATCCAGTTGGCAGGGTTGGCGATGTTACCATTCACTTTGTCCATTACACGACGCCGGAAGAAGCTCGTGAGAAATGGAATGAGCGAAAGCAACGGTTGAATCGGGAGAATATGTTCATAATCATGAGCGAACGTGACGGTTGCACAAAGGAGGATTTGCTCGCATTTGATCATTTGCCATATTCCAATAAAGTGGTGTTTACGAAGCAGCCTTATTCGGATATAGAATGTGCATATTACTTAAAAGGTTTCGAAAACGATGCATATGTTGGTGTTGCGCTCGCATATGAAAACCTTCTTTCTGCACGCCGGTTGTATGATCGCTTTCCATATGTGGACTGGTTCAATGGAGATTACATAGTAAGAAATCCTGCATATAAGGAAACAGATGGTATATGAGAATCTTATACATCACCATGGACAACCCCGCTGTGGAGACGATCCTCGGCGGTATGCACGACGAGACGCTCTCCGGGCTGCCGGCATTTTACTACCCGTTCAAGATGCTGCTTGCGCGCGGCTGCACGATCGATCTGCTGCTCTATTCGTCCGAGCCGAAAACGGTCGTGGAGAGCGCACATTTCCGGCGCGAGAATCTGATCCAGATCCGGCCGCGGCATCGCGGTGCGCTCGGCACATTGGAGCTGCCGCTGCATCTGGCGCACGCGACGCGCCAATGCCTGCGCGCGCGGCACTATGACTTCGTGTACGGCATGACCGAGGGCTCACACATGGCCGTGCGGACAGCGGCGCATATGGGCATTCCGTGCGCCTTGCGGCAGTTCGGCACGCAGGAGATGGCAAACGTCCTCGAGACGATCCCCTCCGGCTGGCGGCGTCAGCTGCGGGCGCTGAAGGATTATACCTACATCACGCTGTCGATGCGCAGCCGCAAAAACTTCCTGCTGGCAACGAATGACGGCAGCCGCGCCGATGCGCTCTATGACATTCTGGGCGTTGACAGAAAGAAGTTCGCATTTTACTTCTGGCGCTCGGCAGTCGACATCCCGGCGCAGCAGCCGGTCGTGGATATGGACGCGCAGGGAAGCTATCCGCAGGTGTTTCAGCCGCTGTGCCTGTCGCACATCGGCCGCATTGCCGACGTCAAGCGGCAGGACCGCAGCGTGCGCATCCTTGGTGAGCTGCATCGCCGCGGCTATCCGTTTCACCTGTATCTGGTCGGCGAAAAGAGCAGCGAGGCCATGTACCGGGCGTGTCTGGACGCGGCGGCGGAATACGGCGTTGCGGACTATGTGCACATGACCGGCAACCAGCCGCAGAGCGTCTGCCGGCAGTATGCGCGCAACGCGCTTGCCACGCTGCTGCCCGGAGAATGGAACCGCGTGAACATCTTCTACGAGGTCATGGGTGAGGGCTGCGTCGTGCTGACGAACAACAACCACTCGGTCGACGAGTTCATCGACCGCGGCAATAACTGCCTCGTCTACGATACGGAAGCGGAGGCCGCGGAGCAGCTCATCGCGCTGCTCAACGACCCGCAGCGTGCACAGCGCATCCGCGCCAACGCACACCGGACGGCGATCGAGCAGTTTTTGACGCTCGAAAAGCGCTTCGGCATGGAGGCACAGCTCGTCATGGACACCGCCTCGGGGAACGATACCGCGCACTACCCCGAGATCATTTGAGAAACCGGAGGACCGATATGAACATCACCGTAGCCGGCGTGGGCTATGTCGGTCTGGCGCAGGCGGTGCTGCTCGCGCAGCACAACGCCGTCACCGCCGTGACCACGACCCCCGCCAAAGCCGAACAGATCAACCGCGGCGTCTCGCCGATCGTCGACGCCGAGATCACGGACTTTCTGCGCGCGAAGCCGCTCACGCTCACGGCCACCGTGGACGCCGAGCAGGCCTACCGCACGGCAGACGTGGTCATCATCGCCACGCCGACGGACTACGACCCCGAGCGGCACATCTTCAACACCTCGACCGTCGAGGCGGTGCTCTCGCTCGTGGGCAGGGTCAATCCCGGCGCGCTTGTGGTCATCAAGTCCACAGTGCCGGTCAGCTACACGGAGCGCATTGTGGGCCGGTTTGGCTGCGAGCGGCTGTTGTTCTCGCCGGAGTTTCTGCGCGAGGGAAAGGCGCTGTATGATAACCTGCACCCGAGCCGCATCGTGGTCGGCCGTCCGCGCGGCGGCACGGCGACGGAGGCGGATGCGCGCCTGTTTGCGTCCCTGCTGCAGCAGGGCGCGGCGGAGACGGATATCCCGACGCTGTACCCGAACGCGACGGAGGCCGAGGCCATCAAGCTCTTTGCCAACACGTATCTCGCCGTGCGCGTGAGCTATTTCAACGAGCTCGATACCTACTGCGAGCTCAAGGGACTCGATACGCGCCAGATCATCGACGGCGTGTGCCTTGACCCGCGCATCGGCGCGCACTACAATAACCCCTCGTTTGGCTACGGGGGCTACTGTCTGCCGAAGGACACGCGCCAGCTCGTGGCAAACTTCGGCGACATTCCCAACCGCATCATCAGCGCTGCCGTCACGGCCAATGATGAGCGCAAGGATCACATCGCCCGTCAGATCCTGCAAAGGGCGGCGGGCGGCGTCGTCGGCGTGTACCGCCTGACGATGAAGGCGGACTCCGACAATTTCCGCGAGTCGAGCATCCGCGGCGTCATCGAGCGGCTGCGCCGCGCGGGCGCAAGCGTCGTGATCTATGAGCCGACGCTCACAGAGGCCTCCTTTACCGGTCTGCCGGTGATCGCGTCGCTGGCCGAATTCAAGCGCATGGCGGCCGTCATCATCGCCAACCGCGCCGAGCCCGCGCTCGACGACGTGCGCGAGAAGGTCTATACGAGAGATTTGTATCGAAGGGATTGAGGGGAAGCTATGATTCCGAAAGTGATCCACTACTGCTGGTTTGGCGGAAATGAAATGAGTGCGCTCGAGAAAAAATGCATCGAGAGCTGGAAGACGCAGTGCCCGGATTATGAGATCATTCGTTGGGACGAAACGAATTATGACGTGACGAAAAACCTGTATATGCAGCAGGCGTATGCTGCAAAGAAGTGGGCATTCGTCTCTGACTATGCGCGGCTGGACATCCTGTATCAGCATGGCGGATTCTATTTGGATACCGATGTGGAGCTGCTCCAGAGCTTGGATGCGCAGCGCACCCATGCGGCCTTTGCAGGCATCGGGTGCACCGGCGGCGTGAATCTCGGACTGGGCTTCGGCGCAGAGGCGGGCAACGCATTGGTGAAAGAGATGCGGGACGATTATGACACGGTCTCTTTCTTGAATCCGGACGGCTCGCTGAACACGGCACCCTGTGTCAAGTACCAGACGCGGCTGCTGAAGGAAAAGGGGTTTGTCGATGAAGATCGGCTTCAACAGGTGGAGAGCATGACGATCTATCCCACGGAGTATTTTTGCCCCATGCATTACGAGACCGGGGCGCTGACGCTTACGGAGCACACAGTCAGCATTCATCATTATGAATCCACGCACTGGGGGACACGCGCCCGCATGGGGAATCTGCGCATGCGCCGGGCATACCGGGAATACGGGAAGGTCGGCTTTTTCCTGTATTCGCACAGCAGGCTGTTTCGAGGGCTGGATCTCATTATCCGCGGAGAATGGAAGCAATCTATCCGAGATTCAGAGAACTAAGGTGAATGTAGCTGCAATTGGAGGGCGGAATATGCAACAGGCGGAGCAGAAAGTGAAGAAGTGTTTTTCCGAAGAACCGGCAGCGTGTGCGCAGACGCAGCCACTGGTATCGGTGATCGTTGCGGTGTATAAAGTTGAGCCATATGTAGAGCGGTGCGTGCGCAGCATCATGGAGCAGACTTACCGCAATCTGGAGATCATTCTGGTGGACGATGGGTCACCGGACAAAAGCGGTGAGATCTGAGATCGGCTGGCACTGGAGGATGCACGGATCACGGTTTATCATCAGACCAATAACGGAGCATCTGCTGCAAGGAATTTCGGCGTGTCCAAATCATGTGGGGAATACATTGCTTATATTGATTCCGATGATTACGTTGCGGGCAATTATATTGAGCGACTTGTTTTCGCAGCACAGACAATGGGGGCGGAGGTCGCAGTCTGCGGGTTTGCCGCAACAGATAGCGACCACTTTGCATTCGACGAAGCAGGAACGGTGCAGGTCGTGCCGGGAAAGCAAGCTTGCAAAATGCAGCTTCAGGCATCGGGAGAAAACCCGTACGCGACCATATTTGCTGTTCCGTGGGCAAAGCTACTGCATAGAGAGCTCGCGGAGCGTTTTCCATTCACCTATGGGATCAAATGGGAGGATACAGATGTGTCCTACCGCTGGCTGTACGCCAGTGAGAAAGTGGCAATTTGCTCAGACCGGCTTTATGCGTACTATCAGAATAATGACGGGATCATTGCAAATCTGCGCCGTACAGAGGCTCTGGACACCGACCGGATGCAGGTCTTGATACGCCGCGCAGAGTTCTTTGAGCGGGAGCGGGAAAAGGAGCTTGCAAGACTTTCTTGGGCGAGAGCGCTCCGGTTTTTGTACTGTGACTCGATGGAGTACGACGGCCGGTGCGATGCGCAGCTGAAAAGCTGTCTGCATGGACGATGGTATACCGGTTATATTTCCGCCGGAATGCTGCTGCGTGTCGGTGCGTATTATGTGTGTCCGGCTTCGCTGCGCGTGTACAGAAAGCTGTGGCAGTATGTGCACAAATAAAAAACAGATGGCACAAGTGTGCCATCTGCCCTATGTGTTCTCTCTGTGATTTGCGCTTAAGCAGATTTGTGCATCCACTTGCCGAGCACCGACTTCCCCAGAGTCAGAAAGTAGCGAAATTCGCTTGTTTTTCCGTACACGAGCAGGAAAAACAAATTCGGGATCACGCAACACAGCAATACTTTGATGATGAATGACCCAAAGCCCGTCTGCGGGAGCAGTGCACAGATGCACCATGTTGCTGCACCGGCGAAAGCCGTGAGGAGTGTGTTCAGCGCGTAGTGCACAAAATATTTGCCGACCGGAGCACCGAAGCCATGCCGGAACAGGATGTACGGTTCGACCCATGTGCAGGTGGACAGCGTGCTGACGACGGTACCGATGAAGATGCCGACGATGCCAAACGGCTTGGCCAGCAGGATCGACACGGCAAGATTGATCGCAGACTCGAAGAGCGGCTTGTGCCGGTCGTACCAGTATAGCCCCATGGCCTCGCGGAAGGTGAGCACGCTCTGGCGCATACCGGTCACATAAAAACTCAAAACGATCAGCAGCACGATGGGCATGGAAAACAGATAGTCCGCGCCGAGCCAGAGCGAGATAAAGGGGTTGAACAGGACGACCAGACACACGGCGGAAAAGCCGTAGATCCAGCGCGTCAGAAGATCGACCCGCCAGAAGACCGCCTGCGCGTGTGCGGTGTCCTCCGCAGCGCACAGATTGCCGATGCTGGCCGTCATGGCGCGGAAGATCATGGAGTAGGCGGATTTCAGGCTCTGTGTGATCAGAAGATAGTTGGAATAGAGACCGACGGAGACGGCACCGACAAAATAGGCGATCAGGACGTTGTCCGTCCCGAACACGACGACGCCGCCGAGCTTGTGGGCGATCATGGCCCGGATGTTCTTGGAGATGTCCTGCCGTACCGGCGCGGGGAGCGGCTGCACGGTTTTCTGCTTCAAATACGGGTAGAGCCGGTCGGCTTTGCGCGCAAGGAGTGCATTGCAGACAAACGTTGCGCAGAGCTTCAGCGCAAGGTACAGGATGTAGTCCCCGGTCAGCAGCAGCGCCGCACACTGCGCGGCCGTGACCGCCATGCTGGTCTTATATTGGTAGGACGTGACGATGTGCTGCTTTTGGTCCGCACTGATCAGGGACTGCTTGTAGACCAGAAAATACGAGATCGAAGAATCCAGCACGAACATGAGGTAAATCAGGCGGATGTGCGGGATGTCGGGAATGTCGCGGATGATATACTGCAAAAACGGTGTGAGTGCCGCACCGAGCACGCCTACGGTGATGCCGATGATCGTGTAAAACTTCCGGTAGAGCGTCATCAGCGACAAAATCAGCTCCCGGTCACCCTCAGCCAGCGGCTTGTACATGCTGTAGGTAATGGCAGTGCCGACGCCGAGCTCTGCCAGCGAGAGCATGGTGAGAATGTTTGCAAATGTGCCATCCAGCCCCAGATACTCCTTGGTCAGCACGACCACGAAGATCTTACGGGCGATGAAATTCACCACGATCGCAGCCAGCTTGAACAACACGGCTGTTTTCAGGTTCCTGAGTGAGTTATCTGTTCTGGACATAGCGCCACCGTCCCGGTTTCATACAAAAATCTATAATAATCTATCATTCTCGCACCCATAAGTCAACGCCGATGCCGCGAAATGCCGTGTCTGCGGTATTTGTTCGCTGCGCAACGCAAAGGAGGTATTGTGATGAAAGGCATCATCCTCGCCGGGGGCTCCGGCACACGGCTGTACCCGCTCACGCGGGTCACGTCCAAGCAGCTGCTGCCCGTGTACGACAAGCCCATGATCTACTACCCGCTCTCGACGCTCATGCTCGCGGGCATCCGCGACATTCTCATCATCTCGACGCCCGACGATACCCCGCGCTTCGAGCGTCTGCTCGGCGACGGCAGCCAGTTCGGCATCCGGCTGTCCTACGCGGTGCAGCCGCATCCGGACGGTCTGGCGCAGGCGTTTCTGATCGGAGAGGATTTCATCGGCGATGACACGTGCGCCATGATCCTCGGCGACAATATTTTCTACGGCAACCGCTTTCGCAGCAATCTGTGCGAGGCGGTCAAGGATGCCGAGGCGGGCTATGCCACGATCTTCGGCTATCATGTCAAGGACCCCGAGCGCTTCGGCGTCGTGGAGTTCGACCGCGAGGGGAGGGCCGTCTCCATCGAGGAGAAGCCCGAGCGCCCCAAGAGCTCCTACGCCGTCACCGGCCTGTACTTCTACCCGGGCGACGTGGCCGCCAAGGCGCATAGGGTGGAGCCGTCGGCCCGCGGCGAGCTCGAGATCACCACGCTCAACCAGATGTACCTGGAGGAGGGGACGCTGTCCGTGGTCACCCTCGGCCGCGGCTACGCGTGGCTGGACACCGGCACCATGGAGAGCCTGCACGAGGCGGCGGAGTTCGTCCGCGCCGTGGAGCACTCCCAGGACCTGCCCGTGTCCGTGCCCGAGGAGATCGCCTGGGAGAACGGCTGGATCACGACCGCCGAGCTGGAGGAAGCCGCCAAGGCCTACGGCAAGTCGGTCTACGGGCAGCACCTGAAGAAGGTCGCCGCCGGCGAGATCGTCAACAGCCCGCGCGAGTACTAGCGCCAGCTTGTTTTCTTTTAGGGGTCACCGTTTATCTGGTGGCCCCTTTCGTTATGATTACGTTGACCATAAAGATAATATGATTGGGAGTGGATGTGTTAAGCGTCTACTTTGGCGATATGCCAGAAGCGATTTACAACACAGCGACATATTTCAAAAACTCTTACCGGTCTACTTGGATTACGGATCCCTATGCAGTCTCGATAATTAAAGATGTCGATCGATCGGATGTTGTCTCCGAAAACGTCATCGAAAGCCCCGTGCTTGGATCCATCTCCCCACTCCAGCTTTCTGGTGGCGTGAAAACGCTGCTGCTTATGAGATTTGATCGTAAGCATATTTTTAACGCCTCTACCTGTGGTGACAACTGTGCCAAGTGGATTCTTGACATGGCGAAAGACCGCAAGCTCGTTGTGAATCTCTATCATGTGATGGACTTTGGTCGCGAGGATTTTAAAATTAAAGTCGTGAATAGCGGCCGAATCGTTCACAACATGGCCGAATTGATTCACGAGTCGATTCCGTATCTGTAGGTACTGCTTATGAACGGTTCGCATCTCGTTAAGATTTCCCGCCGCAGGGGAACTAAGTACACATTTACCATCAAGCGGAACATCACTATTGTGCGTGGCGATAGTGGCACGGGTAAGACGACACTGTTTGACATGGTCGCAGACTACATGCGAACGGGCGAGCAGTCGGGTGTCTCCTTGCAATGCGATTGTCCCTGTGTCGCCCTGACCGATTATGATTGGCGAAACCAGCTTTCGTCCGTTCATGACTCGATTGTATT
>OKVB01000843.1_pt1 | contig 12897 bp, 11 predicted proteins | sample 1606651 | NCBI WGS metagenome assembly OKVB01 (sample SAMEA3882518, study PRJEB24775) | human gut metagenome | biome: human-associated habitat; feature: intestine environment; material: feces | place: Netherlands | collected 2009/2010 | reverse complement strand
CAAGGCCGGTCAGCTCGCTCTCCGTGACGGATTTGAGCAGCTTGCAGTTCTGGTCAACGACCCAGTAGCCGTCGTCCGCCTTGACGTAGGCCATGGCGCTGCTCTCCTGGATCGTAATGGTGACGCGGTTCGGCAGGGCGCGCGTGACCTTTGCTTTGTCCACATAGGGAAGCTTGCTGAAGATGCGGCTGGCCGCCGAGAAGCGGTTGATGAAAAAGAGGTTGTCACCCTTGCCGATGCCCGAGGCGTCAACGACCTCCTCGGCCGTGTAGATGGAGTTTCCGACGACCTCGACCTTCGAGACGCGGAAAAACACGCTCATCCCCAGCACGAGCGCCACGCAGATCAGCAGGAAGATCAGCGGCTGCAGCAGCGATCTCCCGCGCCCTGCGGACGGACGGCGCACACGGCGTGCACGGCGCTGCCGGGGCTGCTTCGATTGTTTCATAGGCAGAGATTCCTTTCACCGCGGCGCGGCACAGCGCACGTCAGCGCCCAGCGCCGACAGGCACGCGTCAAAGCGGTCGTACCCGCGGTCAATATACCCGTTGTCGAGAAGCTCGGTCGCGCCCTCGGCGCAAAGCCCGGCCACGAGCATGGCCGCGCCGCCGCGCAGGTCGCTTGCCGTGAGCGGCGCGCCGGTGAGCCGCTCGACGCCGGTGACATACGCCACACGGCCCTCGATGCTGACGGCTGCGCCCAGACGCCGGAACTCCTCGGCATGACGATAACGGTTGGTGAAGATGTTTTCGGTGAACACCGTGGTGCCCTTCGCCTTCAGGCAGGCAGCCATGAGCGGCGGCTGCGCATCCGTGGGAAAGCCCGGATACGGCTGCGTGACGACCGGGCGCGGCGCCGTGAGCTGTCCATCCGATGTCAGGCGCACGGCGGACGCCGTTGTGATTATAGCACATCCCGCCTCAGAAAGCGAGTCAAGAACGGTCGAAAAGTGTGCCGGATCTACATCCTGCAGCTCCACCTCGCCGCCGCAGGCGGCGGCAGCGCACAGGATCGTCGCTGCGACGATGCGGTCGGGCATGATCGTGTGCTCGACAAACGGCCGCGGCCGGAAACCGCCGACCGTGACCGTGGACGTGCCCGCGCCGGAAATGTCCGCGCCGAGCTTGCGCAGGTAGCATTGCAGGTCGGCGATCTCCGGCTCGCGCGCGGCGTTGCAGATGACCGTCTCCCCCGCCGCCGCGCAGGCGGCCAGCATGGCGTTTTCCGTCGCGCCGACGCTCGGAAACGGCAGCAGGATGCGGCGCCCCTTCAGATCGTGCGCGCAGCAGACGATGTCTCCGCCGCGCTCCGTGACCTCCGCGCCGAGCGCGCGCAGCGCGTCGAGGTGCAGGTTCACCGGCCGCGGGCCGAGCTCGCACCCGCCCGGCATGGACAGGCTCGCCGTTCCGAAGCGCGTGAGGATCGCGCCGAGAAAAATGACCGAGGAGCGCAGCTCCCGCATGAGATCGTGCGGGATGAAGTCGCGGTTCATGCCGCGGGAATCAATGCGCACCGTGTCCCCGTCGCGCTCCGCTGTGCAGCCGAGATGGCGCAGGATGCGCAGCGTGATCGTCACGTCCTTCAGGTCGGGCACGTTGTGCAGAACCGTCTCACTGCCGGCGAGCACGGATGCCGCCATAATCGGCAGCACCGCATTCTTGGCGCCCTGCACCCGCGTACTCCCGGTCAGCCTGTTTCCGCCGTAAATGTGCCATATGCTCATGATCTTTCCTCCGCACAGCAAATTCATGCCATCCTATGCAGAGAAACGCGAAGTTGTCATTTTGTATGCCGGTCCGCCAGCTCAAGCACCAGATCGGCAATGCGTTCGGCGGCATCGCTCACGCCGGCGGCGCGCATATTGTCCGCCATCTGCGCAAGCTGTGCGGGGTCTGCGAGCAGGTCGCTGACGAGGTTATACAGGTCGTCCGCCGTGAACGACCCTTCGAGCAGCACCTTTGCGCCGCCGGCGCGCTCGAGCACGCGCGCGTTGCGCTCCTGATGGTTGTTCGTGACGTTCGGCGACGGGATGAGGATCGCGGGCTTGCCGATGCACGAGAGCTCCGCGAGCGTGGACGCGCCCGCGCGGCAGAGCACGAGATCGGCCGCGTCCATGACGAGCGGCATGTCATAAATATACGGCCGCACGTCCATGCCGTGCGCGGCGAGATCGGCCGGGCACTTTTCGAGCAGGGCCGCGTGCATCTTCTCATAGCCGTTGCGCCCGGCCGAGTGGATGAGCGCAAACGGCGCGTCCGTGACGGCGGCGCGCGTGATGAACGCCGTCATGACCTCGTTCATGTACGACGCGCCGAGCGAGCCCCAGACCGACACGACCAGCGGCCTGTCCGGGTCGAGCCCGAGCTGGCGCTTGGCCTCCGCCTTGGAGCAGGCCGTGAACGCGCCGCGCACCGGCGTGCCGGTGACGACGACCTTGTCCTGCTCGCTGTAGTGCTGCTTGCTCTCCTCGAAGCCGACCAGAATACGGTCGACCGCGCCGGCAAGCATCTTCGTCGTCAGCCCCGGTACGGCGTTGGACTCATGCACGATGGCCGGAATGCCGAGCTGCGCCGCCGCCTTGAGCACGGGGTAGCAGACATAGCCGCCGGTGCCGATGGCGACGTCAGGCTGAAAGTCCTCGATGATCTTGCGCGCGTCCTTCGTCGCCTGCCGCGCGTTGTGCAGCGAGCGGAAGTTGTACGCGATCTCCGACGGCTTGAGGCTGCGGTGGATGTTCGTGACCTCAATGGTCACGATGTCGTAGCCCGCGCGCGGGACGAGGTCGGTCTCCATCTTGCCGTTGGCGCCGACGAAGAGGATGCCGCAGTCGGGCATCCGGTCGCGCAAAACGCCCGCGACCGCAAGCGCGGGGTTGATGTGGCCTGCGGTACCGCCGCAGGTAAAGAGAAAATTCATAGCAATGCCTCCCAGGATCAAAAACGGAAATCGGGCAGTCCGCGCCGAAGGCCGCCGCGGGCTGCCGGATATACACTTCAAAGTCAGAAACTAGCGCGCTTTTTTCGTCGGAATGTCGCGCGAGATGCTCAGGATGATGCCCATCTCCCCGAGCTGCATGAGCAGCGCCGTGCCGCCGTAGCTGAAAAACGGCAGCGAGATGCCCGTGCAGGGGATGAGGTTCGTGACGACTGCGATGTTCAAAAACACCTGGATCGACAGCAGCGTCGTGATGCCGATGCCGACGAGGAAGCTGTAGCGGTCGGGCGAGTGCGCGGCGATCCAGTAGCCGCGGCAGATGAGCAGCGCAAACAGGATCAGGATCGCAATGGCGCCGACATAGCCGAGCTCCTCGCAGACGATGGAAAAGATATAGTCATTGTGCTCCTCGGGCAGATAGAGGTACTTCTGCCGGCTCTGGCCGAGGCCGAGCCCGAGAAAGCCGCCCGAACCGATGGAATACAGCGACTGCACGATCTGATAGCCGGCCGCGCTCGTATCGGCAAACGGGTCGCGCCAGGACACGATGCGCTTGTGCACATAGGGCACGAATTTGCTTGCGATGAGCAGCAGCGCGCCCGCGCTGCCCATGCCGACGAGCAGGTACGAGAGCTTGATGCCGCCGACAAACATCATCACGATCGCAAGCGCCATGATGATGATGGACGCCGACAGATGCGGCTCGAGCATCAGCAGGCCGACGATGATGACCGTGACGACCATGAACGGCACGACACCGTAGCGGAACGTCTGCATCTGCTCTTTATAGGTGCAGATCATGCTGGAGAAAAACAGCACGACCGCGATCTTTGCGATCTCCGACGGCTGAAACGTCGTGAAGCCGAGGCTCAGCCAACGGCGCGCACCGTTGACGCGAGTGCCGATGTGCGGGATCCAGACGATGGCAAGCAGGAAGATGCTCACGCCCAGCACCAGCAGCGACAGACGGCGGTAGGTCGCCATGCGCACTTTGGACAGCAAGATCATGGCCACAACGCCGGCCACGGCAAAGGCCGCCTGGCGCACGAAGTAATACGTCGGCGACTTGCCCTGCGCATACGCGCGGGCGAAGCTCGACGAGAGCACCATGATGACGCCGATCGTCAGCAGCAGCAGCGTGAGCACGAAAAACGGCAGGTCGAAGCTGCCGCGCTTCGGCCCGGCGGGCGCTTTCGCCTGGCGCGCGGGAAGTCTCAGATCGGAAATATTCATATAAGCACCTCCCTGCACCGCGGCGCGCGCCTCACACGCCGAAGCGGTGGAACACGCCGATGAACGACAAAACTGCAAACAGCACCGTCACGCCGGCAAACAGCGCCACGATCTGCGTTTCCTTCCACTTGTGGCCCGTCCAGCCGCCCATCTCAAGATGGTGGTGGAACGGGGACATTTTGAACACGCGCTTGCCGTGCGTGAGCTTGAAGTAGCCGACTTGGATGATATCCGACAGCGCCTCGATGATGTACATGATGCCGAGCGTCACAAGGATGAGCGGCATGTCGTAGGCAAAGGCCAGCGCCGCGACCGCGCCGCCGAGAAAGAGCGAACCCGTGTCGCCCATGAACACCTTCGCCGGGTGGAAGTTATAGATCAAAAAGCCCAGCAGGCCGCCGGCAATGCCGGAGGCAAACACGCCGAGGGGCAAAAACCGCTCGCCCCAGAGCATGGAGATGACGGCGAAGAAGATGCACACCGGCATCGTCGTGCTCGCGGCGAGGCCGTCCACACCGTCGGTGAGGTTCACGGAGTTGACCGTTCCGACGATAACGAAGGCCGCGAAGATGACATACAGCGGCTCGGAGACCGGCACCGTCTTGTTCCAGAACGGGATGTACAGGCTGTCGAGCGCGACATAGCCGAAGCGGCGCATGAGGAAAATGAACGCCACGGCCGCCGCCAGCTGCAGCAGCAGCTTCTTGCCGGCCGTCAGGCCGAGATTCTGCTTTTTCCGGAGCTTTTCATAGTCGTCCAGAAAACCGATCGCGCCGAACACGAGCGCGAACGCCAGACAAAATAGGTGGCCGTATTCGCCCTCGGCCATGCAATCAAAGCCGACCGACAGGCACACGACCGCGATCGCGGCGATGAACATCAGCCCGCCCATGGTGGGCGTGCCCTGCTTGGACATGTGCCACGTGGGGCCGTTTTCCTTGATGCTCTGGCCCGCCTTGATGCGTCTGAGATACGGGACCAGGAAAAATCCGACGACGGCCGACACCGCAAACGCGATGACGAACGCCAGTATCAGCTTCAGTGTCATTTTTCTTTCTCTCTCTTCCTCTTGTCGAGTATTTCGGCGACGATCTCGCGCTCATCCATGTGCACCTTCGTCTTGCCGATGATCTGGTAATCCTCATGGCCCTTGCCGCAGAGGATGATGACATCGCCGGGGCAGTGATTCTCGATCGCGTAGGCGATGGCCTCGCGCCGGTCGGGCCGCACGACATAGGGCGTGTGCGTCTCCTTGAGACCGGGAAGGATATCGGCGATGATCGCCTCCGGGTCTTCCGTGCGCGGATTGTCGCTCGTGACGATGACGAAATCCGCCTTCTGGCCCGCGATGCGGCCCATCTTCGGACGCTTGCCGCGGTCCCGGTCGCCGCCGCAGCCAAAGAGGAACACGAGCCGCGCGGGTGCGAACTCGCGCACCGTCGTGAGGATGTTGTCGATGGCGTCGGGCGTGACGGCGTAGTCGATGAGGATGGCGTAATCCCCGTCGGTCTCGAGCACCTCGGCGCGGCCCTTGACGGGCTTTGCCGTGTCGAGCGCGGCGGCGCAGTCGTCGAGCGAAATGCCGAGCGCGCAGGCGCAGGCAATGACGCTCAGCGCGTTGTAGACCGAGAACATGCCGGGGATGCCGAGGCGCATGCGCGCGATCGCATCGCCGTGCATGGCGACAAAGCGCACGCCCGACGCGCTCAGGCGGATGTCCTTGGCCACGAGGTCGGCGTCGTTGCGTTTGGCGGAATAGGTGTGCATCGGGCATTTGGCGTGCTCGAGCATGACGTGCGCCCAATCGTCGTCCGCGTTGACGATGCCGACGTCACTCTGCGCAAACAGCTGCGCCTTGGCCGCGGCATACGCCTCCATGGTCTTGTGAAAGTCCAGATGGTCCTGCGACAGGTTCGTGAAGATGCCCACGCGGAAGCGGATGCCCTCCACGCGGTGCAGCACGAGTGAGTGCGACGACACCTCCATGACCGCATGCGTACAGCCGGCATCGACCATCCGGCGCAGGAGCTTTTGTAGCTCATAGGTGTCCGGCGTGGTGTGCTCGGTGTGCAGTACCTCGTCGCCGATGATGTTCGCGTTCGTGCCGATCAGGCCGACCTTCGTGTGCAGACACTGCTCGAGCATGTGCTTGATGAGCGTGGTGACGGTGGTCTTGCCGTTCGTGCCGGTCACACCGATCATGGTCAGCTCACGCGACGGGTTATCGAAAAATTCGCAGCAGATGCGCGAGAGCGCAAGGCGGCTGTCGGCCACGAGGATATACGGTATCTCGACCTCTGGCTTTCGCTGGCAGAGCACGACGGCCGCACCGCGCTCGGCGGCCGCGCCGATGAACCGGTGCCCGTCGGACTCATACCCGCAGACGGCGGCGAACAGGTCGCCGGGCTGCGTGGTGCGCGAGTCAAAGCTGATATCCCGGATGTCCAGTTCCGGATCGGCGGTGCATTCGCACACGTCCAGAACGGACAGCAGTCGCTTGAGTTTCATAAACGTACCTCCGTTGTTCGTCAGTATCGGCCCAGCATGCCCGAATCGCTGGTCACGAGCGTGACCTCCACGACCGTACCGTGATCGATCTGGGTGCCTGCGGCGACGCTCTGGCCGGAGATGACCTGCGCCGCGGTATCCGTGATCGAACTGCTGGTCTTGATATACAGCCCCAGTGCGGCCATGCGGTCGCGGGCTGTCTGATAGCTGAGATTGGACAGATCCGGCATCGTCTCCTTGTCGGCCGAGGGCTCTTTGCCGGCATAGAGCAGAATGGTGCTGCCGTTGGCCACGACCGCGCCGCTGCCCGGAAGCTGCGCCGTGATTGTGCTGCCATCGCCGTAGATGCGCGCCTGCAGGCCCACCTCCGCGAGCGCGGCCTTCGCCTGCTCGACGGACAGACCGGTCACGTTCGGCACGGTCTTATCCATGTACGTCTTTTCCGTCTCGGAATACGACGGCTCCACGCCGAGGTACGGCAGGATGTCCGCCATCATTTTGCCGACGGTGGGCGCAGCCATCTGGCCGCCGCTGATGTAGATGCCGGTGCTGCTGCTCGGCGTATCGAGCAGCACGAGGATAACGATCTGCGGATCGTCCGCCGGAGCAAAGCCGATGAATGAGACGATGTATTCCTTCGCGCCGCCGGCCGCATCCTGCGCGACCTTTTCCGATGTGCCGGTCTTGCCGCCGATGCGGTAGCCGGCGACGTAGGCGTTCTTGCCGGTGCCGTCGACTGGGTCACCGACGACCTGCTCCAGGATCTGGCGCACGGTGGCGCTCGTCTGCTCGCTCACGACCTGACGCACCACGGTCGGCGAATTGGACACGACCGCTTCCCCATCGCCGTTGACGATGCTCTTGACCACATACGGCTTCATGAGATAGCCGCCGTTGACGCAGGCGCTGACTGCCGTGATGAGCTGCAGCGGCGTGATCGTAAACGTCTGGCCGAAGGAGGCCGCCGCGAGCTGGGAGAGGTTCTCCGTGTCGTAGAACGTGTTCTGGCTCCACCAGATGCTGCCGCTCTCGCCGGACATGTCGATGCCGGTCTTGGCGGTGAGGTTGCTGTCCACGTTGCTGGTCAAGTTCAGGAAGCCGAACGCCTCGGCGTACTTGTAGAAGGTGCGCGCGCCGATGAGCTGGCCGATCTGCACGAGCGCCACGTTGCACGAGTGCTGGATGGCCTGCGTCAGGTTCTGACTGCCGTGGCCGGTCGTTTTCCAGCACTTGAGCGGATCGGTACGGCCGAGCACATTCGTGCTGCCGCCGCAGTAAAACGACGAACTCTCGCTGACCACGCCCTCCTCGAGCGCCATGGCCAGCGTGATGATCTTGAACGTCGAGCCGGGCTCGTAGGTGTCCGACAGGGCCTTGTTGCGCCACTGCTTCGTCTGCGCGGCGGAGAGCATCTCGGCCTTCTTGTCGGGATTCGTTTCGGCGTCGATGGCCTCCTGATCCTTGTCGCTGACCTTCTGATAGTCGTTCAGGTCAAAGTTGCCGAGCGAGACCATGCCGAGAATGGCGCCGCTGTTGGGGTCCATGGCGATGGCCGCGGCGCCATTTTGCACGTCGTAGTCCTCGACCGCCTGCTGCAGGTGCTTTTCGAGGTAATACTGGATCGTGGCGTCGATGGTCAGGTTCATGTCGTCGCCCTTTGTCTCATCGTAGTAGTCCTCGTAGTTGACAAAGAGCATATCCGTGCCGCGGTTGTCCGTTGCGCGGATGATGCGCCCGGCGCTGCCGGTCAGATAGCTGTCATAGCGCTGCTCCAGGCCGTAGAGGCCGTTGTTGTCCTGCCCGACGAAGCCGATGACGTGCGCGGCCAGATTGCCGTAGGGGTAATAGCGCTTCGTGTCCGGCTCGATCTTCACGCCGGTGAGGTTGTTCTCCTTCTTGAACGCGCGCACTTTTTCCGACACTTCCGGCTCGACCTTGCGCTTGACGACCTCATACCAGCGGTCGGTATTCTTCGTCATGGCCAGGATCTTATTATAATCGACGTCGAGGATCTCGGAAAGTTCGCGCGCGATCAGCTGCGGATCTTCTTTGTTCTTGACGATCTCGGCCGGGCTGATGAAGATCGTATCGGCCGAGGCGTTCATGGCCAGGATCTTGCCGTTCGTGTCATAGATCGCGCCGCGCGAGGCCGTGATCTCCGTCTCGCGTACCTGCTGGTCGATTGCCATTTTTTCATACTCGTCATGGTGTATGATCATGACGCTGAACAGCTTGATGCCAAGGACAGCAAATGCAAGGATGCCGCACACAATCAAAAGCAGGCGTGTGCGGCGGAGCATCATGATATTCGGTGTTTTGGTACTTGCTCGAAAGGGCACGCGGTTATCCCGGCGCCCGGAAGTTTCATTCGCCATGTCTGTCTCCTTGTTTCTGCGGGGATGGTACTATCATACAGGCTGGCTCATCGAAAATATTCCACAATGGAGGTGAGGAAATCGCCGAAACGGTCAGCAAGGCTCAGCGGCTCTGCCGCGGTCTGGTCCAGAACCACCGCCGTATCCGCGGCGTCGCTGCTGCTGATGTAGTAGAGCTGATCGCTGCGCGGCTTTTGCATACCGAGCTCATGGATGGCGTAGTCCTCGATCTCCGTGAGGTTGAACGCGCTCTCATAGTCGATGCGCAGACGCGTCTGCTGCTCCTGCAGCTGGGTATACTGATCCTCCAGCGCCGAGACCTCCGCCGACGCCTGCGAGAGCTGCACGCGCGCGACGAGCGAAAAGACGATCAGCACGGCGGCAATGGCAAAGCCGAGCACCGCCATCGGGGCGATCGCCTGCTTGGGCCTCGGTGCGGACTCCGGGACGACGGTCTCCGTCGGCCGGGGTGCATGCGGCAGATCTACCGGAGCGGTACTGTACAGGTACTCCTCCGCAGCCGTGCTGCGCAGGTCATACGCCGCATTGCCGTCCATGCGCGCTGTATTCCGTTTTCTCGAAGCGGGAGATGCCATGACGGGTTCCTTTCTCAGACACGCTCCGCGACACGAAGTTTCGCGCTGCGGGCGCGGGGGTTGGATGCGAGTTCCTCCTCACCGGGCAGGATCGGCTTGCGGGAGACGCTGCGCAGCGTCTGCACAAAGCCGCAGGTGCACACCGGCGCCTCGCGCGGGCAGGTGCAGCCATGCTCCCGCCGGGCGATGCCGGCCTTGACGATCCGGTCCTCGAGGGAATGGAAGCTGATGACGCACAGCCGCCCGCCGGTGCGGAGCTTATCGGGTGCGGTGTCCATCATCTCGCGCACCGCCGCCAGCTCATCGTTCACGGCGATGCGGATCGCCTGAAAGCTGCGCTTGGCGGGATGCTGCTTTTCGCGCAGCGCCGCGCCCGGCATGGCCGAGCGGATCACATCGACCAGCTCCAGCGTGGTCGAGATCGGCCGCTGCGCCCGGGCGCGTACGATCGCCCCGGCAATGCGAGGCGCATAGCGCTCCTCGCCGTATTCATACAAAATGCGTTTGAGCTCATTCTCCGGCCACTCGTTGACGACGTTCCACGCGCTCAGGCCGCTGGTCGCGTCCATGCGCATATCGAGCGGCGCGTCGTGCATGTAGGAAAAGCCGCGCTCCGACTCGTCGAGCTGCGGCGAGGAGACACCGAGGTCAAAGAGCATGCCGTCCACGGCGTCGATGCCGAGGCGGTCAAGAATGGCGGCCGCGTCGCGGAAGTTGCCGTGCACGAGCTGCACACGGTCTCCAAACGGCGCCAGACGCGCACCGGCGCGCTCGATGGCCGTCTCATCGCGGTCAATGCCGATGAGCTTTCCGGTCGTGAGGCGCGCGGCGATCTGCTCGGAGTGGCCGCCCATGCCGAGCGTGCCGTCCACGTAAATGCCGTCGGGGCGGATGTTCAGGTTGTCGATGCATTCGTGCAGCAGCACGGGGATATGTCCGGCGTCCATCAGAAATCCAGCTCCTCCATCACGGCGGCGATGTTCTCCGGCAGCGCCTCGAGCGGGCAGATCTCATCCCAGCGCGCGCTATCCCAGAACTCCGCATGGTTGTTGCTGCCGACCACGGTGACGCTCTTGGTCAGGCCGGCGAATTCACGCAGGTGCTGCGGCAGGAGGATACGTCCCTGTCCGTCGAGATCGCAGCGGGCCGCATACGCGAACAGCGGGCGCACCTTGCGCTGCTGCAGATTGGTCATGGCCGCCGCCTTCTCGGAGATCGCCTTCCAGTTTTCCTGACTGTAGGCCGACAGGCACTTTTCGGGCGAGACCGTCACATAGAACGTGTCGCCCAGTTCTTCACGGAGCTTGGCCGGGATGAACAGACGGCCTTTGGCGTCAAGCGTATGCTGATAGATACCGGTCATGCTGCATCCCCCCTTCTCCGGAATCGTGCACCTACGCACCTCTTGCGTGGGGTTTTGCGCCCTTTTAAACCACTTCGCCCCACACGGTATCCTCATTATAGTGGCAAGACGGAAAAATTGCAAGGAGAAATTCCCGCCTTTTTCTTGCAATTTCCGACAATTCTGTCAAGCCGACTGTGGTTTTTCCGGCCACAAGCATTTGCGTTTCCCGCCGAAAAAAGGAAAACGGCGGCACAAGATGTGCCGCCGAAGCGTGAAAAAGTCCCCGCCGGAAGCGCCCAAAGCGCGCCCGGCGGGGAAAAATTTCGGCAAAACGCACCACCGCCGCCGGACATACCGGCGGCGGTGCAGATGTGCAGGAAAAGGCAGGTCAGTTGGCTTCCTCCTCGGGGGCTTCCTCGCCCTCGAAGCGGATCTCCGGCTGTCTGGCTGCAGGGGCAGCGGCTGGCGCAGCCGTGCTGCCGGCAACGTTCTGGAATGCGGCGTGCGCCTGCTGCACGCTGCCGAGCGCGGCGGAGATCGCCTCCTCCGTGCGGCGCAGCGCATCCACGCAAAACTGGCTCGAGGCCTGACGCAGTGCATCGGCCTTGGCCTGCGTGGAGGCGAGCATTTCGTTGCTGCGGGCCTTGGCGATGCGCACGATCTCCTGATCGTCCACGAGCGCGCGGGCGCGCTCCTCCGCCTGATTGCGGATGCCTTCGGCCTCGCGCTTGGCGTTGTTGATGAATTCGTCGCGGGCAGAGACCAGACGCTTTGCCTCGGAAAGCTCCACCGGCATGGCGGTCTTGATCTCATCGAGGATCTCGAGGACCTGGTCGCGCTCGACGATGCACTTTTCGTTGCCGAGCGGCACGCCCCATGCCTCCGACACCATGGTATAAAGCTGGTCAATGAGTTCCATGACTTCGTTGTCCATTTTGTTTCCTCCCAAAGCGTGTTCCGGCAGTGCCGGTGAAAAAGTCGATCTGAAACGGGTTTATTCGCCGCGCGTCGCGCGTTCGTGCACATCGTCAATGATCTCGCACGGGACGAACGGCGTCAGATCCGCGCCGTAGCCCGCGAGCTCCTTGACGACCGACGAGCTGAGGAACGTATATTTCTGACTGGCCGTCAGGAACATGGTGTCCAGCTCGGGATTGATCTTCTTGTTGATGAGCGCCATCTGAAACTCGTTTTCAAAGTCCGTGTTCGCGCGCAGGCCCTTGACGATCACCGCACCCTCCGGGAAGGTCTTGGCGTATTCGGCGAGCAGGCCGTCGAACGTGTCCACCTCCACATTGGGGAAGCGGCTGACGACGCGGCGCGCGAGCGCCACGCGCTCCTCGCGGGTAAACATGGGGTGCAGCTTGCCGGCGTTGGGCATGATGCACACGACGACGCGGTCGAAAATGCCGGACGCGCGGCGGATGATGTTCAGGTGGCCGAGGGTAATGGGGTCAAAGCTGCCGGGGTAAATCGCTGTTTTCATGCGTGGATTCCCTTTCCGTAGAGCGTGAGCTTGATCTTGCCGTAATTGCGCTCCGTGAGCAGATGATACGGCGCTCGAAGCTGCGGGAGCACCTTTTCGCGGCGGCTCTCACACACGATTATACCACCCTCAGCTAATATGTCAAACTGTACAACATTTTCAAGTGCTTTGTCAAGCAATCCCGTATCATACGGCGGATCGAGGAAGATCAGGTCAAATTTTCCGCACGTGCGCAGGTAGCCGAGCGACTCGCCCTGCACCACGTCGCCCTGCAGGCGGCAGAGTGCGAGATTGGCGCGCACGAGCTGCACGGCGGCGCGGCTCTCGTCGACGAACACGGCGCTGCGCGCGCCGCGGCTGAGCGTCTCGATGCCGAGCTGGCCCGTGCCGGCAAAGAGGTCGAGCACGCGCCGGCCCTCG
>OKVB01000842.1_pt1 | contig 12899 bp, 9 predicted proteins | sample 1606651 | NCBI WGS metagenome assembly OKVB01 (sample SAMEA3882518, study PRJEB24775) | human gut metagenome | biome: human-associated habitat; feature: intestine environment; material: feces | place: Netherlands | collected 2009/2010 | reverse complement strand
AGCTGCCCGACTTCAGAAGGAACTTGCAGCTGAAGGAAATGTGACAGGAATCATGACAACTGATTACATCTGTAATCCGGAAAATATGGAATTACGTCTTAAGAAACATATGAGCAAGATCCAGGAAGCAGATCTGGTTCTGGTATTCTCCTGCGGTGTTGGTGTACAGACCGTTTCAGAATATCTGGAAGACAAGATGGTCTGTGCAGCCTGCGATACATACCCGGTACCTGGTTTCCAGGGCGTGACACCGTTAGAGTACAAATGTGACCAGTGCGGTGAATGCTACCTGAACCTGACAGGCGGGATCTGCCCGATCACAGCATGTTCAAAGAGCCTTGTGAACGGCCAGTGCGGTGGTTCCAAGAACGGTAAATGTGAAGTGGACAGCGAGATGGAATGTGGATGGGAACGCATCTACAGACGTCTGAAAGAAATCGGACGCCTTGACGCGCTGAAATGTCCGACACAGATTCATAACTTTGCAACAGACGATGAATTAAAATAGATTATAATGATTGGAGCAATGTACAATGAAAATGAAAGAATTATTCGACCGTGGTGAATTTGTAGTTTCTGCAGAAGTAGGACCGCCAAAAGGAATCCACGTAGATGAACTGGTAGAAGAAGCAAAAACATACCTCAAGGATGTTCATGCAGTTAACGTAACTGATAACCAGTCTTCTGTTATGCGTCTTGGATCTCTTGCAATGTGTAAAGTTCTCAAGGATGCAGGCATGAATCCGATCTTCCAGCTGGCATGCCGTGACAGAAACCGTATCGCTCTGGAGTCTGATCTTCTCAGCGCTGCAATGCTGGGTATTGACAACATCCTCTGCCTTACAGGTGACCATACAAAGATGGGTGACCACCCACAGGCAAAACCTGTATTCGACCTTGACTCCGTATCCCTTCTTCACACAGTGAAGCTTCTGGAATCCGGTGTGGATCTTGGCGGAAACGAACTGGTTGGTGAGCCGCCAAAATTCTCCAAGGGTGCTGTTGTATCTCCATGCAGCGATTCCGTTGACGCACAGCTTGCAAAAATGGAAAGAAAAGTAGCTGCAGGTGCAGAATACTTCCAGACACAGGCAGTATTTGAGCCGGAGAAATTCATCAAATTTATGGAAAAAGCAAAACAGTTCGGAAAACCTGTACAGGTTGGTATCATCATTCCGAAGTCCGCTGGAATGGCTAAATTCATGAACAACAACGTTGCCGGCATTCATGTTCCGGACGAAATGCTCGAGGAACTGAAAGCAGACAAAGAAAAGACAAAAGCAGGTATCACAGGTGTTGAGATCGCTGCACGTATTATCAAAGAGTGCAAGCCATACTGTCAGGGTGTACATATCATGGCACTTGGATGGGAATCCAAGATCCCGGATCTGCTGAAACTGGCTGAGATCTAAGAAAATAAAACTCTGAGCTGTAAATAGTAACATCATTACAGAACAGTACTGCAAATAATTAAAAAAGCTGTCTGGATTCCGGATGTATTTGCATCCGGAACAGACAGCTTTTGTTGTATCAGCATCTAACCCTTAACCGCACCTGCGGAAACACCTTCTACAATGAATCTGGAAAGAAGAATGTAGACAATGATGACCGGGAAGATGGAAAAGGCGATCATTACATACACCTGTCCCATGTCAAACTTCAGGAAGTCTGCACTTCGAAGCTGTGCGATCAGTACAGGAAGTGTTTTCTTTTTATCTGAGTGAAGGACCAGCGCCGGAATGAAGTAATTATTCCAGCTCTGTACAAAGGTAAAAATTGCCTGCACAGCGATAGCCGGTTTCATAAGCGGGAATACGATTTTGTTAAAGGTATTAAATTCACCGGAACCGTCAATACGTGCTGCTTCCACAAGCTCCAGAGGAAGGTTGCTTTCCATGTACTGTTTCATATAGAAGAAAGTAACAGGAGCAGCAATACTTGGAACGATTAGTGGGACAAAGGAGTCGTCCAGACCTATTTTTCCCAACAGCTGAAGGAATCCAAGAGCAGTTACCTGAGTTGGGATCATCATGACTGCAAGGATAAATGTAAACATAAATTTTTTTGCTTTAAAATTGTATGCATGGATAGCGTAAGCAGTCATTGTTGAAAAATAGGTACATAAAACAGCGGAGCAGGTAGCAATGAAAATACTGTTGAACATACCATTCCATACAGGGAGTGTTCCTGCGAGAAGATTTTTCCAGTTCTCAATGAGATGTCCTCCGGGAATGGCTGTGAATCCCTTTTTCAGTGCGCCATTAGATCTGGTGGCATTGATAAACAGTACATAAAACCAGAACAGGCAGAAGAAGGAAATGATGATCAGTACGATATAGGCAAGAGTACGCTGACCTTTCATGCTCATTCCTTTTTTATTTTTGGAGTTTTTTTCATTCATTCTTCTCACCTCCATCAGTCTTTTATCTTGTTAAAGCGGAATACGATCAGGCTGAGCACTCCTGTGATAATGAACAGGAATACGGATAATGCACCACCCATTCCGTAGTTCTTGCTGAACAGATGCTTGTTCAGGAACATGATCAGTGTCATAGTGGAACGCATGGGGTCGCCGGTTCCGTTTGTCAGGATCTGAGGTACATCGAACATCTGCATGCCGCCGATCAGGGATGTGATCATAACATAGATCAGGATTGGACGAAGGAGTGGAAGAGTGATCTTTCTGAAAATCTGTGAGGAAGTTGCACCGTCTACTTCAGCTGCCTCGTAAAGCGAGGAGTCAATTCCCATCATACCTGCCATAAGAAGAATAGTTGTATTTCCGAACCACATCAGGAAGTTCAGGACTGCAACAAGGGTTCTGGCACTCCAGGCATGGCTGAAAAAGGAATATGCCTGTTTCAGTATTCCTGACTGCATCAGCATTGCATTGATGGGACCGCCGTCTGCAAATAAGGTAAAGAATAACATTGCAAAGGCGGATGCCATGATCAGGTTTGGCAGATAAATAACTGTTTTGAAGAAGCGCTGTCCCTTAAGCCGGAGGCTTGGATTGGAGAACCAGGCAGCCAGGAGCAGGGAAACCAGGATCTGTGGGATAAATCCCATTACCCACATGATCATTGTGTTTTTAAAATAAATCCAGATATCGCCACCCTGAAAGAGCTTTGCATAATTGGCAAGTCCCACAAAATTCGGCCCTATCTGCGTTAATCCAGATCTGTAATTTTCAAAGAAACTGTTATAAATTGTACTGATAAGCGGAACGAGCTGGAATATGAGATATACTACTACAAATGGTATCAGGAAGATATATCCCCATTTGTTATAGCTGACCGCTTTATGGTTATTATTCTTTGCCATTATCTTCCTCCATAGTCTGCTGTAATCCAAAGTGTGCCTGCCTGATGGTCAGGCAGGCACACAGGTTTCAATGTTTGATTAATAGGAAAGTTCCGGATATTTTTCTACAACTGCCTTATAGAACAGGTCGAGAGCTTCATCATAAGATGCGTTGCCTTCGAAGTAGTTCTTCATGGCATTCTGGAATTCTTCGTTGCAGCCCTGATCATAGATACTCATGTTACTCAGATCAATCTTATCAGCGCCTGCACAGAACATAGCCAGAGGATTCTGTCCACCAAGAACTGCATCGCCGTAGCTTTCATCTTTAGCCATTTCTTCCATGGCAGGTTTATTGTTTACGAAGTCATTATCAGCAGTAACGATTTCTTTCATAACGTCAACGTTAGTTGTCATCGTTCTCATGATATCAGCAACCAGTGTGGGATTGTCTGTGCCTGCAGCTGCTGTGATCCATGTTCCGCCCCAGTAGAAGCCCTGTGGCCCTTCTGTTGCAGCCCAGCCGCCATCTTTACCAACTGAACCATCCTGGTCAGCGCTCATGGAGAAGTCGATGAACCATGCAGGTCCGAAATATGAGAATACATTGCTGTCTTTGAAGAAGCCCTTGCTCCAGTCATCACTCCACAATTCATAGGTAGCTGTTTCTCCGGCATCAACCATTTCCTTGGACATATCTACCCAGTTTTTGATATTGTCATCAACAGTGATCTTTCCGTCAACAACCCATGGGGAAGTTACATTATTAGAGAATACACGGTAGGCATCATTTACAGTGGAAGTCATCTGATAGCCTTTTTCCTTCAGCTCTTCAGCTGTTGCCTTAAATGTATCCCAGTCTGCAACTTTCTTCTGAACCTCTGCCGGATCATCGCTTCCGAATACTTCTTTTGCAATATCTCTTCTGTAGATCATAGCACCCGGGCAGCCCTGCCAGGAAAGACCTTTTAAGTTGCCATCCGAATCTGTCATAACATCTTTGGTGTACTGATACTGGTCTGCAACTTCCTCATCTGTGATTCCCAGATCTGCCACAGACATTGTATAATCTGTATTTACATATTTCAGTGCATAATCGGCTTCAACAAGGAAGAGATCGATTTTGTCATCTGCTGCTGCATCAGCCTGTTTCAGAAGAGTCTCATCCAGATTATTCTGATATGCATTGTCATCAGAAGGAGTAATGTTCCATACAACATCAACATCTCCGATCTTGCCATGAGTTCCGTCAACTTCTTCATATCCGGGATAGTGGTCAGTCAGACGGGATTTGAATTCTTCATTCCAGCAATAAATGTTTAAAACTTTACCTTCGTCAGCGGCTGCATCTTCAGCCCATGTTGGAACTGCTGTAAGACCGGCAAGCATAGCTGCTGTTAATGTAATTGCCATAGCTTTTCTCTTCATCATGTTATTACCTCCTTGTGATAATTGTTTTGGGTTGATTGTAACTTTTCAGCAGTCCACCAACTGTGAAGATACTGAAGATTTTCTTATTTTGCCAGATTTCTGACTGATGCACCGGGGAAAAGTCTTCCATCAACGGTGAATTTATCGATGATCGTTGTTTTAGGATTTTCGATAAGATCAATCAGCTTCTGTGCGGCAAGCCGTCCAATCGTTTCTGTGTCCTGACACAGAGTTGTCAGCCGTGGCTCCAGGATGCGTGCAAAAGTAAGTCCGTCATAGCCTGCAATGGAAATATCATCTGGTATTCGAAGTCCACGTTCGTGGATTTCATTGATGCCACCCAGTGCGGAGAAGTCATCCGGATAGAGGATACAGGTAGGAGGATCTTTCAGATCCAGAAGCTCTGAAGTTGCTATTGCTGCAGCTTCTGCATCTCGATAAGGAATGACTGGCATATATTCATCAGGTATATCGATTCGTTTTTTCTGGAGAGTTCTGTAAAAACTTCCAAGTCTGTTTCGTGTGACAGAGGAATCTTCTCCGTGAATATAGGCAATCTTTCTGTGTCCCCGTTCAAGAATATAAGAGACAAGTTCTTCCATTCCCTGAATGTTGTTGGAAACAACAGCAATTCTTCCATCAAATACATGATCGATAGTGACTACCGGTATCTCGGACTGTACCAGGCGCTGTACCTCTTCTGTAAAAAAATTGATACAGGCGATCACCACTCCATCGACTCCACGGTAACGGCAGTGCTCATAATAACTGAGATGCTGACCGGAGAGGTTTCCGCTGGTAAAAGTGATGTCATATCCTCTGGATTCGGCAGTGCGTTTAAAGCTTTCCAGTACATGATTGAAATAATCATGGGTGAGGCCACTCATGGCTTCGTCTACAAAAAGTACGCCAAGATTATAACTGCGTCTGGTCTTTAGTGCTCTTGCTGAGGAATTTGGAAGATATCCCATTTCTGATGCAGTCTTCAAAATAAGCTGTCGGGTTTCTTCGCTGATATCCGAATAACCATTAAGTGCTTTGCTGACGCTTGCAACAGATACGTTACATTGTTTTGCGATGTCTTTCATGGATACCATATTATAGTCCAGCCTTTTCTGTTTTTGCTTCTAAAACGTTTTCGCAAGCTAATCGTACTTTATTTTCAGATAAAATTCAAGTATTTTTGTTATATTCGTATAATTTATCCCTGTTGCACAAAAAAGAATTTATAATAATTTATTAATTTCACAAAAAACAGGCTTTAATATAACGAAAAGTTTCGCGATGATCTTACGGAAGTTAAAATAACAGTTGTGAAATATTTTGACTGCTAAAAATGTAGTTGATTTTTTTGAAAAACTGAATTATACTGTGATAAATCCAATCTAAACTATATAATAAACATATAAATTCTGAACGTATTCGTTTTCGCAAGTCTGTTTTCGGCCTTTTCTTCACAAGTGTTTATTTATTCTTTTTAAGGAGGCTTTTCAATGAAATTCGGATATTTTGACGACAAGGCGAAAGAATATGTTATCACTACACCACATACACCATTACCCTGGATCAATTATCTGGGAAGTAATGATTTCTTTTCACTGATCTCCAACACCTGCGGAGGATATAGCTTTTATAAAGATGCAAAATTGTTGCGAATTACCAGGTACCGTTATAATAATATTCCTGCAGATTCCAACGGAAAGTATTATTATATTAATGATGACGGAGTAATCTGGAATCCGGGAACTATGCCGTCTGCAACAGAAACAGATACTTATGAATGCAGACATGGTCTTGGATACAGTCGCTTCTGTTCTTCGAAAAATAATCTAAAAGCAGAGCTTCTGGTTTTTGTGCCCTCTGATGCTTCATGTGAGATCAATTGTCTGAAACTGAAAAATAACTCTGAAACTGAAAAAAATATTTCTCTGTTCTCATACGTGGAATTTTGCCTCTGGAATGCAGTGGATGACGCATCGAACTTCCAGAGAAATTTAAGTATCGGAGAAGTGGAAGTACAGGGGAGTACGATTTATCATAAGACAGAATACAGAGAAAGAAGGAAACATTACAGTTTCTTTACAGTAAATACACAGGTGGACAATTATGATACCAACAGAGATGCTTTTCTGGGAGCAGGAAACGGGAATGCTTTTCCAGAAGCTGTATGTAAGAAAAAATGCAGTAACTCTATTGCAAGCGGATGGTATCCCATTGCTGCACATCAGATAGATCTGACTCTGCTGCCGGGAGAGGAAAAAGAATTTGTTTTTATGCTGGGATATTGTGAAAATCCGGCAGATAATAAATGGGAAGCTCCCGGAATTATCAATAAAACCTCTGCAAAAGCATTGATTGAAAGATTTAATACAATGGAAAAAGCGATGCAGGCCTTTGCAGAACTGAAAAATTACTGGGAAACATTGCTGGCACGCTTTGCAGTCGTCAGCGAGAACGAACATATTGACCGCATGGCAAATATCTGGAATCAATATCAGTGTATGGTAACCTTCAATATGTCCAGATCAGCATCTTATTACGAATCAGGAACAGGACGGGGGATGGGGTTTCGCGATTCTTGTCAGGATCTTCTGGGATTTGTGCATCTTATCCCGGAGCGGGCAAGGGAAAGGATTATTGATATAGCATCTACACAGTTTCCGGATGGAAGTGCATATCATCAGTACCAGCCGCTGACAAAACAGGGGAATCTGGATGTTGGAAGCGGATTTAATGACGACCCGTTATGGCTGATCGCAGCAGTAGCAGCATATATCAAAGAGACTGGTGATTATGGGATACTTGATGTGCAGGTACCCTTTGATTGTAAGAAGGGAACAGAGGTACCGCTTTTTGAACATCTGGAGAAATCTTTTTATTACACAGTAACCCATCTTGGTCCTCACAAACTTCCTCTGATCGGAAGGGCAGACTGGAATGACTGCCTGAATCTGAACTGTTTTTCCAGTGAACCTGGAGAATCCTTTCAGACAACAGGGCCGTCGGAAGGCCCTGTGGCAGAATCTGTATTTATTGCAGGTATGTTTGTGAAATATGGAAAAGAATTTGAGGAGCTCTGTGAGCGGACCGGGCACACAGAACTTGCAAAAGAAGCAGGGAAAGCAGTGGATGAGATGTATCAGGCAGTGCTGGATAATGGATGGGACGGAGAATGGTTCCTGCGTGCCTATGATGCACAGTCTGAAAAGGTTGGTTCAAAAGAATGCGAAGAAGGAAAGATTTTTATTGAACCACAGGGATTCTGTGTTATGGCAGGAATCGGCAAGGAAGAAGGAATAGCAGAAAAAGCTCTGGACTCTGTGAATGAATTGCTGGAAACAAAGTATGGAATAATGATCCTTCAGCCGGCTTATACAAGATACCATCTGGAACTTGGGGAAATTACTTCTTATCCGCCTGGATATAAAGAAAATGCAGGAATTTTCTGCCACAACAATCCGTGGATTTCCATTGCGGAGACTGTGCTTGGAAGAGGCAACAGGGCATTTGAGGTTTATCGTAAAATATGTCCATCTTATATTGAGGAAATCAGTGATATTCACCGGACAGAACCATATGTATATTCGCAGATGATCGCGGGAGCTGATGCACCAGGATTTGGAGAGGCAAAAAACAGTTGGCTGACAGGAACTGCAGCGTGGACATTTGTAAACCTGTCACAGGCGCTTCTTGGTATTCTGCCAGGATATGATGGTTTGATCGTAGACCCCTGCCTTCCGGAAACGTTTGGCGATTTTAAAGTGAACCGTCATTTTAGAGGGGCGGATTATCATATTGAAATCCATAAACCGAAAGGTGTGCAGAAAGGAGTCAGATGGATTGAGGTAGATGGTGAGAGGATAAATGGAAACCAGATTCCTATGGTCAATGGCAGAAACGAATACCATGTAATTGTACAGATGGGATAAGTGATAAATAAAAGTCCCCACCCATTGCTTATTGCCTGATGCAATTAAAGCAGAGGGTGGGGACTTATTTGAACAGGTTAAAGTAAAATACCTGTTTTATTTATTTTCTTCCTGAACTTCGATTTTACGAATTGTCTTGTTTTTGATTTCTTCTTTGATGGATGTAAGGAATTCACCAAGATCTTTCATTCCTTCATCACCAAGGTAACGGCTTCTTACGGAAACCTTGCCTTCTTCTTCCTCTTTGGCACCAACGATGAGCATGTATGGAACTCTTGCAAGGCGTGCTTCGCGGATCTTGTAGCCCATTTTCTCGGAACGCTGGTCAACGGAGCAGCGGATCCCGTTTTCTTTTAACTGTGCTTCCACTTTGGCGGCATAGTTGTGGAATTTCTCAGAGATCGGAATTACACGAACCTGTTCTGGGCAGAGCCAAGTCGGGAACATACCTGCATATTTCTCAATGAGCCATGCCAGTGTTCTCTCGTAGCATCCCATGGATGTACGATGAATGATGTATGGACGCTGTTTTTCACCGTTTTCATCGATATAATACATGTCGAACTGTTCAGCCAGAAGAGCATCCCACTGAATCGTGATCATAGTATCTTCTTTTCCGTATACGTTCTTGGCATTGATATCAACTTTAGGTCCGTAGAATGCAGCTTCGCCAACATCCTCTGTAAACGGAATGTTCAGTTCTTCAAGCATCTGACGGATATGAGCTTCTGTCTGATTCCACACTTCTGCATCACCGATGTATTTCTCTCTGTTGTTAGGATCCCATTTGGAAAGGTGATAGGTTACGTCCTCCTCTACACCAAGAACCTGCAGACAGTACTGTGCAAGTGCGATACAGTCTTTAAATTCTTTTACCATCTGGTCAGGTCTTACGATCAGATGACCTTCGGAGATCGTGAACTGACGCACACGTGTCAGACCATGCATTTCCCCGGAATCCTCATTACGGAACAGAGTGGATGTTTCTCCGTAACGAAGAGGCAGATCACGATAGCTGTGCTGTTCTGCTTTGTATACATAGTACTGGAATGGGCATGTCATAGGACGAAGCGCAAATACTTCTTTGTCTGTTTCTTCGTCGCCGAGAACGAACATACCGTCTTTGTAGTGATCCCAGTGACCGGAAATTTTGTAGAGATCACTCTTTGCCATTAACGGAGTTTTTGTTCTTACATAGCCACGTTTTGTCTCTTCGTCTTCAATCCAGCGCTGAAGCTCCTGCATTATGATCACACCGTTTGGCATGATAAGAGGAAGTCCCTGTCCGATTACATCTACAGTTGTGAAGATTTTCATTTCACGTCCAAGTTTATTGTGATCGCGTTTTTTTGCTTCTTCCATCTGTTCCAGATGTTCTTTTAACTCATCCTTGGAAGCATAAGCTGTTCCGTAGATACGTGTGAGCATTGCGTTCTTTTCACTGCCTCTCCAGTAGGCGCTGGAGGAGGAGAGAAGCTTGAATGCTTTTACACCCTTTACGCTCATAAGGTGAGGACCTGCGCAGAGGTCTGTCCAGTCTCCCTGGGAATAGAAAGAGATTTCGGAGCCTTCCGGAAGATCTTCGATAAGTTCTACCTTGTATGGTTCATTTTTCTCCTGGAAGTATGCGATGGCATCTTCTCTTGATTTTGTGAAGCGTTCAATCTTAGCGCCTTTTTTGATGATCTTTTTCATTTCTTTTTCGATTGCATCCAGGTCATCACGGGAGAATGGAGGGCAGTCGAAATCATAGTAGAATCCTGTATCAATAGAAGGTCCGATAGCAACCTTTGCATCCGGGAATAAGGTCTGTACTGCCTGGGCAAGTACGTGGGATGCTGTATGGCGGAGAACTGCAAGTCCTTTTTCATCTTTTGCTGTCAGGATGTTTAATTCGCAGTCACTGTCAATAACTGTTCTCAGGTCTACAACTTCTCCGTTTACTTCTCCTGCACAGGCAGCACGTGCAAGTCCCTCGCTGATGTCGTAAGCAATGTCGATTACGGATTTTGCTTCAGCGTATTCTTTTTTTGAGCCGTCTTTTAATGTTACGATCATGATGATTATCTCCTTTACGTTAGTATGGATTTGTTATAGTTGCTGTTCACTGTTGATATCCCGCGGAGCGTGTTGTTGAGAACGGAGTGAACAGTAACAGGTTTTTGTACTGCGAAGGGGTAAAAGAAAGAATAAAAAAATCCCCTACAGTACGGTTAAATACTGTAGGGGACGAGATAACATTACTCGCGGTTCCACCCCGGTTGTTCTGATACATTACTGATGGATAAATCATCTGATCAGAACCGCTTCATTCGATGGTAACGGAATCACCGGACTGTATTAAAGTCACTCAGAGGTGGTCTTCGGCTGGTTCGCGATGAAATGCTTGCACCGGTATACATTTCTCTCTGTAACGTTCCTCAGCGTACTCTTCTCTTCAACGTTTTGATCCTTCTTATCTTTTCTGCCGCCTATTATAAACTTGCAAAGTGGGTTTGTCAATCAGTAAAATGCAAAAAGTTGATTTACGAAAATAGAGATTAATGTTATACTGACGAAAGTGAAAAACAATAAAAACATGAAAGGAATCAGATAAATGAGCAGATGGGAAGAAAATATACGTAAAGTAATACCATATACACCAGGCGAGCAGCCCAATCAGCCGGATATGATCAAGCTGAATACCAACGAGAATCCGTATCCGCCGGCACCTGGAGTGGAGAAGGCGTTGAGGGAGATGGATACAGATACTATGAGACTTTATCCGGATCCTACAGCAGGAGAACTGGTACATGCCATTGCAAAGAATTACGGGCTGAAGGATGAACAGGTTTTTGTGGGAGTAGGTTCCGATGATGTGCTTGCCATGAGTTTCCTTACATTCTTTAATTCACAGAAGCCGGTTCTTTTTCCGGATATCACATATTCTTTTTATGATGTATGGGCAGACCTGTTTCGTATTCCATATGAGAGACCGGCACTGGATGAGAACTTTCATATAAGGACGGAAGATTATTTCAGAGAAAACGGAGGAATTGTATTCCCGAATCCGAATGCGCCGACAGGTGTGGAGATGCCGCTGGAGGAAGTGGAGGATATTATCCGCCATAATCCTGATGTGATTGTGATCGTGGACGAGGCTTATGTGGATTTTGGTAGTCAGTCGGCGCTTCCATTGATTGAAAAATATGACAACCTTCTGGTCGTACAGACATTTTCCAAGTCGCGTTCTATGGCTGGGATGAGAATTGGTTTTGCGTGTGGAAATGAGAAACTGATCAGATTCCTGAATGATGTGAAGTATTCTTTTAATTCTTATACTATGGACCGTACAGCGATTGCTGCAGGTGTGGCGGCAGTTGAAGATAAAGCATATTTTGATGAGACATGTAATAAAATCATAGAGACAAGAGAATGGACAAAGAAAGAATTGAAGGCACTGGGATTCTCTTTTCAGGATTCTATGTCTAACTTTATTTTTGCTACGCATAAAACCTGCCCTGCGAAAGAACTTTTTGAGGCATTGAGAGGGCAGCATATTTATGTTCGTTACTTCCAGGAGGACAGAATTGACAATTTCCTTCGTATCACAGTTGGAACAAAGGAAGAAATGCAGAAATTTATTGACTTTTTGAAAGATTATCTGAAGTAAGAGTTAGGAGGCTTTATGGAAGCGCTGGTACATTGGTTTTCACAGAATCTGTCACAATATATTTCACCTGAAGGGGCAGTTTTTATTATTTCAATGATTCCGCTTTTGGAACTCAGGGGAGGATTGCTTGCAGCATCCTTACTTAAGATATCGGCTGCAAAGGCAATTCCACTGTGTATTGTTGGAAATATTATTCCTATTCCGTTTATTCTGTTGTTTATCAGACAGATTTTCAAGGTTTTAAAAAAGACGAAACTTTTTCGGGGGCTTGTTATGAAACTGGAAGACAGGGCAATGAGAAAGAGTGATCAGGTAAAGAAATATGAGTTCTGGGGGCTGATGCTCTTTGTCGGCATCCCGCTTCCGGGAACCGGCGCATGGACAGGCGCGCTGGTGGCATCCCTGCTCCACATGAAATTTGGCAAGGCATTTGGCGCGATTTTAGTCGGTATCGCGCTGGCGACGGTGATTATGTCGATTCTGTCCTACGGCGTGCTGGGCGTGCTGTTTGGATGATGCGCAGATAAAAATGGAATAATGTCTATGCCCGCAAAAGGGCGGCATGGATGCGAATGTATAAAAGA
>OKVB01000839.1_pt1 | contig 12960 bp, 10 predicted proteins | sample 1606651 | NCBI WGS metagenome assembly OKVB01 (sample SAMEA3882518, study PRJEB24775) | human gut metagenome | biome: human-associated habitat; feature: intestine environment; material: feces | place: Netherlands | collected 2009/2010 | reverse complement strand
AAGCTCCCTTCGCCGCCCGGACAGTCCCTTGCCTTTTCTCTGGGAGACGACAAAGGCTTTGAGTGGATAGGGGCTTATGACATTACCGGACGAGCTTCTTGCCGGGACGGACACCGCCAAGACCGAAAGCAAGACCTGACAGGCGCAAATGCCACCCCGAGAGAATTTGAACACCCAACACCTGCGGGTCAAAGATATAGCAGGCTCAGAGTCGAAATTCCGACTCTGAGCCTGTTGAATTCTTGTTGTAATAGATGAAGCGGTGCTAAGGATGCGCAAAACAGATAATAGCACGCATCAGACGATTATGTACTTCAGATTGCTTTGCTCAAAGAGGCTAATCCAGTTTCCGCCTATATCGCCGTCTGTAATTACTATGTCGAAATCTGAAAGATTTGAGAACATGCAGGGACGCATTTTGCCGAACTTCGATGAGTCGACCAGTAGAATTCTTGTGGATGATGAGTTGATAGCCGCCTTCTTGTACATAAATTCATACGGCTCGATGCATGAAAGGTTTCCTTTTGAAGTTACTCCAGCTGCTGCCATAAAGCACTTGTTGATATTCAGTCTGGATATAAGCGCGACTCCTTCGGGAGAATCGAAAAGCTCGGTGTTCCTGTGGTAAAATCCGCCGCCGCAAATGAGAGAGATGTTGCTTCTGTTCTGGCAGGCAACCATAGTGTTCAGGGTGTAGCCCACTACCGTGATGGGAAAGTCCAGATTTAAGTGCTTGAGCATACACTCTGTGGTGGAACCCGTATCTATCAGAACGATATCATTCGGCTCAATGAGCTTGCAGGCCTCCAGACCGATTGCCTCCTTGCTGCCGGACATGCTCTGTCTCTCGTCGTGAATGAAATAGTCCTTCTTTATCTTCGAGCCATCCTGGTTATCATTCAGAATTGCAACGCCATTGATAACGGTGGTATATCCCTGCGCGGACAGCTCGTGCAAGTCTCGGCGTATGGTCATATCCGAGACTCCGATTTCCGAGGCAAGCGCGCTTATGGATTCACCTACTCTGTTTGCCAGGATGGAGAGAATACAGCTGATACGCTCGGGCTTGTTCTTCATATAAGCCTTCTCCTTTTCTGAACGGTATTTAACAAAATGCTCGTAATATTTTTAATTTATAACAAATTTATCACAGCGACAGAGAAAATTCAATAGCAACAAAGGGGAAATGCACCTTGGTTTTAACAAAATTTGCAGATTTGCTGGGATACAGAGGCGCGGTAATACGATTATAAGCCGGATATTTCATCTGAAATGCGCCGAATTTCGCATTATTCTGAGAAAATGTGCGTATTGGCAACCAGATAAATGATTTTTGTTATACACCAAAGCGAAATGTTAACATGTCAACAAAATGTGTTAACAATCGCTGCCGATTAACAGCTAAAAAGAGCGGATGTTAAAAAAATGTTGGTTTTATACAAACAAAGAGATGGATATTATGAACTATTCACAAAAAAGTTTTGAAATATTGACGCAAATTTTTCTTTATGTTAGCATATGTTATATGATGAACAAAACTTGTGATAAATAAATATTTTCACAAAAGCTGAAAGGATATATAACATTGAAGAAAGAAGAAGTATACGGACACATTGACCATACGCTCCTCAAGGCGTTTAGCACAACAGAGCAGATTGAAGCCATTGCAGAGGAGGCGCTGAAATACGGCACTGCATCTATATGCATTCCGACAAGCTTTGTAAATTACATTCACAACAAATATAAGGATGTCAATATATGCACCGTAATTGGCTTTCCCCTCGGATATTCCACCACTCCAATCAAGGTTGCAGAGGCAAAGCAGGCAATTGAAGACGGCGCAAATGAAATCGATATGGTAATCAACATCGGCTGGGCAAAGGAGCATAAGTTTGATGCTGTTACCGAAGAGATCAAGGCCGTCAAAGCGGCGTGCAGGGACAAGATTCTGAAGGTTATAATTGAGACCTGCTATCTGACTGACGAGGAAAAAATCGCACTTTGCAAGTGCGTTTCGGATGCAAAGGCCGACTATATTAAGACCTCAACCGGATTTGGCACCGGTGGCGCAACGCTGGAGGATGTAAAGCTTTTGAAGGCCAATGTTGCACCTTATGTAAAAGTAAAGGCGGCAGGCGGTATGAAGACCAAGGCAGACCTTTTTGCATTCCTTGAGGCCGGTGCAGACAGACTCGGCACAAGCTCGGGCATAAAGCTTCTCAACGAATAATTTGTTGATGGTGATAACTGATGAGTAACCGTTTTCTTCTTGAAGCTAAAAACATAATTAAGACTTTCCCGCCTACTGTGGCATTGAATGATGTTCACTTTTGCCTGAGGCCCGGCGAAATCCACGGCCTGATGGGCGAGAACGGCTCAGGCAAGAGCACGATGTGTTCAATCGTTTCGGGCATTTATCCCTATGATTCAGGTGAACTCTTCCTGGATGGTGAGCCGTATTGCCCTAAGAATATGATTGACGCAGCAGCTAAGGGCGTTTGCATGATTGTTCAGGAGCAGGGGACCTTTGCGAGCACAACCGTTGCGGAAAACATATTCATCGGAAAAGAAAAGCAGTTTCATAACGGCATCAGGCTGGATACGAAAAAAATGGCGAATGCCGCACAGAAGATTCTTGATGAGCTTCAGATGCAGCACATTGACGCCAGAATGACCTGCGGCAGACTTTCCTTTGAGGACAGAAAGCTTGTAGAGATAGCAAGAGCAATGTATTCAGACCCAAAGGTTCTGATAATCGATGAGACGACCAGCGCACTTTCCAAGAACGGCCGCGATATTCTCTACGGCTTGATGGAAAAGATGAAGTCAGAAGGCAAGTCCGTAATCTTCATCTCACATGACATAGATGAGCTTATGGAAAAATGCGACTATCTGACGGTTTTCAGAGACGGCATTTACATTGACGAGGTGCCGAAGGAGAAATTCAATGCCGATCTGATCAAGCAGCTGATGGTTGGCAGAGAAATGGTCGGAGCCTACTATCGCGAGGATTTCAAGCCGAGCCACGAGGACGAGGTTGTCCTCTCGGTTGAGCATATTACGCAGGGAATTGTTACCGATGTCTCGTTCGATGCGTATAAGGGCGAGATACTCGGCATAGGCGGCCTGAACGAGTGCGGTATGCACGAGTTGGGCAAGCTGATATTCGGTCTTGAACCGCGTACGATAGGCGTTACCAGGTATCATGGCGGCGTTGAGTTCAAAAATCCGACTGATGCAATGAAGCTGGGCATCGGCTACATTTCCAAGGACCGCGACAAAGAAGCAATTCTCACAGCAGCAAGCATTCGTGATAACATCTGCCTTCCGTCCCTGAGTAAGCTGCAGAAGGGCATATTCATCACGGATAAGAGAGAGAAGGAGTTTACGAATTCCTACATAAATACGCTCGAAATCAAAACCAGCGGAATGGAACAGCTTTGTATGCATCTGTCCGGCGGCAATAAGCAGAAGGTCGTTATTGCGAAATGGGTGGGCTTCGATGCCTCCGTTCTGATAATGGACTGTCCCACCAGAGGCATAGACATCGGCGTTAAAGCGGAGATTTACCGCATCATGGAAAAAATGAAAGCGGACGGCAGGACCATAATACTGATTTCCGAGGAGCTGCCTGAGCTGATAGGTATGAGCGACAGACTGCTTATCATGAAGGACGGCAAAATCACAAAAGAGTTTCAGAGAAGCAAAGAGTTGTCCGACAGAGATATTATTAATTACATGATATAGGTGATAGGTGCTTTCTAATGAAAACGGATATAAAAAAGCATGAAAACGGCGGGGCAAAAAGCTGGATCAAGGCGCACCTGTCTGACATTATTCCCGTATTAGGCCTCATATTAGTGTTGGTATTCTTCAATGCGGTCAGCGGCGGAAAAGTATTTACAAAGACAAACTTCAACACGCTGTTCAACGAGGCTTTCAGCCTTCTGATTGTTACATACGCATTGATTTTTGTTATGGCGCAGGGCAAAAACGATATGTCCCTGGGCGGCGTTGTGGCACTTGCGGCGGCACTTGCGGCACACGCATCATCTATAAGCGGCAATTTGGTCCTGCCGGTTGCGCTGCTGGTCGGACTGCTGTGCGGCCTGCTGAACGGCTTGATTGTTACGGAGTTTAGAATTGACTCGTTTATTGCTACAATAGCAATGTCCTTCATCCTGAAGGGCTTTGTTGAATTGCTGCTCCAGTCGGGTGTTCAGTCCATACCCATCAAGATGATGATGCTCGATTCTCAGCAGCTTAAAATCACAGTTGCGCTGGTATTCGGTATTATTAGCTTCATACTGTTTAAGTACACCATGTTCGGCAAGCATTGCCGCGCAATAGGCTCAAGGCTGGAAGTCTGCAGACAGTCCGGCGTAAGAGTAAAGCTCGTTCAGTACGGAAGCTATGTGTTCACAGGTTTGGCCTCCGGTCTTGTTGCATTCTTCTTCCTCATCCGCTCCGGTGCTGCTAATATCGGCACGGCAAGCAATTTGGAATTCAATGCGCTGCAGGCGCTGATGCTCGGCGGCGTGCTGATCACAGGCGGCTCGTCCGTTAAGTTCAGAAGTGCGGTAATCGGCAGCATCACGATGGCGGCACTTGCAAATGGTATGACCCTGTGGGGCGTTGAGACACTGACTCAGCAACTTATCAAGGGATTTATATTCCTTATTGTAATTGCGCTTACATTTGAAAGAAAGAGCGTAGAGGTAATCAAGTGAATTTTGTAATTCTCATTACCGGCAGAGTAATGAAAAGAAAAAGGAGAAAAAAATATGAAGAAAGTCATCGCCCTCTTGCTGGCGGCCGTTATGGTGTTTGCACTTTGTGCATGCGGCCAGCAAGGCGCTGAGGGGAAAGATCCCGCAGCAAAACTTCCCGAGTTCAAGCTCGGCATCCCCATGGAAAACACCGCAAACCCTGCACAGTATTCCTACCTTGAGAACATGGTTTATCTGTGCGGCAACTTCCCCAACGGCGGCACCGCAGTTGCAGAAGCTGACGACCTGACCGACCCCGATCATATGATTTCCAGCGTTGAGAAACTTATCTCTGCAGGCTGCAATATGATCACCATCTGCCCCTGCAACGACACTATGCTCATCAAGGTTGCAAAGCTTTGCGAAGAGAACAAGGTTTACTGGGCAGTTGCATGGCGCGACATCCTCGACCCCGAGGTACGTGATGTTGTATACGCATCTCCCTACTTCTGCGGCACCGCAGTTCAGTCCGACCTGAACGCAGGCTATGCAGCAGTTAAGGCAATGGGCGAAGCAGGCATGAAGAAGATCGGCCTCATCTCTTTGGACAAGAGCAGCTCCTGCGCAGCACTTCGTGAAAAGGGCATGCAGAAGGCGCTTGACGAGTACGGCATGCAAGTTGTTGCTGAGGCAAGAGACCTCCAGCAGGCAGCTGACGCAGCACAGGCAGTTGAAAGCTTCATCGTTGCAAATCCCGACCTCGACGGTGTTTACATCGCTTGCTCCATGGGCATGAACATCCTCGACGGCACGCTCTCCGCGCTTGAGCAGTACGACCCCGACAACCACATCAAGATCAGCGTTATTGACTTCCTGACCGGACTCGACACCTGCTTCGAGAAGGATAGAATCATTTGCGCACAGGGCGGTATTTACATCCCCGTTCAGATTGCCTGCGGTATGCTCGAGATGAACGCAATCCTCAATGGCGGCCGCCTCGGTGGACAGGCATGGGATGTTCCCATCTCCTTCGGTGCAGTCGGCTCCGCTGAAGAGTTCAAGGATTACAGCAAGTTCTGCGAAGGAGCACTTCCTACTTACACCTTTGAAGAGCTGCAGAACCTGTTCATCACCTACAATCCCGATGTAACCGGTGAAGACATCATCGCTTGGGGTAATGCATTCAACCTCGCCGACATTTATGCTGCACATGCAGACCTCGCAGCACCCGTAAAGGGACCCAACGGCGTTGAATATGTTCCCTTTGCAAAGTAATTGCGTTCAATTAGCCTGAACTTAACACCACACAAATTCCGGGGGGAGGTTTATTCTCCCCCCGGCACTGAAAAAACCGTCACCCATCTCTGCGTTTTTGCTTTATATGTGTTATGAATGACGCACGTTTTCCCCTTATGAAAAGTAATGCAGCAGCTGCATTATTACTGACAATAATCGTTGTTAAAGGTTTACTGTTATGAAGGAAAAAAAGAACAATATATTTATCGTACTTGCCGTACCGGTGGTCATCTTTTTAATTCTGACTGCCTGCATAGATAATTACGGCTTCCATTCTCTGAAGATTGTTCTGTCTCAAGCCATTATCCCTACAACTCTGGGATATGCAATGTGCTTTACCAACGCAATTGGTATGTTCGATCTCAGCTGCGCATCTGCTATGATAATTGCTGCAATGATAGGAGGTTCTCTCGGAAACACAATGGGAATTCCCGGCCTCATCATCGGCTGCATAGCCGTTGGCGTTGTGCTGGGTGTAATTAACGGCACTGTGTACAAGCTGCTGAAGATTCCCTGTCTCATTGTATCTCTGGGCCTGCTGCTCATCTACGAGATACTTGCACAGAAAATCGGTCTCGGCGTCAGCAAGACAATTCCCGCTGATGTCGGCATTATCGGCAAATTCCCCTATAGTTTGATTATATTGGGAGCAAGCGCACTCTTGTTCTATTACATATACAACAAAACCTGCATTGCCTGCCACATTCGCGCGGTAGGTAATGAGGAGCTTCTCGCCAACGCACTTGGCGTCAATGCAATGAATACCAAGTATATGACCTTTGTGCTTGCCGGTATCTTTATCGGCATCACCGCAATCCTGCAGATTTCTTATGCAAACAGCATTACCACGGTTTCTTCCCTGAGGAGTATCTCAATGATCTTCCAGCCTCTTATGGGTGTGCTGATTGCATTTGCAATTCAGGAATGGTGCAATCTGACGCTTGGTGTATTCATAAGCCAGTTCACCCTTTCCATGATGTTCAATGCATTGATTGCTCTGGGTGTCCCGAGCAAGATGCAGGATGTTGTGCTGGGTGTTATGCTCATAATCGTAATGGGTATTGCGCTGAACAACAAGCGTATCAGCGGATTCTTTGAAAGAAAAGCAAGAAGAAAAGAATTAATGAAAAGAGCCTAATTGAGTTCAATTAGGCTCTTTCAAAAACTTGCGCAAATTGAAAAGAGCATAAAAAGACATAGCTTACAGGCTTTGGCAGAATGAAGCCACGACACACCATCATTTGTAAAGAAGTATGTGCTTACGAAATGTTCGATATTCAGATATAAAATAAAGGAGCGCGATCATGGCATTCAGATATTCTGATAAATATAAGAAATACTCTCTTGATATGCATGTAAATGTAACGAGAGACGAATTCCTTAAGCAGTTTGACCCGGAGGCTCTTGCTAAGGACATTATCTCAACAGGTGCTGAGGCGGGAATGATGTACATTCAGTCCCATTACGGCTATTCCTACTGGCCTACAAAGGTTGGCGAAATGCACCCGGGTCTCATCGGAAATGAAGATGCATTCAAAAGGCTGTACGATGAAATGCACAAGGGCGGAATGGATGTTGATGTATACTTCAGCATGATTTATAACAACTGGGCATATGACCACCATCCCGAGTGGAGAATTAAGGACATAAACGGCAACTATTCGCGCGACAAGGGCAGAAGATTCGGCCTTTGCTGCCCGAACAGCGAGGGCTACAAAAAGTTCTGCAGAGACCAGATTGCAGATTTCACTGAATATGTAGGTCCCTATGAGGCGTTTTTTGCGGATATGACCTTCTGGCCCACAGTATGCTACTGCGACAATTGCAGAGCAAGATGGGAAAAGGAAGTCGGCGGAGAAATGCCGAGAATTGTCAATTGGAAGGACGAACGTTGGAAGCTTTTCCAGCGCAAGCGCGAGGAGTGGCTGCAGGACTATATGCAGTACATCTACGATTCCGTCAAGATGGTCAATCCCGGCGCAGTTGTCGAAATGCAGAACTCCACCATGCCGGGAAGCTGGATGATGGGCGTAACCGAGAATGCCACGATTGCAAGCGATGCAGTTTCCGGCGATTTGTACGGCGGTTTTTCTCAGCAGACCTTTGCCTGCAAACTGTACTACAATATGACGCCCAATCTGCCGTTTAACTATACTACCTCAAGGTGCGAGCCGTCTCTTGACGAGCATACCACTATTAAATCCGAGGTAATGATGAAGCTCCATGCAATGCTGTCATTTATCAATCACGGCAGCAACATATTTGTTGACGCAGTGGATATGACCGGCACATATGAACCGCTGGTGTACAGCCGCCTTAAGAATGTATATGATGATGCGGCAAAGTTTGAAAAGTATTTCTCAAAGGGCAAGCCCTGCACGGATATAGGCATATACTTCAATCTGCACGGCAAGTACGACGAGGAGATGCCGCCTATGGACATCTCTGAGAGCAAGAACATTAGCAGGGCAATACCGCATCTTGACAGCAGCATCAATGTCAGCGAAACGCTGCAGAGAGCGCATATACCCTACAGCGTGTATACCAGCTTCCACCCTGAGCAGTGGGGCAAAGCAAAAATGCTTATCGTGAGCGATGCGCCCAATATGAGCAAGGAAAATATGTCTGAGCTGAAGGCTTATGTCGAAGACGGCGGCATAGCGTATATCAGCGGTCACAGCGCACAGCCTCTGGTTGAGGAGATTTTCGGCGGAAAGATAACGGGACGTACCGACGAAACAATCACTTATATTGCCCCCGAGGATGAGGTGGCACCGCTGTTTGGTGAGTACAGCAGAAAATATCCTTTGACAGTGTACGACAGTGCGTATATTCTTGAAGGAGCAACGAACGGCAAGGTGCTTGCAAAGCTGACGCTGCCGTATTCACTGCAGGCAAGCTCATTCCTGGTGTGTGCAGACCTCGAGCTTCAGGTGGAAGCGGACCCGAATGACCCGCGCAATGAGAGTGCATCCATGCACTCAGACCCACCCGGAATCGCAACAGACTACCCTGCAATGATGGAAGCAGAGGTCGGCAAGGGCAAGATAATATGGGTATGTGCACCCTTTGAGAACACAAGCCTGACACAGCCCAGAAAGGTATTCACATCATTTGTAAAGAAGTATGTGCCTGAGATGCGCTTCGCTTCAGACGATACGCCGTATGTGGTGGAGTATCAGCTGTGGGAGGATGAAGAGGGCAAATATCTGTCTGCAATCAACCTGCAGTACGCAGATGAGGTTCTGCCGGTATTTGACTTCAATATCTGCATAAGGACGGAAAAGCCTGCAAAGATAACCCGCGTATCAGACGGCAGGGAAATGGGCTTTGAGTATTCAGACGGCAAGCTTGTTCTGCACATTGACAGACTTGACCTTTACGAAATGTTCGATATTCAGATATAATTGTGATAGCTGCAGCGTGTCAGCAAAAGGAGAAAAGCAATGGAAAACAAAAAGATAGTAGTATTTGGCAGCTATGTAACTGACCTTACCGGCAGAACCCCTAAGTTTCCCACAGAGGGCGAAACGGTAATGGGTGTGTCCTTCAAAAGCGGACCGGGAGGAAAGGGCTCCAACCAGGCGGTAGCTGCAAAGCGAGCCGGAGGCGATGTAACACTTGTAACCAGACTCGGTGAGGACGACTTCGGAAAGCTGGCACTTAATTTCTATGACAAAGAGGGAATCGATTCCTCAAAAATCATTGTTGATAAAAATTCTGACACAGGTGCTGCACTGATAATCGTAAACGAAGCGACTGGACAGAACGAAATCATTGTAATTATCGGTGCCTGCGGAGAGTTCAAGCCCGAGGAGGTTCAGGCGCTTAAAGAAACTGTCGCCTCAGCGGGAACGGTTCTCTGCCAGCTTGAAACAAATCCGGAGGCTACCTACAAGGTGCTTGATATGGCAAAGCAGGCAGGTGTGACGACTGTTTTTAATCCTGCACCGGCAAGAAAGCTGCCTGATGAGGTGTTGAACGGCATAGATTACATCACCCCCAACGAAACAGAAGCAGAAATCATAACAGGCATTGCAGTTACCGGTTATGAGAGCGCCGCAAAGGCGGCAGATGTTCTTCTCGGCAAGGGAGTTAAGAATGTTGTCATCACGCTCGGAAACAAGGGCTATTATGCCAAAAATGCACAGTCTGAGTTTACCGGTGCGCCGATTCAGGTAAATGTTGTTGATACAACGGGAGCAGGTGATGCCTTTAACGGCGGCTTTACTGCGGCGCTTGCGGCGGGAATGAGCTTTGAAGCTGCGCTTATATACGGCAATGTAACCGGCGGACTGGCGGTCGAAAAGCTCGGTACAGCACCGGCGATGCCTTATAAAGAAGAGATTATGGCAGCACTGAACAAGTAATTATTTGAAAAGGTGCAGATACTTGAACCTGTATGTTCAGAAATTCAAGGTCTGCACCGATTTTTTGCTGTAGAAGACGAGTATAGGTGAGGTTCGGCGATCCCGTCAAGATTTATGCGCAAATGTATTTGCAGGCTCCGGCTGAATGAAGTCAGCCGGCAATGGAGGCGTCGTCCAAAGCTGCCTCCAAATGCTTCATGTTCATGTATTTCTTGCAGCCCCACTGGGTGCCCGCCGCGTGGCGAAGTCGGGCGCAGACCAGCATCAGGGCGGAGTTCCCGTCAGGGAATGTCCCCACCACACGGGTGCGGCGGCAGATCTCACGGTTCAGCCGCTCGATCACGTTGTTGGTACGGATGCGGGTCCAATGCTCGCTGGGAAAATCGCAGTAGGTCAGCGTTTCCTCTGTACAATTTTCTCGGACATAGTTTGCTGTCTCCTTTCAGAATGGTGTGTGGTAACTTCATTCTACCAGAGCCTGCATGCTATGTCTTCTTTTATGCGATTTTCAATTTGCGCACCTTATTGTACATTATCATACAATAAGGTGTGCTTGATAAAATGACTGGCAAAAGAAACCCTGTGCGCAAAACTGTCCCCTGGGGCGAAATTGTCTTGCATGCACAGTCACGACGGCAGTTCTTGTTACATTTGCTAAAGAAATAACGATGCGCGTGTGTTATGATGATGTCACAGTAAGAAAGACGATTTTTCAAAAGATCATCCTAAACAAACGGAGGTAACTACAATGAAGGAATTTGCTGGAAAAGTGGCCGGCATCACCGGCGCTGCCAACGGCATCGGCGAAGCCTTCGCACTGGAGGCTGCACGCCGCGGCATGAACCTTGCGCTGATCGACATCGAAGGCGACCGGCTGCAGGAGGTCAAGAAGGAATGCGAAGCGCTGGGTGCGCCCAAAGTCGTCACGATCACCGTGGACGTGTCCGAGTACGAGCAGGTCCGCATGAGCGTCGAGCGCATCATGGCGGAGTTTGAGCGCATCGATGTGTTCTACAGCAACGCCGGTGTTGCCGGCGCCGGCACGCTGGGCAACATCCCTGCCCAGGACTGGGACTGGATCACCAGCGTCAACTTCCTCGGCATGGCCTACTACGTCACTGAAGTGCTGCCCATCATGAAAAAGCAGGGCACCGACGCCTACTTCCTGTTCACCGTCTCCATCGGCGGTCTGCAGCCCGGCATGCGCATCCAGTCGGCCTACACCGCGTCCAAGCATGCGGCGATGAGCCTTGCCGAGAGCGTAAAGGACTATGCCGTCAACTACGCGCCGTACATTGGCGTGACCGCGTTCTGCCCGGAATACGTCAACACCACGATCTGGGACAGCGAGAAGCGCCGCCCCGAGAAGTTCCAGAAGCCGTATGATCCCTTCTACGCGACCAGCGACTATCAGGACTACAAGGCCAATTTTGAAGGCCGCATCAAGAACCAGGGCTACAACCCCCGCTTTGTCGGCCCGCGTCTGTTCCGCGCCATGGAGGACGAGCAGCTCTACGTGCACCCGCACGTGCACACCCACCAGATGCTGCGCGACCGCTTCGCGCGCATCGAGGCCGACCTGCGCAAGGACGAAGAGCTCGACGCCGAGTTCAAGGCGCTCGAGGGCTACGACGACTGAGCAGAGCCGCATCCGCATAAAGAACAGGAGCACCTCCCGCCTGGGAGGTGCTCTTTTCTGTATTCCGGCAGAAGAAAACGGGCGCGGGCGCGGCAAAACTGCCGCGCCCGCGTCGTCGGAGTCATTCGCCTGCCGGTTTCTCGGGCAGCGGCGCGAGATCGGAATAGCGGTTTTTCAAAAACGCGTCGATGTAAAAGGAATACTGCAGCTTGAACAGCAGCGACGGGTCCGAAAAATCCACGGAGAACAGATTTTCAATCTGCTGGATGCGGTAATTGACCGTGTTGCGGTGCATGAACATGAGCTCGGCCGTGTGGTTTTTGCTGAAGCCGGTTTTGGTATAGATCTTCAGCGTTTCGTACAGCTCGGTGTTCTTGCCCGCGTCGTAGGTTTCCAGGCTGGCGAGCACCGGATGGCGGCACTGCTCAAGCAGCGGCTTGTCCTCCATACGGTCGAGCATGATGTAAAACGCATAGTCAGAGAAGAAGAACACGCCGCCGGTGTTCGACAGCCGCCGCGAAAAGGACATGGCCTGCAGCGCCTGCTGATAGTAAACGTAGAGCTTCGACGGTTTGTGGAACAGATTGCTCACGCCGACGAGGACCTGCCCGTCGGCCGCGAGGGTCTCAATGGCCGTGCGCGTCTCCTCCGGGAGCGCGCCCGCATTGTCCACGCCGACGAATGTGACGATCGCGTTTTTCTTATGCACGCGCGGCGAGGCCGGCAGGATCTCCGCGACGCGCGGCATCAGCACATCGTAAAGATATTCGTTGCCCCTGAAATAGCTCGGCTTGAGCACGACCGCGCGCATATTCGGCGGGAAGGTCAGCTTGGCGGCGTTGATGCGCTGGATCGTCTCCTCCTCGCTGGCGCCATCGATGATGTCGCTGAGCACGCTCTGGTGCATGTTGAAGCGGTAGGTGCTGTAGCTGCGGCTGCCGAGCAG